>Ga0163111_10000355_pt1 | contig 27624 bp, 28 predicted proteins | sample CRUFie1St18metaG_FD_109645 | JGI IMG/M metagenome (GOLD analysis project Ga0163111, IMG submission 109645) | Marine microbial communities from the Costa Rica Dome - CRUD Field 142mm St18 metaG | ecosystem: Environmental > Aquatic > Marine > Oceanic > Photic zone | place: Costa Rica: the Eastern... | reverse complement strand
TGAAAAACATTTCGGACACTTTTTTTACAATTCATTTCGTACAAATAAATACTTCCCTCGCTAATGCAATACCATAAACGATTACAACACTCTTCAGCGACCCACAATTTACCATTATGCCAGTTTTTCTTCTTCGTCACTCATAAGCAAATTATATAATTAAAATTATTAATAATCCGTAAAATTATACCCTGTAAACTCTATTGCTGGGTCACAAATTTTACGAGCCTTTTCTATCTCCTCAGGGCTTAGAATCTCTTTATATTTAGGGCGCTCCTCTTTGATAAAAGATAAATCTACGCTTTCAAAAATATTATCTTCGCCAATAAACTCGCATAGCTGGGCCATGGTTTTATGGCGGTATTGTGTTATGTCCTCATAGTTGATTTCCATAACTTTATTAGGGAAGGCATTAGCAAATTGCTTGGCTATCATTACACCCTCGCGCCAGTAATTGGCGGCGGCTACGGTGTTTTGTACCTTCATCACCTTGCCAACTTTAAGGCTGGCTACTACGTTTAGTGGATTACGGTAGATATGCACAAACTTAGCCTGTGGGTATTCAGCGGATATCAACAGCATGCCGTAAAGATTTTGCGGGGTTTTATCAAACCAACGAGCGTCGCTCATATCTTGTGCTTTTTTAAACTCTTGCATGTAGTTATCTACAAACTCCTTACGTGATAAACTATCTGCAAGCATTTGCTGATGTTTATCCTCAGCCACGCCATCAATTTCACGATGTTTAACTAGTAAGCCGTTATTAGTGTAAATGTTTTTATATTCAGTAGTGCCATAAGGCCATGACCAGCGTAAAAAATGGGTTTCCTCTGGGCATGTCATACCTTGATGGAGTTTAAATATATCGCGTAGCATAGTAGTGCCAGAGCGTACGCAGCCCACAATAAAAAATGGTGGTTTGTTTTGTTGGTTAGTCATTATAGTCCGTAATAATCTTTTACTATATCCTTATAAAATACTTTAGCAAATTTGGGTTTGTTTTCACGTGACTTAGACTTTGCTGCAGTAATTAGTTGCTCATTTATATCCGCTGCTGGTGTGCCTAGCTTTATTAATTGTCCGTACTTTGCTTGTTTAATGCGCTCTGCTGGGGCGCCTATATCAAATGCTACAGGGTAAAGGCCGTGTGTGTAGCCTTCCGACAGTGTATAGCAGTAGATTTCGGGCCAGATGCTTGGTAAAAAGAATAAATCTAATTTTTGTGATTTTATAATGTTAGATAGTTCATTATTCGTATATTTGCCGGTAATAGTTACATTGCTGTATTTAGCAAATTTATCGTCCATATTAGTATAACCTATTATTACAAACTCTAGTGGTAGGTTATTTTTATAAGCATGCTTTGCCATGTTACATAATATGTGCGCGCCCTTACTCTCATTAACTGCGCCAATAATGCCAATGCGTATAGTTTTGCCTGGCTTGCTGTTAGCAATATTATTTACTTTGGCAGTAAACTCGTGCGGCATTACTTGTATGTTTAGCTTGTAATGTTTGGCAATACGTTTAGCAGCATCATTACTTGGGGCATATAATTTACGGGCAGCTTTTAAAAAGCTGTGTTTGTTTGATTTAAACTCTTTAACGCTATTATATTTATCAAAAAAGTTACCATCAAATATCTCAGCTGGGCCATTTAGTTTTATACAATTATTACAAACTTGCGCCTTTGGCTCACCACAATATGAGTTAGTATCATCCACTAAATTAACACGTGGGCAAATTGTATAATAATCATGCAAGGTTACATCATATTTGCAGTTTAAATGTTTAGATAATTCAAGTAATTTATCTGGTATATTAAGAGTGTGCTGGTAGTGAATATGCCAGATATCCGCCTTTTTAAGCTGTTTTATAAGCTCAGCAATATTGCTTTGCTTGTAGTAAACTTGTGATAGATCAGTTAAAATATTATGTTTTAGCTTTATGTTGCCATCGTTATCGTAACTTAGCAAAAAGCAGCTTTGTTTGTTATCTGCTAGGCGTTTAAATAAATCGAGGGTGTATTTTTTAGTCCCACCGGCGATATTTGGCATAACTAATAATATTGATTTATCAAACTGGCGTTTAACGCGGGCAATATCTAAATTTGCCCATAAATATTTATCACGATTTGCCTTTACATAGCGTTGAATTACAAAATCATAGCCTGGGTGTACCTCGTTAAGTTTGCCGAGGTTTTTATTTACCATCTCTAGTTTATCAGCACCAAAAGATACGCCACCTGCGTGGTAAACAAAAGTATCGGTAAGTAGTAAGTTTTTATAGCCATTATAATAGGCCTTCATGCAGAAGTCGTTTTCTTCTGCATAGCCTTTGTGCCAAAGCTCCTCATTAAAATAGCCGGCACTGTTGAGTGCCTCACGTGTAACATACATACAAAAGCCGACTCCGGTTGGGATTTCTATCGTTTTTTTACTATTTACTTGGGCGCATAGCTTGTCTAGCTCGGCCCAGCTTATATCATCTAGTTTTTCTTTAACTGCACCAGATAGCGGGTAAGAGCAAATCTCTGCATTGTTAGACAGTGGTGTTATAGTGCCAACTTGCGGGTTGGCTTGGGCGGCTGCATACATTTTATCCAGCCAGTTATTGTAAACTTCTGTATCGGAGTTTAGCAATACCACATCTCTATCGGGGTGTAATTGCATGCCGCGATTTACTGTGTAAACAAAGCCTTTATTTTGCTCGTTTTCTAGTAGGGTAAACTTATATTTTTCATGCAAAGCTTTTACGGCAGTTATTAGGCCAGGGTTAGGTGAACCATCTATAATTGCTATAAGCTCGGCTTTGGTTTTGTTTTTGGCTTTATAATAATGCTCTATACAGGCGACTGTTTCCTCTAACCCATCGTAAATTGGTAATATTACATCTACTATCTTTTTATTTAGTTTTGACGTTTTATTAGCATTATCTAGTTTTTGATGGATAAACCAACCGCTATTGTTTTTAGCCCTTTGCTGAATATCGCCAAAGCTTTTGGTTAAGGCTTGTTTTACAAACTCTATAGATTGTTGCTTAGCTTGGATTTGTGTATTTGCTGATATATCATTAATAGCTGAAGCCACCTGATTTAAACTGTTTAGTACATCGTCATATGGGTGCAGCACCATAGGGGAGCCAGCTAGGGAGATATTTGTATCTGCGTATTTTACGTCTATTTTTACAGCCTGTTTTAAATGCTCAGGCTTGAGGCGATAATTAAAGCCATAGCTACCATTTACATTAAACTTACTGCGAATATCTTGCCTATCATGATTAGCAGTGATGGTATCAGCTAGGCTATCGTTAATATAAATATCCAGCTTTATGCTTTGCTCTGGTATGGTAAGTGCTAGCGCCCAGCCTGATATTACATCACTGTTGGTTTCATCAAGATAGCCATTAAAGTGAGGGTCAAATGTAATTGGGCTGTTATCTAGCTCATAAGTTTTGCCTTTGCCGGCAAGTTTGATGCTAACTTTGTGTTTTTTGCCATCCATAAAGCTAGGCGGTATTTTGTAAAAAATGCCTTTGTGGCCGTCTATGTCATTGCTAAAATCACGGATATCTTGCCTAAAATGATCTGCTTTTAGAGTGGTTAGTAGTTTATTGTTATCGTAAATTTCTACCTGTTGTGGAGTATCAGGGTGTAAGTAATCTATACACCAGCCGTATATATAGCCATGGGTAAATCCATCAAAATGGCCAAACAGATGCAGGTTAGATTTTTTAACATCAATAGGTGAGCCCTTAATATTAACACCTGGGGCGTTGCCTACTTTTACCTCTATCTTTTTAGTTTTGCTAAAGTCAGCCTTTACCTCAAATGCAAAGCAGCCATCGCCTATATTTTGTGCTTTTAGGGTGGGGTGAGGTTTGTTGGCTGTGGTGCTGCCAACCAGCTTGCCATCAGCAAATACGCGCACGCGTTGGTGTTTGCCGGTATCGTCTTTATCTAACACCCAACCTTTTATGCTAGTGTTTGAAAAGCTCTCAATATTGCTAAGGTATGTTGTTTTTTGCATACTATAAGGCAATATATAGGGTATTTATTACATTTGTATTAGTAATGCTGTTGCATTTTTGTTTGGGCATAAGGTTAAAGGCAATAGGCATTGGGTACAAGATATTGCCCAAAACCTAATGCCCAGTGCCTTAAAAAGAAAAGCACTGGCTCATATGTAGGTATAATTGCCTCTATAAACTAAACACTCCTACCACCTCCAGATGCTTACTCCAACAGAATTGATCAATTGGGGTTAGCTCTATTAACTTATACCCGCCCTGCTCTAAAACTAAAGCATCGCGTGTAAAGCTATGTGGGTTGCAGCTAACATAAATAATTTTGTTTACATTACTGTTAGCCAGCTGTTTTACTTGTGCTAATGCACCGGCGCGTGGTGGGTTAATAATTACGCAGTCAAAATTATTTAGCCGCTGAGTGGTTAGTGGGTTTTTAAATAAATCCCTAATCTCAGCATTTATATTATTTAGGTTATGCGTTTTAATTGCATTATGCATGGCATAAATTGCCTCTGGGTTAATCTCATAAGAGTAAATATTTTTATTAGTATCATGCAGGGCAAAACTATAAGTACCGAGCCCGCAAAATAGGTCAGCAATTTTTGTGTAATTTACAGTATGAGTTTTTACAATTTTACACATTGCACTTTCAGCTTTTTTGCTGGCTTGTAAAAATGCACCTGCGGGTATTTGCACCTGTATATTATTGAAACGCACAAATGGCTCATGTCTAGTGTTTGTTTTTATTACATTTGTGTTACACAGGTATGTTTCACGTGAAACAACCTCTAGTAGAGTGCTCGTATCACCCTGTTTTAAAGGCTTAGAGCTGTTGTATAAAATATCTAGCCCGTTATCAGCGTTTGTAATGTTTATCGTTTTCACATGCCTAAGTTGGGCTGAATCAGTAATGTAATTATTAAGTAGTTTGATAAAATTATTGATAGATTCATCCGCTACCAAACAATGATTTATAGGTATAACCTTGTGGCTATTTGGGGCATAAAACCCGGCCAGTAATTTGCCTTTATTTAAGGCTAATTTTAGCTCCACCCGGCGGCGTTGGTGCTGGCCGATATTAACAAGTGGCTGTAATATATCATCAGCGGCATTAAGCTGGTTTAGTATATTTTTAGCTATATTTAATTTATGGGCACTGTATGCATTTGGCGCAAGGTCTTGCAGTTGGCAGCCGCCACACTTGCCAAAGTATTGGCAGGGTGGGTTTTGTTTGCTGGATAAGTCTGACTGATAGAAGGTTTTAGGCATTAGGGATTAGGCAATAGATATAATTACTAAAACCTACTCCCTAAAACCTATCACCTAATTAGGCAGCCCTAATGCCTAATTTACTAAACAACTGCTTATCAGCGTCTGCCTCTGGATTAGGGGTTGTTAATAGCTTTTCACCATAAAAGATGCTGTTGGCACCTGCTATAAAGCATAGTGCTTGTAGCTCTTCACTCATATCCTCACGCCCGGCAGATAACCTTACACGTGATTTTGGCATTAAAATACGTGCTACAGCTATAGTACGTACAAAATCTAAGCCACTTGGTTTTTCTACCTGCATTAGGGGGGTGCCCTCTACCTGTACTAACATATTAATAGGCACGCTTTCGGGCTGTGGATCCATATTTGCTAGCACTTGTAGCATGCCGGCTCTATCTTGTAGGCTCTCACCCATACCTATTATACCGCCACAGCAAACGCTCATGCCTGATCTACGTACATTTTGTAGAGTATTTAACCTATCCTCATAAGTGCGGGTGGTGATAATTTCTTTATAATATTCCGGCGAGGTATCAATGTTATGATTATAGTAATCAAGCCCAGCATCAGCTAATTCAGCGGCTTTTGCTTCATCTAACATGCCTAATGTCATGCAGGTTTCTAGGCCTTTATCCTTAACACCCTTTATTATGGCTGCTAGTTTTGGCATGTCTCTATCTTTTGGCTCCCGCCAAGCTGCGCCCATACAAAAACGGCTAGCACCAGCCTGCTTTGCACGCTCTGCTTCATCTAATACGCTATCTACATCCATTAGTTTATCAGCGTCTACATTAGTATTATAATGGGCAGATTGCGGGCAATATTTGCAATCCTCCGCGCATCCGCCTGTTTTAATGCTTAGTAGGGTGCTTATTTGCACCTCATTAGCATCAAAATTTTGCCTATGTATAGTTTGCGCTTTATTGATTAGGTCTGCAAATGGCAGATTGAATAAATTAATAATATCTTCTAGCGTATGCTGAGTCATGGACACTTATTTACAGCAAAAGCTTAACGATTTACAGCGTAAAAATCTGTTACGTGAAACATCTAGCTATAATGATGGCTTGTTAAACTTTGCTAGTAATAATTATCTAAGCCTGGCAAACCACCCTGAATCAACCAAATTTGCTGCTCAATATGGTTATGGGGCAGGCGCATCACGCCTTGTTACAGGTAACCATGATTTATATAATAAGCTAGAGACCAAGCTAGCTAAACATAAGCAAACACAAGCCACATGCATATTTGGCAGTGGTTATTTAGCTAATTTAGGTGCAATAACTAGCTTGGTAGGTAAGGGTGATTTAGTAATTGCCGATAAGCTAGTCCATGCCTGTATAATAGATGGTTGCCAGCTTAGCGGTGCTACCTTTAAACGCTTTAAACATAATGATTTAGCTGATTTAAAGCGTATTTTAAAACAACGTTCCCAATATAAAAACTGCCTAGTAATTACTGAGAGTGTTTTTAGTATGGATGGTGATTTAGCACCTATAAAATGTTTACGTGAAATATGTAAAAGCAATAATGCCTGGTTAATGGTAGATGATGCCCATGGGCTTTACGATAAAACCTATGATGTAGATGTACTAGTAGGTACGTTTAGTAAAGCACTAGGTGCTTATGGTGGGTATGTGGCTGGTAGTAAAACCCTAGTGCAATATTTAAAAAATACAGCGCGCAGTTTAATTTACACAACTGCCCTACCCCCAAATATTTTAGCTTATGTGTGTAAGGTGCTGGATTGTATAGATAATCGCCCTAGACAAGCATTAGATAATGCACAATATTTTACTAATTTATTAGGCCTACCGCCCGCACAACATTGTATAATACCAATTATTTTAGGTGATGAAGCTAAGGTTTTAGCTGCCCAAGCTAAGTTGCTAGAGCAGGGTATTATAGTAGGTGCCATCCGCCCGCCAACAGTGCCTGCTGGTACGGCACGTTTGCGTATAAGTATTAGTGCCGCGCATAGTAGGGAGGATATAAACAAGCTTACAGCTTGTTTAAAGGGTTTAGGTTTTAGGGATTAGGGTATATATAACAATATATGGATTACACTTACTATGTGCTAGCGGCCTATTTAGTATGTTTTACAAGCCTGGCTGTATTATTTGTGCAATCATTTAAGGTTTTGCGTAAAGTAAAACAAGATTTATCGGAGCTAGAGTAGCTTTATAAGTGATACAATAATCGCAATTTGCGCTATCATATATTTTAGTATTTTTGTCTCAAACTCGGCGAAACATTTAGCCATATATGTTTTGGTTACTAGGTGATCAAACTCCATATTATCTATAGCCTCTACAAACCCATCGGCCTGTTTATTACTATAACCCGTCTTAGTTAAGGTTTTGTGGGTTTTTAAAGAATCATGTATTTGTGTTTTTTGCTCCGCCATACACCAAAGCTTACATTTAAACAATTATGGTGTCAAGCTATTTTGGAGTGATTTATTGCAAAGTAATAAACTAGCGCTTCATACATTTGTCAGTTTTTGCAGCTAAATCGGCTTTATTACTGCCTTTGCCATTAAACCCAACTGTAGATTCTACCGCGCTAGCCATACACTCACACACGCTATGGGTATTGTTGCCTCTTTTGCAGGTTTCAATATATTTGCTGCGCTCATTAGCGTTAGCAAAATTACTGCTAAATAGTATAAATAAAATTAGATATCGCATGATATGTGTCTAATTGAAGCAGCACTATATACACAAAAACCTTGAAAAATAAAGGTAATTCAATCTATAAGCGTGGTTCATATATAATAGTTTGTATATAAGTTGGAGTAAAAACACTAATATGGCAATGGGCATTGGGCACAAGGCAAAGATTGTTGCCTAAAACCTATTGCCTAATGCCATCTAATATAAGATTCTAATCTATATACAAAATTTAATAAACATTACACATGCCTGAAGTATTTTTTACCGGCCCAGAGGGGCGTATAGAGGGGAGATATCACCAATCAGATAACCCAAATGCCGCGCTGGCATTAGTATTACATCCGCATCCACTATATGGTGGCACTATGAATAATAAGGTAGTTTATAACTGCTATCAAAGCTTTGTAAAAGCAGGCCTTAGTGTATTGCGTATTAATTTTAGGGGTGTAGGCCGCAGTGAGGGCCAATATGATAATGGTATTGGCGAGATGACAGATGCAGCCACCGCCCTAGATTGGCTACAAACCCAAAACCCGGATGCACGTAGTTGCTGGATAGCTGGCTTTAGCTTTGGTGCGTGGATATCTATGCAATTAATGATGCGTAGGCCAGAGATTGATAATTTTGTAGCCCTTTCGCCGCCTGCAAATATGTATGATTTTAGCTTTTTAAGCCCCTGCCCTGCTAATGGTTTAATTGTACAAGGTACCATGGATAGCGTTGTGCCACAAAAAGATGTTGATAGCCTGGCTGAAAAACTAGGCAGACAACGTGGCGTAGATATTGAGTACCAAATAGTAGACGGTGCTGACCACTATTTTAGAAATAAAATAGATGAGCTTAACGAGCATATGGATGAGTATATCAACCGTAAAGTAGGTGAATTTGTGTATAAAATACCTACTAAGCCGGATAGAAAACGCCGCCAGAATAAGAAGAATGAAGAGGACGACAGTTAGTAGTATCACTAAAAGTTAGTGGTAAATTATACAGGCTGCGTACTGCTAAAAAACCAAACCCTTGTGCCTCTATTGCATCGCCATTAAATGCGCTATAATGGCCTGAATCAGGCTGTTTGCTGCTATACCTAGTAATTAACTTTACCAGATAATCATTATGCATACCGCCACCGCATAAATAGATATTTTGTAAATTTGGGCAGTGTTGTTGTAAGCCTAAAGCTATAGATTTTGCAGTAAAAGCAGTTAGGGTAGCTAACTGATCATGCGGTTTTAAACTATTTAATATATCAGTTTTAAAATCATTACGATCCAGAGATTTAGGTGGTTTTAAGGCAAAATATGGGTGCTGCATTAATTTATTTAACAGATCCTCATTTATATTACCTTGCCTTGCTAAGTTACCTTTATCATCATAATTTTGGTTAAAATGCAGCTTTGCACAATCATTAATTAAAGCGTTGCCTGGGCCTGTATCAAACGCTTTGAGGCTATTGTCGCTAGCAATATAAGTAATATTTGCTACCCCACCAATATTGATAAAGGCTAGTGGTTTTTTTAAGCCGGCCATATCTGCTAATGCGCGATGAAACACAGGTATTAATGGTGCACCTTGCCCACCATGTTTAACATCGTTACTTCTAAAATCATTGATAACAGAAATATTAGTAAGCTTAGCCAGCAATGCACCATCGCCAACTTGGGTGGTGATGCCCGCCCCAGGGTTATGGTAAATTGTTTGGCCATGAAAGCCAATAATATCAATATCTTTGGCGGTTAAATTATTGTTTTTAAGGTAGTCATTTACAGCATTTGCATGCAGCTCCGTTAATTGTTTTGTGGTAGCATCTAACTGGCTGTAATCACCTGATATCAATGTGTATAGCTTATTGCGGAACTCATTTGTGTATGGATATTCAGCATATTCACCAAAGCTTTTTATATGCTCACCATTAGTTTGTATTAAAGCCACATCTATACCATCTAGTGATGTGCCGCTCATTAATCCGATTGCTGTTTTATATTGCATATGCTAGGTGGAATTTATCCAAACAATAAACCATTATGAAAATAAATTTTACTAAATTAAACAAACTATCTGGCACTGTAGCATTAATAGCCCTAAAAGGGCCTGATTTAGGCGACTACAGTAAACAAGTAGATGCAAAAGTTTTAAAAAATGCCAAGTTTGAAGGCAAAAAAAATGAGTTTTTAGATTTAATAGCACCAGCAAAATTAGATTGCGATAGGGCAATAATAGCAGGTGCTGGTAATAAAAAAGAGTTTGATAAATTAGCCCAGCAAGAGCTAGGCGCAAAGCTTTACGAATATGCTAATAAATTAAAAATATCGGAGCTTAAAATAGCCTGCCCATGCCCTGATTTAGGCGCAGAGCTAGCTTTTGGTGCTAAGTTAAAATCATACCAATTTTTAAAATATTATACAAAAACTCAGGTAGAAAAACGCGCTAAATTAGTAACGCTAACCATAATGGTAGACGATACAAAGGCCGCAAAAAAAGCATGGAAGGATAACGCTTATGAAGAGCAAATAGAAGCTATATACACAACACGTGATTTAGTAACCGAGCCATCTAACCATTTAACGCCCGAAATTTATGCCAAATTTTGTGAAGGTCTTAAGAAACAAGGTTTAAAAGTTGAAGTGCTAGGTGAAAAGGAGATGACCAAGCTAGGCATGCATGCTCTGCTAGGTGTAGGCCAAGGTAGTGAGCATGAAAGCAAGCTAGTAGTAATGCGCCATAATGGCGGCAAAAAGGGCGATGCGCCTGTAGCTTTTGTAGGTAAGGGAGTTACTTTTGATACTGGTGGCATCTCTATAAAGCCTGCTAATGGCATGTGGGATATGAAGTACGATATGGGCGGCAGTGCCACTGTGGTAGGCCTTATGCAGCTATTAGTGCTACGTAAAGCTAAGGTTAATGCAGTAGGCGTAGTTGGCCTGGTAGAAAACATGCCAGACGGTAAAGCACAAAACCCTGGTGATGTGGTAAAATCTATGTCTGGCCAGACTATTGAGGTGCTAAATACAGACGCCGAAGGGCGCTTGGTATTAGCCGATGCACTATGGTACACGCAAAGCAAATATAAGCCACAATTTATGGTAAATTTGGCTACACTTACTGGCGCAATAGTAGTAGCATTAGGTACAAGCCGCGCAGGATTATTTAGTAATAACAAAAAGTTGGCCAATAGATTGTATGAGTGCGGCAAAGCTACGGGCGATGAGGTATGGGAGCTACCATTAGGCGATGTTTACGATAAGCAAATTAATAGCGAAATCGCCGATATGCAAAATATTGGCGCTGATAGAGAGGCTGGCAGCATAACCGCAGCACAGTTTTTACAGCGCTTTGTAAATGAGGTGCCATGGGCCCATTTAGACATAGCAGGTGTAGCTTGGGACGGTAAAGGCAACGGCACTGGGCCAAAAGGTGCAACAGGCTATGGAGTGCGTTTGCTGAATGAGTTAGTGCGCGAGCATTACGAGGGCTAGAATAAAGCTTAAATTTATGCTATAACCCTTACCCTATGGGTTTAGAGCAATCATATGATGTAATAGTAATTGGCGGTGGCCATGCGGGGACTGAAGGCTGCGCTGCTGCAGCGCGTATGGGTGCTAGCACGCTATTAGTTACTAATAAGCTGGATACTATAGGCGAGATGTCTTGCAACCCTGCAATTGGCGGAGTGGCTAAGGGTACGCTAGTTAAGGAGATAGACGCCTTAGATGGTATAATGGGCCGTGCGATAGATAAGGCCGGCATACATTATAAAATGCTAAACAGTAGCAAAGGCCCAGCTGTATGGGGCCCACGTGCGCAGGCAGATAGGGTTTTGTATAAACAAGCCGTGCAAGGGCTTTTAAGCGCCCAAAACAACCTGCAAACCCATGCGGGTGAGGTTACAGACATAATTATTAAAAACGGTGCTGTAGAGGGGGTTGAAATTGATTGTAAGCAAATTATTGCCTGCAAGGCAGCAATTTTAACCACAGGTACGTTTTTAAATGGGCTGATACATATTGGTCAGCAACAGATACAGGCTGGCCGTGTGGGTGAAAATCCAAGCATAAAGCTAGCAGATACTATTAAGGGTTTAGGCCTTAATATGGGCCGTTTAAAAACTGGTACGCCACCACGTTTGGATGCTAGTACAATTAACTGGAATATATTAGAGGAGCAGGCCGGTGATAACCCCCCTACCCCGTTTAGCTTTATGAGCGATACAGTAAGTGTGCCGCAAATTAGTTGCTATATTACCCATACAAATGCGCAAACCCATGAGATAATTAAAGAAAATCTAACTAAATCACCAATGTATAGCGGGCAGATTGAGTCTGTTGGGCCGCGTTATTGCCCAAGTATAGAGGATAAAATTGCTAGATTTGGTGATAAAAATCGCCATCAGATTTTTTTAGAGCCTGAGGGGTTAGATAGTAATGTTATTTACCCTAATGGAATATCTACATCATTGCCTGAGGATGTACAGGAAGAGTTGGTACACAGCATAAAAGGCTTAGAGCAAGCTAAGATTTTACAGCCAGGCTATGCAATTGAGTATGATTATGTAGACCCACGTGAGTTAAGCCATACCTTGCAGGTAAAGTCTGTTAAGGGCCTGTATTTAGCTGGGCAAATTAATGGTACAACAGGCTATGAGGAGGCAGGTGCGCAGGGGCTAGTAGCTGGTGTTAATGCGGTTATGTGCTTTGATATGCCTAATAACAACAATAACTTAAGTGAGTTTGTACTAGATAGGGCCGAGAGCTATATAGGGGTATTAATAGATGATTTAGTAACTTTAGGCACTAAAGAGCCGTATCGTATGTTTACCTCACGTGCTGAGTATCGTTTACTGCTGCGTCAGGATAATGCGCATATTAGGTTAACTCCACGCGGTATTGCGATTGGCTGTGTAGGTACAGAGCGTGAGGAGGCATTTAGTAACTATAACAATGCCTTGTCAGGGGCAAGAAATGCTCTTAAAGAACAATTGGTTACGCCTAATAAACTAAACAGTGTGGGTGTAAAAATTAACCAGGACGGCGTTAAGCGTAGTGCTTATAGTTTGCTTGCGTATCAAGGTGTTGAGTTTGATATTTTGGTTGAATTATTTAGCGAGCTAAAAAATATAGACCAAAATATATTGGAGCAGTTAAAGATAGAATCTCTGTACAGTGGTTATTTGGATAAGCAAGAGTCTGAAATAAAGCAGTTTAGAAAAAACAGTGCTGTAAAAATACCTGATGATTTTGATTATTCTGATATCCCTACCCTATCTAATGAGATCAAATTAAAGTTGCAGTATAATAACCCACAAAATCTTGTGCAGGCTGCTAAAATATCTGGGGTTACTCCTGCGTCAATTTCTGCTTTATATTATGAGATACGTAAATTTAACTCTAATAAAAACAAATCTGCCTCTAAAGATTTAGACAATGCAGCTTAGTAGTTTTGATAAAATCTCTCAGAAATATTTTAAAAATGTTTCACGTGAAACATTCCAGCAAATTACAGCTTATGTAGATTTATTAATAAAGTGGCAAAAGTCTGTTAATTTAATATCAAATAATACTATTGATGATATTTGGCAGCGTCATGTCCTGGATTCTATGCAGATATATAGCTATATTTATGGTGATAACTCTATTGCAGGCGGTAAATCTAAGATAACGCCGCAGAGCAAAAAAACTTTAAATCAGCCCATAAAATATGATTATATTGTAGATTTTGGCAGTGGGGCAGGGTTGCCGGCTGTAATATTGGCTATTTTATTGCAAGGGCAGGGGGGGGGTATAGATGCTGGTCCGGATGCCAATTTAGATGATAATACAGAGAATTGCTCAAACAACCATGCTAATACAGCCTCTCAAATTTACTTAATTGAGTCAGACAATAAAAAATGCATTTTTTTAAATGAGGTAAAAAAGCAACTAAAGCTACAAAATGTAAGGATTTTTAACAAAAGAATAGAGCAGATAGCAATTGATGATTTACAAAACTCTTCTGCACTCTTTACAGCCCGCGCTTTTGCGCCGCTAAAAAATATTTTAACCTTAACCGAGATGTTTCACGTGAAACATAATTTGCAAAATTATGCTTGCCTTTTGCATAAAGGCGAAGCATTATCCAGCGAAATAGGGGAGGCTGAAAAAGATTTCAAATTTTCCTATGAGGTTTTTCCTAGTATCAGCTCTGATCAGGGGAAAATCATATCAATATCAAGTGTACAAAGTTAAATAAAAACACTTAATTTTGTCACGTGGTGGAGTAGTTTGCTATAGGTCTTTTTGCAGAATTGCCTATAAAAAACAATATGTTGGGTTTTTTGGGTTTAAAATTATGAGTATAAATATTAAGGGAGATATCAGGTAAAAATATGTCAGCAAAAATTATATCAATTGCAAACCAAAAAGGCGGCGTGGGTAAATCCACAACTGCCATAAACCTATCAGCAGCACTAGCCAAAAAAGGCAATAAAGTATTAATTATAGATCTTGACCCACAAGGTAATACAAGTACTGGCTTGGGTGTAGATGCAACCATGCGCGAAAAAACATCCTATGATGTTATTATAAACAAGTTGTTGCTGGCGGATTGTACACAACCTACTCAAACTAAAAACTTAGATTTACTGCCCTCAATAGTTGATTTATCAGCAGTAGAGATTGAGCTAAAAGAGGTTGCCAACCGCGAGAAGATACTTAAATCTCAGATAGATACAGTAAAAAACCGCTATGATTATGTATTTATAGATTGTCCGCCATCGCTAGGTGTTTTAACCCTTAATGCTTTAGTAGCCTCGCACTCTATAATATTGCCAATGCAATGTGAGTTTTATGCACTTGAGGGGCTTACCCAATTATTTAAAACTGTAGATTTAGTAAAATCTGGCCTTAATAAACATATAGATGTAGAGGGTGTATTACTTACAATGTATGATGCGCGTAACAAAATTACCAAACAAGTTGAGCATGAAGTGCGTGAATTTTTAGGAGATAAGGTTTTTGAAACTGTGATTCCACGTAATGTACGTATTGCAGAGGCTCCATCATACGGTGTGCCAGTTGTTGAGTATGATAAATATTCAACGGGCTCATTAGCTTACATAAAGCTAGCAAATGAGCTACTAAAAAGGCAGCAACAACTTAAAAAGGCCGCGTAAATGACAACTACAGCAATTAAAAAGCCTGTTAAAAAACAGGGGCTTGGCCGCGGGCTCTCCTCATTAATAGCGCAAACTAATAGCGATGCATTAGCTATTGAGCCTAAGCTATTTTCAGTTGAAAACATAACCCCAAACCCCAAGCAACCGCGCCGCTATTTTGATCCAGAGGCTATAGCAGAGCTAGCTGCCTCTATTAAACAAAATGGCATAATTCAGCCCATAATATTACGTAGCGTAAAGGGCAGGGCAGGGCAGTATGAAATTATAGCAGGCGAACGCCGCTGGCGTGCAGCTAAAAAAGCAGGTATTAAAAAAGTACCAGCTATAATTAAAGAGCTGGACGACAAGCAAGTAATGGAGCTTGCACTGATTGAGAACGTTCAGCGTAAAGATTTAACCGCATTAGAAGAGGCTGAAGCCTACCAGCAGCTAATACAAGATTATGGTCATACTCAGGCCGAGCTATCTAAAAATATTGGTAAATCACGTAGCCATATTGCAAACCTGATAAGGCTTACAGCACTACCTGAGATAGTAAAAACCCTACTAAAAGAGGGGCGCATTAGTGCTGGTCATGCACGTGCACTTATAAATAGTACGCAGGCTGTAAATCATGCTAAGGCTATAATACAAAAAGGCTTAAGCGTACGCCAGGTAGAGGCTCTAGTTAGGGCAGAGCAGGGCACTAACCCTGAAAAGCCCAAACGCAAGGTGTTTCGTAGCCTATCTAATAACCCATCGCCAGACGAGGATGTAGATGCACTAGAAGAGATAATAACAAATAATCTTGGTATGCCAGTAAAAATACATCCTACCGGTAATATGGGTAAAATCGTTTTAAATTACGGCAGTATTGGCCAGTTAGATTTTTTACTACAGCTGCTTCAGCACGATTACAGCAACGGCTCAAAGCCTGTTATATCGATGTATACAGGTAGTTAGATCAATCAGATTGGCTAAGTCCCTTTGTATAGTAATTACAATTAATTTGTCGTACGTTTGCAGCTAGGTAAATTTGCTAAAATTTTCTAGTAAGGTCACTTGCCTGCTAAAAATTTTAGCAAAGAATACGTGCAAATTTCCCTGCTGCCCCCCTAGATAATTAAATGCGGGTTACGGCTAAAATTGCCTTGGCTCTTTTAAACTCAGCTTGATAGTATCCTGATACAACCATGCGCTGAGTTTGAAATTCCAAAACAATTTTAGACCCGTAACAAACGTACGACAAATTAATTGTAATTACTATATAAAAGGAATGGTCCCCTTATTATAGGCACTAGGCATTAGGTTTTGGGCAACAGACTATTGCCTTATGCCCAGTACCTATTGCCATTTTTGCAACATAAGTGTAAAAACAAGCCGGCCTTAACTTACATCCTAACTAATTTCAGCAGGTAATCCCTACATACCATCTCGGCAATTTCGTAGTTCTTTTTAACTTCTAATTCCGCCTCATAAATTAGCTGTAATGCTTTGTTTGTCTTGGCATAATCCCAGTGTTTACAAACTTGCTGCATTTCTTGTTGCTGCTTGCCAAATAGGGGAGGGCGTATAGATGACATAGCTGCATTTAAATTACTATTTTGGGCGGCCTTTAAAACCTCATACAAACGGTTATAATACCAGGCTATAATACGCATTATAGCAATGGCAGATTGATTTTCTGCATATAGGCTTTGTAATATTCTCTCTAGCCCTGCACTATTGCCTAGTGCGGTATAGGTAGCTAGTTTAAACATATCGTTTTCTGCGCTTTTGCCTAATATTTGCTCAATTTCATTTGCGGTTAGGGTTTTAGCTTCACCCGCATATAGGCTGAGCTTTGTAAACTCATTTTGTATAACAGCACTATCATTGCTTAAGTTTTGTTGCAGATACTCATAACCCGTATTATCAATTTGCAGCTTATGCTGGTCTATTAATTGTTTTATAGTGGCGTTTAAATTTGCCCCTTCTGGTTTTTAACAAGCAATTGCTGCTATGTTATTTGCTGGTTCAAATGTTTTGCGCAGGCTAGATTTGGCGGTTAATTCCCCAGCTAAAACTACCAATAAAACCTCATTATTTAGCTCTGGTAGGCATTGTTGTAATGGCTTATTTAGTTTATCGCTAGCATCTTCAATTATGGTTACCTTTTTTTCTACAAAAAAGCCCATACTGGCAAATTCGGCGGTTAATATACTTGGATCTTCAATTACTTGTTCAGCCGTTATTTTTGTAATAGCGAGCTCATCTTTTTTACCTAAAAACTGCTCACATAATTTATTACTAACTTGCCTTATTTGCCCTGAATCAGGGCCATGCAGCAGATAAGCCTGATGTTTTATATCGTTTAAATTATTAGGATATAGTTTCACTTAATTCCTTAGTAATTATGGAGTCCAAGCCTCGTAATCACTACCAGATTTAGTGCGCTCTTTAACTTTACTGCGTGCATGCCCTGATGGTACATAGGCGCCTGAAGTACCTGTTAAATTAGGCTGATGCTCTTTTTGCCATTTATAAGTTTTTATATCTTTATTATTAGGTACTTCATCAAGGTTATAATGTAACCACGCGTTCCATAATGGCGGTACTTTACTACCCTCTACAATACCATTGTAAATTACCCAGCGTTTGGCATCTCCCAGCTTTTTGTGGGTGTAATATTTATTGCCAAATTCATCTGTGCCAACATTAACACCTTTTAGCCATGTATATATCTTTGTGCTTATCATAAGCACCTTATACTATTTAAACCTTAAAACCTAAACCCTATTTAATAATCGCTAGGGCATTTATTAAATCTAATGCTCTGGCTAGCTGAAAATCTTCTTTATATTTGTTATCAGTCTTATCATCTTTTTCTTCCTTATCACGTGCTTTAGCGGAGGCTTTTTTGTGGCTGCCATCTTGCTCATTTTTTAGGCTGTTTTTTAGGCCGGCTTCGCTGCGTTTGTTTTTATTATCAGCAAATTCAATCTTAGCTTGTTCTACTAGTATATCTGGCTCAATCCCTGTAGCCTGTATACTGCGTCCGCTAGGTGTGTAGTAGCGTGCTGTAGTTAAGCGCATAGCGCCATTGCTAGATACTGGCACCACAGTTTGTACCGAGCCTTTACCAAAGCTTTTAGTGCCCATTACTACAGCGCGTTTATGATCTTGCAATGCACCTGCTACAATCTCTGATGCACTGGCAGAGCCACCATTAATTAGTACAATAACAGGTTTACCATCAGATAAATCACCTTTGCTAGCATTGTAACGTTTAGCATTTATATCTGGTTTATTTTCATCACGTACACGGCTGCGGGTAGATACTATCTCGCCTTGTTGTAAAAACACATCTGTAACCTCAATTGCTTGGGTTAATAGGCCACCCGGGTTATTACGTAAATCAAGCACATAACCCTTTATTTTGTCTTCACCTATTTCCTCAGTGATCTCTTTTAAATGCTTTTTTAAATTACGTGATGTTTGGCCCGAAAATGACGTAATACGCAAATATCCTACATCACCCTCAACACGTGATTTAACCGATTGTATGCGGATAATATCGCGTATAATAGTTACCTCTAGTGGTTCAGCCTCGTCTTCACGCAGGATACGAATATCAATTTTAGCGCCTGGCTTGCCGCGCATTAATTTTACTGCCTCGCGTAGGGTTAAACCCATTACTGGCTCACCATCAATTTGGCTGATTAAATCGCCAGCTTGTACGCCAGCTTTATAGGCTGGGGTATCATCAATAGGTGATACTACTTTTACCAAGCCGTTTTCCATTGTTACCTCTATGCCTAGGCCACCAAACTCTCCTTTGGTTTGCACTTGCATATCTTTAAAATCTTCCTCATTTAAATATCCACTATGCGGATCTAATGAGCTAAGCATGCCATTAATAGCATTTTCTATTAGTTCTTTATCGTCAGGAGCCTCTACGTAATCCTCACGTACTCTATCAAAAACCTCACCAAATAGGTTGAGTAGCTCATATGTGTCATACTCTTTTTTTGGTTTTTGCTCAGGCTCTGTTGCGGCTTCCTCTGCTAAGGCAGGGGTTGCTACTAATGTTAATAGAATAATAAGTAAATGTAGATATCTATACATAGCTTGGGCTATAGCACCCTTTTATGTACATCGGCAAGAAATATAGTAATGATTACCAATATAGGGAAGGTTTTTATATTTAAATTATAGCCATAGCAGCTATTAACACACTACCTAAGCCTATAAAGCCAATATACATTTTTGCTATTATATCACTTTTAGTAGCCTCAATTTTTGTGTGCATGGCATCCATTTTTATATCCATCTCCTTAAATCTATAATCAACGCTTGTTTCCAGCTTTTCAAGCTTGTTATCAAAACGCTGCTCAAGGCTTTTTAAATCATTTTTTGTAGCTAAATGGCTGGTTGCATCTACTATGGTATTTACAATACGCTCAGATTGTTTTTGTGTAAAAACATCACCTTTTTTGAGCCTATTAACGGTTTGCTGAGTGTTTAAACTATACGCCATGTCACCATTATACAGTACACTATAATAGTGTGCAAGTAAAACATGGTTATAAGTTAATAAACACTATAAACTGCCAAGCACTTATAATTTATTAACTTTTGTGGTATAGTGTGAGTTAGATTATGTCCTCCACAGCTAATAAAAGTATTTTATCTGCACCACCTAATAATGGTAGCAAGCCATATATACTAAGCCCTCAGCTACATAAAATAGTAGAAGATTTTCGTGCGCAAATGCGTGTTGCACATCAAGACTCTCCCAATGGCAAGCCAGATAAAGGTTTAATGGGTGTGGAATAGCTGCTGATTTATATACTCTTATGCAAAGTGCCGCAAAATATGAGATAAGATTTACAAAATATTGCCTTACAACTGGTATAGATCATATTCTAAACATGCATGCATCAGAGGCTATTTGCACACAATCTATGAGTAGAGAGTCAACACAAGCATGGGCCAGATTGCACGATCAGCTTGGCTCCAAAAAATTTTGGCAAATAGTGTTTGATAATCAATCACCGGAGCTTGAAGAGCAGGCAATAGTAATGGTTAAGCTGCTTAATATGCTTACAAAATGTGTCAATAAATCAGCTACAGAATATAGGAGGTGTAATAATTTATCAGAAGATCTTGAGCAATATAGAGCATTACACTCTAAACCAGTACATACTAGGGTGATGACTACAACTACTATCTCTAGTCCACAATCGCAATTGGTAGGTAAACACTAAAAGTACTGCCTTCACCTAACTCACTAGTTATATCCAACTTACCATGGTGGCGATTAAGTATATGCTTAACAATAGATAGCCCAAGCCCGCTACCGCCTGTAGTACTTTGGCGGGCATCATCGGTGCGATAAAAGCGCTCGGTTAAGCGGGGTAGGTGGTTTTTATCAATACCTTTACCTAAATCTTTTACGGATACAATAATAGCCTCTTCTGCGCGCCCCTTTAGCTCTGGTAGTATCTCTTTAGTGCGTTTTAATGTTACAAAAATTTGTGATTTTTTATCGCTATATTTAATCGCATTTTCAATCAGGTTATTAAACACTTGCGTAATTTGCGGCCTATCGGCAATTATAGGTATTTCCTCTTTTATCTCGGTATATAAAATATCAATATTCTTTTCATCAGCCATCCATTGATTATTGCGCTTAGCCTCTGCTAGTATTGCTGCTAAATCCACTACATCTGTTGGTACGGTAGTGCTGGCCTCAATGCGCGATAAGGAGAGCAAATCATTAATCAGGCGCTTCATTCTATTGCCTTGTTGCTCCATTATAGCTAAAAACTTTTCATGTGCCTGTATATCGCCTTTAGCGGGGCCTTGCAGAGTTTCAATAAAGCCTAAAATACTGGCTAGCGGAGTTTTTATCTCATGGCTGGCATTTGCTACAAAGTCAGCACGCATACGGCGCATTTGTTTTAGCTCGGTTAAATCATGCATACTAACTAAAATACCGCCACCATCCTTGCTGGTACTCATATAACGTTTTATTTGCGCGCGGATATCACGGTTAAGGGTGCCTTTGCTGGAGAACTCCAAATCTATCCCCTCTTGCAAGCCCTCCGCTACTTGGCGTACAGCACGAGTAAGGTTGGGGATATTACTAAACACCTCCTCAAAATTGCGCTCACCAAGGCGATGGCCAAATAAGTGGCGGGCAGAGCTATTACTGCGGATAATGTTTAAATCATTATCTAGCATTATTAGTGCATCGGGCAGTATCTCCACTATTATTTTATTCTCAGCCACCGCATTTTGCAGCTGCACCTGTTTTTCATCCCAAGAGTAACGCAGGGTATTTAGGGAGTCTGTAAGCTCCTCCACCGTATTAATAAACCCAAGCTCTGGTGGTTTTATATGTTTATTTTGGGCTAGGGCCTTAACATAGTTATTTAGCGCTAAAGTGTTATCTATAGATGGGTATAAAAATACCAAGAAAAAGATATACAACACAAAAATAGCTGATAGCCCGTCATTGATATCCATTTTATTAAGGATAATAAAAACAAATAATACACAAGCAGGGCCTAGCGTTACAAACGCCGCAATGCGCATTAAGCGTAATAGACTAACTCGGCCAATTTTGAACATGTTAAACCTATAACCTTAGATTTTGCAAATTTGTAGTTTTTAATTAAAAATTAAGGAATTATAAGTCACAATAAATTTCAATATTACAAGGAGTATTTATGGCAAAAAAAAAGGGGAGACCACCTATAGATTTATCTATAATGCATATTAGAACAAAATTGCAAAAACGGTTAGAGGAGGAGGGAGTAGAAGCTATGTTAGACCCTAAGAATGATATAGGTAATAAAACCACTCAGTTTGCAAATACACTCAGCGAAGAGGAAAAAGCTAAATTAGATGCAGAAAAACAAAGGAAGCAAGAGGCACGACAAAGGAAATTGGATGAAAAGAAACGCCAAGAAGATGATCGACAAAGCAAGCTAAGGGAATTGCAAGATAAGCTCGGTTTTAATTTTGAAGGGCCTAAAGGTGGGCGTGGCAGGTAAGTTAAAATTTATAAGCTAAAACAACTTCTTTGCTGTTAGTTTTTTAATAAAGAGTTAAGGTTTTTGTGGTAATGTAACATTATTAAATAAATCAAAATAAATGAGGCATAATTAAAGAAATGGTGCAAGACGAGAGCTGGATAAAAAGAGAGCAGGGCAGAGATGAGAATGGTCCAGAAAAAGAAGATGATGACCCAAAGGTAAGGGATTTGGTAGGTAAGGTAAGACCAGGCACGTTAACTGACCGCACTCCTCCTTTTCCAAAGACACCTACTCCTAACCCTGATCCAAAAATAAGGGACATAGTAAAAGGTAGGGGAAGATAAGAACTTACCAATACAATTAAAACTAGAAATACTCTACAAAACACTATATAACGCCACACCAAATTTTTAGGGGAGATAAAAACCATGCAAGCAGTAAAAATTGAAAAAGTAACTCTACCAAAAGGTTATAAGCCTAGCCAAGATGAGGAATATATGAATCCTCTACAGCTAGAATATTTTAGACAAAAGCTAGAGGCTTGGCGCGATGAAATACTAGCCGAAACTAGTGAGACAATCCAGCATCTACATGATGAAAAGATGCAAGAATCTGACCCAAATGATAGAGCAACGCTTGAAACTGATACAGGTATTGAGCTGCGTACCCGTGATAGATACCGCAAGCTATTAAATAAAATTGATGCAGCAGTAGAGCGTATTGAAAAAGGTGATTATGGTTACTGCGTAGTAAGTGGCGAGGAGATAGGTATTCGCCGCTTAGAGGCACGCCCTGTAGCAACCATGACAATAGAAGCGCAAGAACAGCATGAAAAAGATGAAAAGCAGATGCGCGATTTTGATGATGATGAGCGCGATATAGAGCTTTAAATTAGGCTCTTTTTGGCTGCAAATGCTAAAGTTCGACTTTCGCGGGACTCATGTATGTTAAATACATTCGAGTTTCCACGTTTCTCACTTTAGCATTTTCGCACAAAAATATTCCTAATTAATGTCTAAATTTTAAACCTATCCCTAAATCATGAAATGCCCATTTTGCTCAGCTGAAAACACACAAGTAAAAGATAGCCGCATATCTGATGAGGGTACAACCATCAGGCGCAGGCGTTTTTGTGGTGAGTGCGGCGGCCGTTTTACCACTTATGAGCGCGTGCAATTACGTGAGATAGAGGTAGTAAAACGCAATGGCGATACAAAACCGTTTGATAGTAATAAAATTACCCGCTCTATCCAAATTGCAATGCGCAAAAGGCCCCATACTAATGAGCAGATTGAGCATATAGTTAGCAATATAGTTAAAGAGATAGAAAGTATCGGCGAAAACCAAATATCTAGCCGCCTTATTGGCCAAAAGATTATGGAAGAGCTCGCCAAAACTGATCAGGTTGCCTATATTCGCTATGCAAGTGTATATAGTGATTTTAAAGAGGCTAAAGATTTTGAAAAGTTTATAGAAGGGTGTTAACCCTCCCCCTAACCCCCTCTGAAAAATGTGAGGGGGGAATTATGATATGACCCTACAAATAAAACACATATCACTACCCCAAACTTACGATATTCGTAAGCGTGTATTGCGTAATAATACAGATGATGAATCAATGTATAAATGGGAGCAACCTACTGATAAAGGAGTATTCCATTTAGGGGCCTTTATTGATGATGAGTTAGTAGGTATAGCATCGTTTTATCAAGAGAATTTAGCAAATAATAAAGATGTTGGTTATCGCCTGCGTGGTATAGGTCTGGAGCCTAAGCATCAGGATAAAGGTATTGGTCGCCAAATATTAAAGGCTGGGATTGAATACATCAAAAAAAGCCAAGCTGATTATATATGGTGCAATTCACGCATTGAGGTGGTAGAGTTTTATCTCAAAAAAGGCTTTGCTAGATTAGGGGAAGAATTTATTATCCCTAAAATAGGCAAATGCCAAAAAATGATAAAACTATTAAAAGATAATGGCTAAACAACCACCAGTAAATCAACCTCCGCCAATTGATATAACGCGTGAGGTAAATGATGAGATAGCGCGCGAGCGTATGCAAAATTTTGTGCAACGCTATAGTAAAATTATTATATCAATCACGGTACTAATATTGCTTGCTATGGCGGCATATATTATTTGGCAAAATCGTCAGGATGCTCGTGTTCAGGACGATAGCATCGTTTTTAATGATATTCACCGTGGTGTGGTAGCATTTGAGAGTGTAGATGATATAGAGGGCAAAATTGCTACTTTGCAGGAGTCGGACAACTCATACAAAATGCTTAGTTTATTTTTACAAGGTAAGCATCATGCTGGCCTAGGTGATTTAGACAAAGCAATAGCTGCTTATAATAAAGTTGCAGATAGTGTTGATGTAGAGCCGCAATATAAGTATATGGCTACAATTTTAGCGGCACAGCATATGATACAAAAAGGTAATGATACTGAGCAGATTGTTAATAAGCTACAGCCTTTAGAGGATACACATTTTAAATATTCAGCACGTGAATTAATTGCTACAAGTTACCTGAATCAGGGCAATACAGAGCAGGCAAGAGTGTATTTTGAGAAATTGGCAACTTCATTCAAAGCTCCGCGCGCTATGGTAAAAAGGGCTGAAAAAATACTAAAAACAATAGGTGCATCAGATGAATAAATTAGCCAGTATTGCTTTATTAATAGGTTTAAGTGCGTGCTCTACTTTGGAGAGCACTCTAGACAGCGCAACTAGTATTTTTGATGACGAGCCAGAGGTGCAAGAGGTTGCCGCAGATACAACTGAGATATTGTTTGGCAGCAGCTCTAGTAAGATAGATTATGATTTAGCAAATACTCAAAATGTTATCCCATCAATAGAGAATAATAATGCTTGGCAAGCACATAACATTAATCGTTACTATAGTAATTTGCGGGTAAATAATGTTACGGAATTATCTGAATCAGAGCATTTTAGCCATGATTTAACAATTACCCCGCTAGTAATAGGTGGTTATTTTTATAGCTTAGATAGCGAGTTAAATTTAGCAAAATACAGTAAAGCTGATTTGGATGAGCCAATATGGGAGCAGCTTTTAATAGAAGATAATCCAGATGGTTTAAAGCCAACTGGTTTAGCTTTTGCCAATAACCATGTTTATATCAGTTTTGATAGCGGTGATATTTACGCAATTGATGCTGAGCTTGGTAACACAACATGGCAAAAAAATATCGGTAGCCCTGTAGTGCTACCAGTAATTGCCAGTAACGATAAGCTATATATACAAACTATAGATAACCAGCTATATGCCGTTGAGCCCACAAATGGTGAGATTGCCTGGCGCCATTTTGCAACATTGGAAAATACCTCGCTAAGCCTAGTACCAGCTCCATTAATTATGGAGCGCTTAATTATAGCGCAATATTCCACTGGTGAAATATATGGGCTTAACCTAATTAATGGCAAAGAAAAATGGTTAGAGCAAATAGATAAAACCGGCAAAGTGCCTGATTTAAACGCTTTAAGCAAGTTTATGCTAACAGATGGTGTGCGTATATTTGCTAATTCTAACAATGGTAAATTATATGGTTTAGATGCTGATAGCGGTAATATTTTATGGCAAGAGAGTATTACTCTAGCTAGTAAGCCATGGCTAGCAGGGGATTACATATATTTAATAGATAATTCCCAAAATCTAGTAGCTATAAATATCGCTGGTGGCATAAAGTATATTACTAAACTACCACAACCACTTGCAGAGGATGATGAGCAAATAAGTTGGGATAAACCATTAATGGCTAATGGGGATATCATTACTTTAAGTAAAGAGGGTTACTTGGCAGTGTTAGATGCCCAGACAGGCCAGGTAAAAAGCTTGCAAGAGGCTGAATCAGGCGAGTATAGCGATTATTTAATTGTAGATGGTAACCTTTATACTGTATCAAATGGTGACTTAATAAAACTACAAGCTGAGGAGTAATTTTTTGAAAAAGTTTGCCATTATAGGCCGCCCAAATGTAGGTAAATCTACCCTTTTTAATAAACTACTGGGTAAACAGGCACGTAATAAAGCTATTACTAATGATATAGCTGGCGTAACTCGCGATAGGCTAGAGGCGATTGCTGAGTTTGGTAATGATAAGTTTATCATTATAGATACTGCTGGTTTAGAGGAGTATGATCATAGTGATAAAAAGAGTTTATCTAACTTTATGGTTAAGCAAACTGAGGATGCAGTTAAGGATGCAGATATTTTACTATTTTGCATAGATGCACGTGCAGGTATTACCCCAACTGATGAGCAATTTGCTTTATGGGCGCGCAAGCAAAATAAGCCAGTAGTATTATTAGCTAATAAGTGTGAGGGCCGGATGAGTCTAAGCAATTTGCCAGAGCTATATAGCCTAGGCCTGGAGCGCATAGTTTGCATAAGTGCTGAGCATGGTGAGGGTTTGGGTGATTTATATGATGAGATTATAAAAGAGCTGCCAAAAGCGCCTAAAACAGACGATTGGGGCCTTGCACCAGAGGGCAGTATTGAGGAGGAATCTGCCAATAGTAAAGCCATTAATATAGCTATGCTAGGCCGGCCTAATGTGGGTAAATCTACCCTTATAAATAAGCTGTTGGGCCAGGAGCGCGTTATAACAAGCCCAATAGCTGGTACCACACGTGATGCTATAGCGATTGATTGGCAGTATGATGGCAAAGATATAAAGCTTTATGATACAGCCGGCGTACGCCGTAAGAACAATATAACAGAGGAGCTAGAGTGGCAATCAGTAGAGGCTACTAACGAGGCTATACGTTTTGCCCATGTAGTAATAATGGTGGTAGATGGCACCCAAGCCTTAGAGCGCCAGGATTTACGCCTAGCCAGCATGGCAATAGAGGAGGGTAGGGCCATAGTACTAGCCATCAATAAGTGGGATTTAGTAAAAAACAAAGAGGCATTTATTAAGGATATAGATTACAAACTCCAGCAGGTTTTGCCACAGGTTAAAGGTGTGCCAGTAGTGCAAATATCTGCACTTAATGGGCGTAATTTAGATAAGCTAATGCAGGCGATATCTAAAGCCTATGAGCTATGGAATTTTGAAGTCTCTACCAGCCAGCTTAATAAATGGTTGGAAAATATACTACAGTATAACCCGCCGCCACTAGTGCGTGGTAAGCGTGTAAAACTACGCTATATGACGCAAACAAAAACTAGGCCGCCTACGTTTCAGATCTTTACCAGCCATGTTAAGGCAATTGCTGATAGTTATGTTAGGTTTTTAAAAAACGATATGCGTAAAAACTTTGATTTACCAGGCGTGCCAATACGTTTGATTATGCGTAAAAAAGATAACCCTTATATTTAGGTTATAGGGATTGGGTTTTAGGCATTAGGAGCAAAGGGAGCGCCAATATGCAGCAAGCTATAATCTTAGATAAATAGATTATCATTTTAACACCTCATAGAATGCTAGAATGAGTGGTTAAGAAACTTCCTGCTATTAACTATAGTTAGTTTA
>Ga0163111_10000354_pt1 | contig 27647 bp, 25 predicted proteins | sample CRUFie1St18metaG_FD_109645 | JGI IMG/M metagenome (GOLD analysis project Ga0163111, IMG submission 109645) | Marine microbial communities from the Costa Rica Dome - CRUD Field 142mm St18 metaG | ecosystem: Environmental > Aquatic > Marine > Oceanic > Photic zone | place: Costa Rica: the Eastern... | reverse complement strand
TGGTGCTAGATCTTCAAAAACTTTAAGTGATGTTTCTAGATTATTTAAATTTCTATTATTAATTCCAATCACTTCTGCTCCATTATCAATTGCAAGCTTTAATTCAATTTCATTAAATATTTCCACTAAGGGAGTTATAGATAATTTAAAGCAAGCCTGAATTATTTCACTTAGTTCTTTTTCATTTAGTATCGATACAATTACTAAAGCTGCAGAAGCGCCATTTATTGCACCCTCATAAACCTGATGAACATCAAAAATAAAATCTTTCTGTAATACAGGAATATTATGTTTTTTACATATTCCTGACACATCCTTCAGGTCACCAACAGAACCCCCAAACCTAGTTTTTTCAGTGAGAATTGAAATTGCTGAAACACCACCATCTATATATGTATTGGTGATTTTGCCAAGATCTAAGTCAGGAAGAATGTCGCCAGCAGATGCAGATGATCGCTTTATTTCTGCAATTAATGCGATATTTTCTTTATTAAAAATTTCTTTGAAATCTAAAGGTTTATCAACTTCTAATGCTTTGCTTTTTAGCTCTTCAGTAGATATTTTTTCTTTATTTTCTTCAACTAACTTTTTCTTATCATGGATGATTTGTTTTAGTACGCTTCCAAGTTGCATTTTTAGTCCATTTTGCTTGATATTTCAATAAGCTCTAATAATTTTGATTGAGCTGCACCCGAATCAATTGAAGTTTTTGACATTTCAGCCGCATCTTGAAAACTTGTTGTTCTTCCAGACGCCACTAAAGCAGCAGCAGCATTAATAATAACTGCATTTCTTCTTGAAGAAATTTTACTTTTTTCTAATGGATCTGATCCATTTCCAGCAAATATATCCTTTATAGTTGATACGCTTTCTTCGACACTATTTACAACTAAATCATCTAATTTAGATTCAGGTAGGCCAAAGTCAGATATTCTGGTTCTTCTTCTTTTAACTTTATCTTTATCTACTTGCCAAATATTTGTATTACCCTCAACACTGATTTCGTCTAAGTTGTTATGACCGTTAACTACTATAGAATTTTCAGTACCTAAGATTTTAAGCGCTTCGGAAACTTTTTCTGCTGACTCATAATTTGAAATCCCAATCAGCTGATTTGATGCGCCTGCTGGGTTTGTGAGAGGACCAAGGATATTAAATATTGTTGGTATTCCGATTTCTTTTCTTAAAGGTGAAGCGAACTTCATTGCTGGATGAAAAGATTGAGCAAATATAAATCCAATCCCTATCTCTTGTATGCATTTCTTTACAGAATATGGTGTTAATGTGATCTTTACTCCAAGTTCTTCCAGCGCATCTGCGCTTCCAGATGATCCAGAAATTGCTCTATTTCCGTGTTTAGCCACCTTAATTCCTGCACCTGCTACAACAAACGCAACTGCTGTAGAAATATTAAAAGTTTTTAATCCATCTCCACCAGTTCCGCAAGTATCAAGTAATGGTTCGTCTAAATCAATTTTTAATGATTTTTCTCTCATTGCTGTTGCCAGCCCCGCAATTTCAGTCGGTGTTTCACCTTTCATTTTCATTGCCATTATAAAAGAACCAAATTGGGCGGGAGTTACTTCTCCGCTCATAATTTCATTCATTGAAGATTCAGCTAATTCAAAATCTAGGTCTTCATTGTTTGATGCCAATTTAATAGCTTGTAATATTTTTTTATTTTCCATCTTTTATAAAATTGTTGATTATTTCTTTTCCATTTTCAGTAAAAATTGATTCCGGATGGAATTGTATTCCCTCTATATTAAATTTTTTATGCCTGACACCCATTATTACGCCACTTTCACTCCGCGCAGTAATTTCTAAATCATCCGGTAAAGTTTTTTCATCTATTGATAATGAATGATATCTTACAACTTTAAGAGGATTTTTAATATTTTTGAAAATACCCTTCCCATCATGTTTTATTGTAGAAACTTTTCCATGCTTTACCTCTCCGGCATAATCTACTTTTGCGCCAAATGTTGATCCAATACACTGATGCCCTAAACATACCCCTAAAATCGGAATGTTAGGTGCCATTTCTTTTATAAGTTTTTCTGATATTCCTGCATTTTCTGGATTAGAAGGGCCTGGTGATATAACTAATTTTTCAGGAGATAATTTTTCTATTTCCGAAATAGTTATTTCATCGTTTCTGAATACTTTTACTTCGGCACCTAATTCAGTCATATACTGAAAAAGGTTATATGTAAAACTGTCGTAATTGTCTATGAGTATAATCATTAATTTTTTACCAAAAAGCTTTTACTTTATCTAGAGTTTCTTGATATTCTACCTCAGGTATAGAGTCAAATACTATTCCTCCTCCCCCATTAAAAGATAATTCTTCATCTTTTTTTATTACGGTTCTAATTATAGTACTTGCTTCTAGATTGCCTTCACATGAGAACCAACCAATTGCTCCACAGTATGGGCCCCTGCCTTCTTCTTCAAGGTCATTAATCAATTCTGCAGCTCTAATTTTTGGAGCTCCAACCAAAGTCCCAATAGGAAATGTTGATGAAAATGCATCAAGAAAATCTTTATCATCTCTTAATTCCCCGTTTACTTCTGAAACTAAATGAATCACATTGTTATAAACCATTGTTTCCATTAATTTATCAACTTTTACAGAACCCGGGTTGGCTACTTTCCCTAAATCGTTTCTAGCAAGGTCTACAAGCATAATATGTTCAGCCTTATCTTTAACACTCGATTTAAGTTTATCTATAAGCTCTTTTGTTTCCCCTTTAATTGATGCAATTGTTCCTGCCACAGGCCTTATGGTTGCAATTTTATTAGCTACTTTTAGGAACATTTCAGGAGAAGATCCAGTAATCGAGAATCCTTTTAATGATATTTGATATATATATTCTGAAGGATAATTTTGTGATAAATATTCAATAAGATACTGGTCGTCAACTTTTGATGTTTTTTTAAATCTTTGTGTCAACACACACTGAATAAGCTCACCTGAAATTATTTCTTTCTTGATGGATTCTATCTTTTTAATATATTTATTTTTGTCTATGATCGCAGTTAACTTTGAACCTGGTAATTTTTTTGATATATCTATTTTTAAATTTTTTAATTTATTATGAATTTTTTCTGCAATTTCAATTAAATCTGATTTTGTTTTAATGTAAGCATTTTTATTAATAGGTTTATTAATTTTTTTTGAGATGATAAGTTTTTTATTTTTGTGGTGATATGTAGAAATTAATTCAGGAATAATAATTATGCATTCAGGAAGGTTATTTGGATCTTTTTTTAATTTTGGAACTTTATCAAAATATTTGAAACATTCATAAGAAAAATATGAAAATAAGCCATTATGATTATAATTCTTACTACAAAACGTTGATAATTTATTTTCTTTAATTATTTCTCTTATTTTTTCAACAGGATTTTGACCAGAAATTTTTTCTACTTTTTCATTTTTTAATCCCATTATTGTTTCATATGCCTCACTTTGCCCTGGTAATGTTTTTTGCATATAAAAACAATTCTCTGATTTTAATAATTTATATATTTGTAAAGGATCTACATCAATATCTTTTATCTCAACTGATAAATAAATACTTTTATATTCCTGAGAGATTATTCCATATTCATCAAGGGAAGGAGAAACCGAAAAACTATTTATATTTTGATTTTTCTGCATGCTCTAAAGCTTTTATCAAAGCCCCCATTTTTGCCAAACATTCATTATGTTCTGTTTCTGGATCAGAGTCTGCAACTATACCAGCTCCAGCTTGAAGAATCGCTGTATTATCTTTAAGAACTATTGTCCTAATAGCTATTGCAGTATCCATATTTCCGTCGTAAGAAAAATATCCAACAGCACCAGAATATGGACCTCTTTTATATTTTTCTTTTTCTGATATTAATTTCATTGCTCTTACTTTTGGAGCTCCTGTAACTGTTCCTGCTGGGAAAGCTGAACGCAATACATCGAAAGCATTAAATTCGGGATTAATATCCGCTTCAACATGAGAAACTATATGCATTACATGACTGTACCTTTCAATTTCCATTTGCTGTGTAACTTTTACAGAACCAGGTAAAGCGATTTTTCCCAAATCATTTCTTCCTAAATCTAATAACATTAGATGCTCAGAAATTTCTTTCTCGTCATTTAATAAATCTTTTTCATTTTTCAAATCATCCTTTTCATCTACTCCCCTTGGCCTTGTTCCAGCAATAGGATGTACTGCAGTCTTTCCATTTTGTAGTTTCACTAATAATTCAGGTGAAGATCCTATTATTTTAAAATCATCGCAATCTAGTAAAAACATGTACGGTGACGGATTAACTTTCCTGAGTGATGAAAATATATCAATAGCTTCAGACTCTACGTCAACTGTAATTTTTTGAGATAATACCGCCTGAATCATTTCACCAGAATAAATTAACTTCTTTGTATCAACTACTGATTTCATAAAATCTTCTTTGTCTGTTAAGAAATTTATTTTTAATTCTTTTGGACTACCTTGTTCATAATCATGTTCAATATTTTTAGAGCTATCAATTAAATCATTTAAAATTTGTATATCTTTAAGAGCTTTTTCATATTCAATTTCTATACTTCCAGCTTTTCTTAAGTCCGCATGCGAAACTATAAAAATTTTGTTTTCCACATTATCAAAAATAATTAATGAGCTAGTTATAAAAAATATACTTTCAGGAAAATATGATGTCTGATTTTTAATTTTTTTTACTGATGGCTCAAAATAACTAACAGCTTCATATGAAATGAAACCAACAGCACCGCTATTAAATTCAGGTAAATTTTTGAACTTGGGAGTTTTAATATCACTTATTTGCTTTTCAAGTTCATTAAGAGGGTCAGAAGATTTTAAATCTTCATTGTCACCAGTTTTAATTATTTTATTAGGACTTAAACCAATAAAACTATACCTAGCAAAATTTTTATTCCCCTCAACAGATTCTAGTAAAAATGTATTTGATCTATCCTTTAAATTTTTATAAACAGAAACAGGTGTATTGTTACCTTTATCTATAACTTTATATATGGGGATTAAATTGTAATCACTAGATAAATCTTTAAATTTTTCTTTGGTTATTTCTACCATTTTGAAGTGTAAGAATCTATTTTCATTGCTGACCTAACCATCCTCATGGTTTCACTAGCAATTTTTCTTGCATTGTTAGTTCCGCTTAGCAGCGCATCCTCAACCAATTTTGGGTTACTTTCATAATATGCCCTTTTTTCTCTGATGGGAGTTAAAAATTTATTTAAAGAATCGGCTAAATCCCTTTTAACTTCAACATCTCCCACTTTCCCTTCTCTATACCGTTTTTTAAAATCTTCAACTTTATCTTTATCATCGTTGAAAGCATCATGATATTCAAAAACAGGATTCCCTTCGACTGTTCCTGGGTCTGTTGCTTTCAACCTGTTAGGGTCAGTGTACATAGACATAACCGCTTTATTAACTTGGTCTTCTGTAAACCTTAATTCAATTACATTTCCTTTTGATTTACTCATTTTGCTCCCCCCGTCTGTCCCTTTTAATCTTGGAACTCTTCCTATTTTAATTCCAGGCTCATTAAATATTGGTTCAAAAATTCTATTAAATTTTCTAACAACTTCTCTTGTCATTTCAATGTGAGGAGCTTGATCTTCGCCAACTGGAACCAAATCGGCTCTTGGTAATAATATGTCAGCGACCTGACTCATTGGATAGTTGAAAAAACCGACAGTCCTTTTTTCTACTGGAAGCTGATCTATTTCACTTTTCAAGGTAGGATTCCTTTCAAGCATCCCTAGAGGTGTCACAAAGCTCAATAGCATAGTGAGTTCAGCATGCTCAGGGACATAACTTTGAATCACAAAATTACTTTTGTTAGGATCTAATCCTACTGATAACCAATCAATAGCCACTTGTCTTACAGAATCTGTAATTTTATCTATATCATCAAAGTTGTCACCCAGAGCTTGATAATCTGCAATTAGAAAAAAAGATTCATATGAATCTTGAAATTCTAACCAAGTCTCCAATGCACCGACATAATGTCCGAGGTGCAATGCGCCTGTAGGTCTAATTCCAGTAAGTATTCTTTTTTTTGTTTCCATATTAAGTTCTTTGGTCCCAATCTTTTCCAAATTCATCAAAACGATTATTAAGCTCTTTAATAACTTTTTCAGACATATTAAGGCATTCAGAATACATATTAATGTTACTTAATAAATGTTTTGGGTTCTGAGTGCCAATTATACCAACATCTATCTCATTAAAGCTAAAAACATATCCCATTGAAGTTAGAATCCTATCATCAGGCTCTTGGTCTATTTTACCTTTTCTTGTAATAATCCCTGCTCTTCTAAAATATTCTTCTGCATAATTTGATGGAGCAGAATGAACATTTGGGTTCTCATTTGCTCTCCATGCCCCATTTGCGATTGGTCTCTTGGCTATTAATCCTAGGTTATTTTTCTTTACGATCTCAAACAATTTGTATCTTGCTTTCTGTTCAACAAGATTAAAACTTGTTTGTATACTTTTAAATATTCCACAATTAGCTGCCCAAATTGATGCGTCATTATCTCCACTAAAGCCTAGATTAACTATTTTTCCGTCTGATTTTGATTCTTCTAGAGCTTTAATGACCTCACCTTTTTCAAGAGTTTCAACGTCGCATGAATGAAGTTGCATGATATCTATTCTGTCAGTTTTTAATAACCTGAGACTTCTATCAATACTTTTTTTGATACCTTGATAGCTCCAATCAGGAAGATCTGGGTCGAATCTAGATGAATGTCCGCATTTAGACGCTAAAACAATATCATTCCTCTTATCAGAAAGGTTCTCCCCTACAAACTCTTCGCTTTTTCCGTAACACGAAGATGTATCGAAAAAGTTTATACCGTTATCAAGCGCAGTAATTAAAATTTGCTTTGACGTATCTTTGTCGCTAGAACCTATTTCCGAAAGACCTATTCCTAGTCTACTAACTTTCAGGTTTGTTTTACCTAGTAAAACTTTTTCCATTTTGTCTCCAAACAATAAAACGACCCACGGTTTAGGTGGGTCGCTTTAAATTTGTTTAAATAGTTTAAGTTAGCCTATTTGCTTTTCAACTTCAGCAACATCTTTATCGCTAAGTATTCTGAATACTTTTGAAGAAGGATCCTCCGCAGCTACACCTTGAACTGCCTTTCGGCCATTCTTCATTGTAACTATTTTAGGGTTAGCAATTTCTACAACTTTCTTTAATTTAACACTATACGCTGTTAACTTCATTTAAAGACCTCCTAGTCCAATCTTAGAGTAACGTCGATTTACATCTAAATTAATATACTAGAATTGTACTTAAATAAACTTGAATGTTCAACTATAATATATAAAATTCAAGTTATAGTAATTGTGCTACATTTAAGATTGCAATTTTTTATATAAATAATTTATTGCAGAAAGGCTCTTGGAAAATTGATTGAAAAGATCGAAAAACTAAAAATTAAAGCTGAAAATGACTTAAAAACGTGTATTTCTAGTGAAGATTTAGAAAATTGGAGAGTGAATTATTTAGGTAGAAAATCAGAATTATCAGAAATTTTAAAGAATATTAAAAATCTCGATCAAGATGTAAAAAGGGCAGTTGGATCGCTGGGGAATAAAACTAGAATTGAGTTAGAGGAGCAGTTTAAGTCATCAAAAAACAATATGCTTGGGTCTAATAATAATCAGGAGCCGACTGATGATTATTCAATCCCAAGTAGAAACATTTCTGTTGGAAAGCTTCATCCGGTCACATTAACTTTAAGAGAAATAAAAAAAGCCTTTGTATCGCTTGGATTTCAAATCGAAGAAGGTCCTGAAATTGAACTAGATAAATATAATTTTGATATGTTAAATATACCAGAGGATCATCCTGCAAGGGATATGTGGGATACGATGTGGATTGATGAAAAAAGAAATAAAAACGGTGAAAAAATGCTTTTAAGAACCCATACATCACCTGTACAAGCAAGGATTATGGAAAACCAAGATCCGCCAATAAGAGTTATTGTTCCAGGAAAATGTTATAGGTACGAGGCAACTGATTCAACTCATGAATGGCATTTTTATCAAGTCGAGGGATTAGCTGTTGACAATAATTTAACTTTTTCTGACCTAAAAGGAACATTATATGAATTCGCAAAAAAAATGTTTGGAAGCGACACTAAAATTAGATTTAGGTGTGATTATTTTCCATTTGTAGAGCCTGGAGTAGATATGTCTATATATTGGGAAGGAAAATGGCTAGAAATACTGGGAGCTGGAATGGTTCACCCTAAAGTATTTGAAAAAGCAGGCTATAAAGATAAAAATCTGTCAGGTTTTGCTTTCGGTATGGGGCCTGAAAGAATTGCAATGATAAAACACAATATCGATGATATTCGATTATTTTACTCAAATGATTTGAGATTTTTAGAACAATTTTAGGAAAAAATGAAAGTACCAATAAGCTGGTTAAAAAATTACATAAATATTGATGATAATAATCTAGATGATTTATTGCACCGACTAACTCTTGCAGGGACTGAAGTTGAATCTGTAGAGGTTCAAGGGAACTGGGAAGGTGTAATAGTCGGCGAGGTTAATGAAGTCTCTAAACACCCAAATGCTGACCGATTAAGTTTAGTTAAAGTAAATTCTGGTCCTAGTGGCATTCTAGATGTTGTATGTGGCGCTAATAATTTATATGTTGGTCAAAAAATAGCATTTGCTCCTGTTGGCTCGAAACTTTTTAGTCCTAAAAGCAACAAGATGGAAGTTTTAAAAAAATCTAAAATTAGAGGAGAAGTTTCAAACGGAATGATATGTTCTGCGCTAGAACTTGGTTTGGGTGATGATCATGATGGAATATTGGATTTAAATAAAGATTTAGAACTAGGAAAAAACCTCGAAGAATATTTTTCAGACACTATTATTGATTTTGAATTAACTCCAAACCGGCCCGATTGCTTAGGTATTTACGGTATAGCAAGGGAGGTTGCAGCTGTAACTGATGAAAGTCTTAAAAGTCTTAATACATATAAACATGATGAGTCGAGTGGCTTTGAAGATAGTTTAGAAATCGACATACATGCTAAAGATTTATGTAAGAGATATATGGGAGTAGTAATTGATGGGGTAAAAATTGAAGAATCACCAGAATGGCTAAAGTCTGCATTGATATCTATTGGTGAAAATCCAATTAATAATATTGTGGATATAACCAACTACGTAATGTTTGAGCTTGGCCAACCTCTTCACGCATTTGATTATAAAAAAATAAAAAATAAAAAAATTATAGTCAGAAGAGCAAGTAAAAATGAAAAAATTATTACACTTGATGAAGAATTGAGAGAACTTGATGATGAAATGTTAGTAATAGCTGATTCGGATTCTCCGATCGCACTTGCTGGCATCAAAGGTGGAAAAGATTCTGGAATTAGTGAGAATACTTCAAAAATAGTATTGGAATCTGCATGCTTTGAAGGTGGAAATAATAGAAAAACAGCTAATCATTTTGATTTAAAAAGCCAAGCTACATTAAGATTTGAAAAAAATTTGAAGCCGGAATTGTGTGATGTAGCTTTTAATAGGGCAATCAGTTTGATAATAGAATTATGTGGCGGATCTATTTCATCTGAAATAATAGATACAGGGTTTGAAGATAATTCAGATCCGATTGGTGTTTCTCTAAATAAAATTAACTCATTTCTAGGATTTACTTTTAATGAAAAAACAATTGATAATATTTTTAATAAATTAAATTTTAATTTTGAAAAAGATAAAAATAATAAAGAAGATATTAACTGGTCCGTAGCCTCACCCTATTGGAGGCCTGATATAAATATTCCTGAAGATTTAATCGAAGAAATAAGTCGAATCGAGGGATATGATTCAATACCTGCAACTTCAATATCTGGTGAAATACCAGAATGGAATCAAAGTGATTATCTGGAATTTTTAGATGATGTTGCTGATTTAAGTGTTTCGTTGGGGTTTAATGAAATTATTAATTATTCAGCTGATTCTTTAAAAAATATTAAACAATTTAGCCCATCAATAAATGACAATGATTTTATAAAAATACTAAATCCTATGTCCAGTGAAGTTGAATACATGAAACCTTCACTAAAATCAGGGATGATTAAAACTTTAGGTTTGAATTCAAGGAATTTGAATAAAAATATTAATCTTTTTGAGATTGGAACAACTTTTAGAAAATCAGATAATGATGAATTGCCAATACAAGAAAAAAACTTGTCAGTTGGGTTAATAGGGGACCTTGAAAAATCTGTTTGGAGCAAAGAAAGAAGAATTGATTTTTTTGATTCTAAGTCTTTTCTTGATTCTTTTTTCAGAGACTTAAAAATTGACTATGAAATAATTCCTAATCAATATTCATATTTTGAAAATGGAAAAGGTTACGTTATAAAGGTTAATAATGCAGAAGTCGGGGAAGTAGGAGAAGTATCTAAAAAAATTGCTTCTCTTTTTGATATAAAAAATCAAGAAGTATTCGTAATTGAACTTAATCTAAAAAAATTATTTGAAAATTACACTAAAAAAAGTGAAATTAAATATAAACAAATTAATAGGTTTCCTGTCTCAAAAAGAGACCTCAGTTTTATAATTGATGATTCGGTGATATCTGAAACCATATTAAAAGAAGCTAAAAATAGTGATCTAATTTTCGGTATTAAAGTAATAGATATTTATAAAGATGATTCGTTAGGAAATAATAAAAAGTCACTAACTGTAAGAGTAACTTATGGATCAAAAGAAAAAACATTATCTGGTGAAGAAATAGATAAGTCTGAGAAGGCTTTCTTGGATAATTTATCAAAGAAAATTAGCTTCGACATTAGAGTATAAAATGAAAAATACTGATAACCCCCTCATTTCAGTTGAGGAAGCCCAAAAAATTATATTTTCTAAATTTAATGTATTAGAAAATATTGATAAGAAATTAATCGAATCTGACGGATATATTCTTTCTCAAAGCATAAAGGCATTATTTGACCTACCTAATAAAAATAATTCAGCAATGGATGGGTTTGCTGTTAGGCATGAAGACATAAAGTTAAATAAAATACTGAATGTTGTTGGAAGAGTTGGTGCTGAATCCAAAACAAACCATATTCTTAATAAAGACGAAGCAATAAGGATAATGACTGGAAGCGGAATACCTAATGGCTCAGATACAGTTATTCCATTTGAAAAAACTGATAATGAGCCACATCGCGGGGAAGATTTTCCTAGCTCAGTTACTATACAGGAAACTGTAAATAAAGGTGACAATATAAGACTTTCCGGAATGGATTATAAAATTGGCCAAACAGTTGTTGAGTCTGGAATGAAAATTAATCCTCCTATAATTGGTGCAATTGCTTCTTTTGGAATCAATAAAGTCAAAGTTGTTAGAAAACCATTAGTATCTTTAATTTCAACAGGAAATGAAATTGTATTGCCAGGGGAAAAATTAAAAGATGGTCAAATATATGACTCGAACTCATTTGCAATTTCATCTGCTATAAAAAATTCAGGGTCAGAAGTTAAAATGCATAAGATCCTTTCAGATAAAAAAGAAGATGTGGATAAATTTTATGAAGATTGTAGCGAGAGTGACCTAATTGTGACAATTGGCGGGGTTTCAAAAGGTGACTTCGATTTAATAAGAGACGCAATTTCAAAAAAGGGTAATATTGATTTTTGGGGTATTAATATGAAACCTGGAAAACCATTAGCATTTGGCCAAGTCAATATAAATCAAAAAAAATTATTTCATATTGGTTTGCCAGGCAATCCAGTTAGTTCCTATGTATGTTTTGAATTATTTATTCGTCCAATTCTAATGAAAATGCAAGGATTAAAGGATGTAAATAGAAAAAAAGTATTAGCAAAAATTGATAAAGATATAGTCACAAATGATGGAAGACGTTCGTACCTCAGAGTAAACGTGACAAAAGATGAGCGTGATGGTTATGTAGCAAAAGTATATGATAGGCAAGACTCAAATATATTTAGTTCTTTAGTTTATTCAAATGGGCTTGCAATTTGCCCTGAGGAATGTAAAGTAATTAAATCAGGAGAACAACTGGAAGTAATTGTATTGGAATAATAAATGGCAAAGAAAAAAACTAAGAAACAAAGTGAAGAAAAATCTTATTTAATAAATTTTGAAAAACTTGAAAGCGAAGGATACTCTGCTGAATTTTTACTTCTAGAAAAATTAAAATCTGTTGGAGTGAAAGTTAAAGAATCAGAAAATATTGAACAATTACTAACATTATGTTCAAAGTTTAAAAAGAATCCTCATGATTTTATATTGCCAGATTTAAGTTTAAGTGAGTCAATTTTTAGAGTTATATTAATAAGAAAAAATACAGATACAACCCTGAACCAAATTCAAAGTGATTTATCTGAAGTATGGCTTGAGCACTATAAATTGCCATATAAGAATTTATCAGATAGTGGAATTATGGGTATCTTAGAGAAAAGTGGAACTTTTATATCTAACTAAATACTGGCTTGATAGCAAAAACTAGAAGAAGTATTATTGCAATTACAACTGCTAGAACAAATCCAGCAAAAAATACAATTGTAAAAACTCTGTTGTCAAATCTAAGATGCATAAAAAATGCAACAACAATAACAAATTTCATCAAAGATAAAACAAGCATTATTGGTATTAGGAGAACTCCCAAGCTCTCAACATAAAAAATTAAAAATTCAACAAGCGTTATTGCCGCTAAAACGATTCCAATGATTGCATAGAAACCTGGTGACCCATGACCATCTTTTCTTGTTAATTTGTTAAACTTGTCCATAGAAAGCTTTAGTGTTCCTGCCCATGGTGTATCGTTTTTTGGGTTTGGTAAATCTTGGGCAGTATCAGGTACTCTAAAATAACCGTCGGTTGTATGTCCAAGGAATTGATTTAATATATTTCTAAATAATTTTTTCATTTTACAATAATGGTGCTCCATCGTTTGCAGAAATTAAATACACAACAGTAAATATAACAATCCACACAATATCTACGAAGTGCCAATATAATCCAGCAAGTTCTAAATTACCTTCTTCTTTTTTTATACTTTCGATATTTTGATTATCACTTGATTTTAGTAAGAAAAGTGTTCCAATTGTACCCAATAAACCTACACCAAAAACAGAATAAGCAACAATTGATGGAATATGAGGGATTACATCAAGTGTATGAGTCATCATCAACCCAGTCATTGCTATTACCACAGATAATACTGACCCAACTATCAACATTTTTTGTTTTAATGTTTCTGCTAGTCTTGAAATTGCAAAAATTACTAACCAAATAACACCAAAAGTTACGTGTCCACCATGAAAACCGGTCATGGTAAAGAATGTCGATCCAAATATATTAGTTCTTGGAGTTAATCCAAGATGTGCAAAGTGAGAAAATTCATAAACTTGAAATCCCATAAATACCAAGCCAAGAAGAGCAGTTGCCAAAGTCCAGTATCTTCCGATTACTTGGCTACCTCTTTGAACATAACTGACTGCAAGAACCATAGCTAAAGAACTCATTAATAAAACAAATGTGCTAACAGTTGTTAAAGGAATATCTAAAATTTCATTTGGATAAGGCCCTGATAAGCTTCTATTTCTATATACAAGATATGTGGAAATAAAAGAACCAAAAAATAAACAATCAGATCCTAAGAAGATCCACATCATTAGTTTCTTATTATCTACACCAGTGCTATTTACATGTTCTTCAGATACAGTCGACATTAAATTCCTTTCTCAATCATTAACAGGTTCATAACACCATCCTAAAAATGCCCATGTAAACATTACTAATCCTAATCCGCAAACAATCCAGTGACCAGTAAATGGTATAAATCCACCAATCATAATTGTCATGCCTAAGCTTATAAATAGTGGGTAATATGACGGGTCAGGCATGTGAGGCTCATTGTGTCCTTCTGCATGATCATCACTATTTTCCATATCAGATCCGCCACCATGACTTTCGTTTGCTAATTCAGGATATTTTTTATACCAAAAATCATCCCTGTATTTCACTTCAGGAATAGTTTCAAAATTATAATGAGGTGGGGGGGAAGGTATTGACCACTCTAAAGTTCTGCCATCCCAAGGATCATTCCCAGCATTTTTAGGACCCTTGCTCGAGTAGAACACATTGTATAAGAAAATGAGAACTCCAAAGCCTAAAATAAAGCTTCCTAAACTAGCAACAAGGTTTGAAACATCCCAGCCCATTGACTCAGGGTATGTTGCTATTCTTCTAGGCATTCCATCAAGCCCGAGCCAATGCATAGGGAAAAATGTTAAATTAAACCCAATCAGTACAATCGCGAAGTGTAAGTAACCAATTTTTTCATTTAAAAATCTGCCAGTAAATTTTGGCCACCAATAGTAGATACCAGACCAAAGACCTAATAAAGCTCCTCCAAATAAAACGTAGTGGAAGTGAGCAACAACATAGTATGTATCTTGTTGCTGAGCATCAGAAGGTGGAGCAGCATGAGTAACTCCACTAAGACCACCGATAACGAACATACCGATGAATGCAACAGAGAAAAGTAATGCTGGTGTAACTCTTATGGACCCACCCCATAATGTTCCTATCCAGTTAAATATTTTAACTCCAGTTGGAACAGCAATTGCCATAGTCGATATACTGAAAGCTGCATTTGCTGCTGGCCCTAGGCCGACAGTAAACATATGGTGACTCCAAACAAACCAACCAAGAAAACCAATACCAATCCCTGAAAACACAATAAATTCATAACCAAATATTGGTTTCTTTGAGAAAGTTGGTAATACTTCAGAAACTATCCCCATTGCTGGAAGAATTAAAATATATACTTCTGGATGACCAAATAACCAGAACATATGTTGCCACATAACTGGGTCTCCACCCATAACAGGATTGAAAAAATGGGTTCCGTATAGTCTGTCAAACTGCAATTGGATCAAAGCAACAGTTATCACAGGAAATGCCAAAACAATTAATACGTTCACAACTGCTGTCATCCAAATAAATACTGGAAGCTTCATGAATGACATTCCAGGAGCACGCATATTAATTATTGTGGTGAGGAAATTAAATCCTGCTGCAAGAGAAGCAATACCTAAAACCTGTAATCCTAGTATCCAAAAAGTAACACCATTTTTTGGGTTAAATGGAACTTCTGTATTAGGGGCATATGCGAACCAACCAGCATTTGGAGCTTCACCAGTTAGCCAAGAAATATTTAATAAAATACCACCAAATAAAAATGCCCACAAGCTAAATGCATTTAGTCTCGGAAAAGCCACATCTCTTGCACCTATCATTAAAGGCACCATCCAATTAAAAAATGCTGCACTTAAGGGCATAACTACAAGAAAAATCATAGTTGTTCCATGCATAGTAAAGATTTGGTTATATACTTCAGGAGTTAAAAATTCACTTTCTGGTCCAGCCAACTGAATTCTTATTAGCAATGCCTCAATCCCTCCAACAAGAAACCAAAAAAATGCGATAATTCCATACATGGTTCCAATTTTTTTATGGTCTACTGTTGTTAGCCATGACCAAATACCAGAAACATATTCTTTAGGCCTAGGTATTAAAGTTGGATATGAAATTGTTGTCATCTATATTTCTCCTATTTATATTTTATCATTCACTTTATAGTTATTAAGTATGAAACAAGAGCTTGTAGCTCTTCCTCGCTTAAGTTAATAAATATTTGAGGCATAACGTTTGCTGGATAACCATCAACAATGTATTCATTAGGATATACGATTGATTGGTAAATATATTCTTCTGCTGATAAGCCGGGCACCTTGTCTCCAGACCTGTCAACTAATCCGTACATGCTTGGCCCCACAATTACTTCATCTTCATTAAGAGAGTGGCATCCAGCACAACCCTGATTAACGAAAAGATATTCTCCATGTTCTTCAGCAGAATTCCATACAAGCATTTCCTCCTCCTCTTCTACCTCACCTGCAGATTTCACTACACCCCAACCTTCTGGAATCTGTGCAAGTAAGTAATCAGCAATAGCTTCAATTTCGTAATCTTCAAGCATTGCGGGCCCACCTTTGTAAACACTTGCAACTGATTGCATTCTTGTTCCTCTTTTGAATTCAGAAGGATCTTTGATCCAAGTAATTAAGTTTTCTCTAGTTAAATCTTTCTGGCCAGCTGCAATCATAGTTCTGATACCAAGATGTGTAAGATTTGGAGCAGATACCCTTACTGATTCTTCTTGATTAAAATACCAGTCATCCCATCTTTCATCCTGCATCACCAATTCTTTTTCGTAAGAATTTTCGTTATAACTATCAATACTGTGGCACATACTACAATGAGCTAGAAATAAACCATAACCTTCAGAAGTATCCATTTTTGGAGGAGTTTTCATTGCTTCCATCCAGGTATTAAAGTCAGCTTCTTCTTCGGCTATTACCCTGAACCTCATTCTCGCATGAGCAACTCCACAAAATTCAGCACATTGCCCAGAGTAGTTCCCTGGTTCATCAACTTGAAGCCACATCACATTAGTATTTCCAGGCACGGTATCCTTTTTTCCAGCAACTTGAGGAACCCAAAAACTATGAATAACGTCTTGGCTTTGAAGCGTAATTCTAACTGGCCTGTCAGTTGGGACAAATAATTCATTTGCAGTTACTATACCTTCATCCGGATATCTAAATTCCCACCACCATTGATGACCCATCGCCACTACTTCAAGAGGATCTGAATCTTCAGGTGGTTGATAAGTTTGATAAATAGTTCTAACAGTTGGTATAGCAATTACGATAAGTATTAATGCAGGAATAATTGTCCATATAATTTCCAACTTGGTATTACCGTGAACTTGTTTTGGAGGTATATCTGGGACTGTAAAATCACTTCCAGGAATTGGCCTTTCTCGTCTTCTAAAATTAAGTAACGCAAAAATTAGTGCTCCCTGAACCAAAACAAATATAAGCGCAGCTATCCAAAACATTAAATAGTACAAATTAGCCTGTTGTTGGGCTACTGGTCCAGCGTTTGCAAATGTACTTTGTTCGTGTTGGGGGCTACAAGAAATAATAAGGACCCATAACAATGAGAATATGGCTAAATATTTAGGCAGCTTTGATATCATCTCTCTTTAAATTCCCTTAAATCTCTCGTTCTATACTTTTTTAGTATAATTTAATCAAAATTAAAGCTAGGAAAAATATAGCATTATAAGTGTCTGAAATCAATTAAAAATAGCCTTAAAATAAATGGGGAATAAAAAATCAAAATTTAAGAAGCTAATTTTAGCTACCCACAATGATGGAAAAATCAAAGAATTTGAAAATTTATTATCAAATTTTCAGATTAGTATCTTTAATTTATCAAAATTGAATATCCTAAATGAACCTGTTGAGAACGGAAATAGTTTTTCTGAGAATGCTCAGATTAAAATGAATTTTTATTTAAGCGAGGTAAAAAAATTGAAAGAATTTATTACCGAAGAAACTTATTTATTATCAGAGGATTCTGGAATAGAAGTCGATTTTTTAAATGGAGAGCCAGGAATTAGATCAGCTAGATATGGAGGTAATTTAAGCACCACAGAAAGAAATCAATTAATTTTAGATAAATTAAAAGGCGTTGAGGATAAAAGGAATGCTAGATATGTATCGTGTATAAAATTAATAAATATTTTTGATCAATCTCAATATGAATTTGTTGGGCATTTTACGGGTACTATTTCTCATAAAATGTATAAAGGAAGAGGATTTGGGTATGATCCAATTTTTATTCCTTTAGGATACAATGAGACTGTTAGTAAGCTTGGTGATGATGTGAAAAATGAGATTAGTCACAGAGCAATTGCAACAAAAAAAATGATAAAAAAAGTATTTAGTGATGAAAGATAAATTTAATCGAAAATTACAAGATCTAAGAATTTCTGTAACTGATAGATGTAATTTTAGGTGCAGATATTGCATGCCAGAAGAACTTTATGGAGAAGCATTTGAGTTTTTGAAAAAAGATCAGGTGCTTTCATTTGAAGAAATTATTAGATTATCAAAAATCTTCGTTAATTTAGGTGTAAATAAAATTAGAATAACCGGTGGCGAACCATTAGTAAGAAAAAATGTATCTCATCTTATTAAATCATTATCAGAAATTGATGAAAATCTTGATATTGCAATGACAACTAATGGTTACCTTTTGAGTAAATATGCTTCAGAACTGCATGATGCTGGCTTAAAAAGACTTACTGTAAGTTTAGATTCACTACATAACGAGATATTTAAAAAAATGAGTGGAAAGAGTTTTGATGTTGAAAATGTATTGTCAGGTATCAAAAAAGCAAAATCAGAAGGATTTGAAAATATAAAAATAAATACTGTTGTAAGAAAAGATGTAAATGAAAATAGTATTATGGATTTAGTAGATTATTGCAGGTCAGAAGGTCACATTTTGAGATTTATTGAATATATGGATGTTGGAACACTAAATTCGTGGAATAGAGAAAATGTTGTAAGTTCAAATGAAATAAAGGAATTAATATCCGAAAAATATAATTTAAAATCAATCAGTAAAAATTACTCTTCTGAAACTTCAGACAGATATACTTTTTTAGATGGAAGTGGTGAAATTGGGTTCATATCATCAATCTCTAACCCATTTTGTAGCAATTGCACAAGAGCAAGAATAACAGCTGACGGAAAGTTAGTAACTTGCCTTTTTTCTAATAAGGGTATGAATTTGAAAGCTCTTTTAAGAAGCAGAAAATCTGATGAAGAAATACTTTTTGAGATAAGTAATTTATGGTCATTAAGAGATGATAAATATTCTCTTGAAAGATCTGACAATGTTAATGTTAAAAATAAAATTGAAATGTTTCAGACAGGTGGATAATTATTCATCTAAGGGATTAGATAGCAAGTCATTTCTTGTAGACAAGTAAATACTATCCAGCGCCTTGTTATTGCTTAAATTTGGTGAAACTTCTCCTGATTCCCACCTTAAAACTGTTCCTCTAGTTACACCAACTTTCTTACCGAACCTTGATCTATTCAAGCCTAGTTTATTTCTTAATTTTAAAATATTAATTTTATTCCATCTAAAAATCGGACTTACCTCAGGGGTTTCCTTAAAAGAACTTCTGCCGGACGTAGTGTAATTTAAAAACTCATCTATATCTTCTTTTGAGCCTAAAACAAGTGGAGTTCTTTGATGAAAATTTTCTGGTTCAATGTCAAGAATTTCTTTCTCCATTGAAACTGCATTACCTCCAGCAGATGTAAATATTAAAGCTAATGGGTTTGCTTCATACATCAACCTTAATTTACCTTCTTGGCGAGACTTATCAGGAGGATAAGCAAAAATCCCTCCCTTAATTAGAGTTCTGTGAGCATCTGCAACGAGTGATCCTACATATCTTAAACTCCTATTTTTGCTTGATGTTCCAGTTGGATTTTTATTATTTAAAACCCATTTTTTTATATTGCTTTCCCAAGAGGTAAAATTACCCTCATTTATCGAGTAAATTGAGCCATTTTTTGGAACTCTTATTTCATCTCTTGAAATTAAATATTCTTTCTTATCCGGGTCAAGTGTGAATTCACTTACTTTATTATTTATACAAATTAGAAAGATATCTGAAGGACCATAAAGAGAATATCCTGCACTAATAAAGTATCTTCCAGATTTATTAAAACTTGTTACCCCATAATCTGTATTTCTAATAATTCCAAAAATAGTTCCTATAGGCATATTTACTGAAATATTTGATGAACCGTCGAGTGGGTCTGCGACAACCATAAACCTTGATGTTTCATTAAACATAATAGGTTCATTTATCTCTTCACTTGCGTATCCTGCACATGATTTATTTTTTTTAAGAGAATCAATAAGTTTTTTATTTGCAATTTGATCAAGCACCTGAACTTCTTCGCCTTGAATATTTACTTCATTGGCAGACCCTCTTATCTGCTTTAATCCAGTAACTCTTGTGTCCATGGCAATATCAACTGTTGCATCTGCAATAGAACAAATTAAAGAAATTAATTCCAAATTTTCTTCACTTTTTTCTGATAACTCTTTATTTAGATAGTTGAGAAGATTCATTTATTTTTTTTAATCATGTTTTGCTATATATTAAATTAAACTATATTTCTTATAATTGCATCTTGGAGAAGTAAATTATGAAAAATTCTGAAAAAGTAAATCAAATCCTTTCTTGGTATGATCATGAAAATGAAGGAACAAAGAAGAATATTGAGAGACTGCTGAATTCTGGTTACCTAGCAGGAACTGGTAAATTAGTGATTCTTCCAGTTGACCAAGGATTCGAACATGGTCCTTCTAAATCATTTGTTCCAAACCCTGATGCTTTCGACCCAGATTATCACTTTAATTTTGCTATTGAAGCGGGCTGCAATGCTTATGCAGCACCTTTAGGTTTTTTGGAGCATGGAGCAAAAAAATTTGCAGACAAACTCCCATTGATTTTAAAACTCAATAATTCTGATTCGCTTTATGGTGGAGACCCTATTCAGGTAATGACATCTTCCGTTGACGATGCTGTGAGGTTAGGATGTGTTGCTGTAGGATTCTCTATCTACCCTGGTTCAGATTCATCTCCAAAGATGTATTCAGAATTAAGAAAAATTACGCATGAGGCAAAATCCAAAGGGCTTGCTGTAGTTGTATGGAGCTACCCAAGAGGTGGAAAATTAAAAAAAGAAGATGAAACTGCAATTGATGTTGTAAGTTATGCTGCTCATATCGCAGCCCAAATGGGTGCAGATATTATAAAAATAAAACCACCAACAATGCACATTAGTAAGGAAGATGTATCTAACTTATACTCAAATCATAATGTAAAAATTGACAGTCTTTCTGAAAGGATTTCTTATTGTATCAAGTCTTCATTTAATGGAAAGAGAATAGTTATTTTTTCTGGGGGGCCTGCTAAAGGTGAAGAAGAAATACTTAATGAAATTAAAGAAATTGCTGAAGGCGGAGGATTTGGATCAATTGTTGGAAGAAATTCTTTTCAAAGGCCATTTCATGAAGGCGTGTCCCTGATGAGAAAAATTATGGATATATATAAATCGGCATGATTGAGATTTATACCGACGGAGCTTGTTCAGTAAATCCAGGAATTGGTGGATGGGGAGCAGTGTTAATTTATGAATCTGGAGTCGAAAAGGAAATATATGGCTCTGAAATCGAAACAACTAACAATAGAATGGAAATAACTGCTGTTATAAAAAGTCTTGAAGAGTTAGGGGATGAACAAGATATTAAAATTTATTCCGATAGTACTTATGTGATAAATACTATTACTAAAAACTGGAAAAGAAACGCTAATAATGACTTATGGGACATACTTGATAAATTACTTAGTGATAAAAAGGTTGAGTGGCAATGGGTTAAAGGTCATTCAGGCAATAAATATAACGAAATTGCAGATAAATTAGCTGTAAATGCAATCAACGAATTAAAAAAAAATAATTCCTCAGAACTTTCCCATCTTGATGATGATGGAAGTATAAAAATGGTAGATGTTTCGGAAAAACAAATTACTTCTAGGGTCGCTGTGGTTAGCGGGAAGGTTGTCATGAAAAAAGAAACATTGGAAATTATAAAAAAGGGCGAATTAGCTAAAGGAGATATATTTACTCTTTCAAGAACTGCTGGAATAACAGCTGCAAAATCTACTCCTACTCTTATCCCACTTTGTCACACTATTCCTTTAAGTGAAATAAAAATTGAGATTGAGCCCGACGATAAATTGCCCGGTCTAAATGTATATTGTTCGACGAAAGCAGACTGGAAAACCGGTGTTGAGATTGAAGCATTCACGGGTGTATCAATAGCTTGTGTGACAATTTATGATATGTGCAAGGCTGTCGATAAATCAGCATACATTACAGATATAAAACTTGAAAAAAAATCCGGTGGGCTTAGCGGGGATTATTCAAGGTAAGATAATTTTTTATAAAGAAAGAAATTAAATTTTAATTGACTTAGCTTTAATACCTACCTAAACTATTTTCTCGAGTTGGCAACGTAGCTCAGGGGTCAGAGCGGGGTCTTCATAAGGCCTAGGTCGGAGGTTCAAATCCTCCCGTTGCCACCATTCAAAATTCCCACAATTCTTTCTGTTATTCTGTCAGATGATGACTTCTCAGCGAAACCTGCAAACTGATCTTTTATTAACTTTCTTCCATCTTGCTCTAGGGTAGGGTCTTGAAGATAATCTTTAATTGAATTATCTAGAGAATCAAAATTTTCAACTATCTTTGTTCCGTTCAATTTCATTAATCTTTGATAATGATCAACGTTATATCTATTTTTAACCGATAGTTTTTCATTAACATTAACAGCTCCTTCAAAGGATATATTAATTACTGGTGTATCAGTGCAGGAAGAATCAATAGCAAATGTACTTTGGCCGCAGATAACTAAGTCTGTTTTTTTTAGAATCAAATTTACTTTGATCATATCATCCCTAAAATCATCCGGATTATAATTTTCTAGTTGAGGAGAATTGAATAATCTTACAAATGGATATTTTTTAAATTCATCAAATCTTTCCATGAATGTACTATCAGAGGGATGAGCTCTTAAAATAATAGTTATATCTTTTCGAGGATAGATACCCAAAGCTATATTTTCACAAATATGATGGATGATAGACTCTTCTCCTATACCTCTGTGGGGCCTATTAGTAGCAAAAAATATTATAGACGTATCATCGTTTAGTGAAAATTCATGTTCAGGTTTTTCAATTTTAAAAAATTCAACAAAATTCTGCGTCACTTCTTCATCATTGTAGAAATAATAATCGAATTGTGGCGAACCAACTTCATAAATTTTATTGTCTTTAATTTTATGAAATTTCGTTAGTTCTTCTCTCATTACAGGATTCCATACCCAATATTCATCCAAATTATTAATAACAGGCCCATTCTTTGTTAAATGATCCCAAGTTCTTACATTTCCGACAGATTTAACATTATATTTTCTTGCCAATCTTGAATAACTGAAACTTACTGGACTTTGAATATCACCTAATATAAGTAAATCAGGTTTTAATTTTTTAAAATTTTGATCAATAATTTTATTTTTTGAGAGGAAAATTGAGCAAAAAAAAGTATAGATAATTTTAAAAATTAACTTTGATTTTGGAAAAGGAAAACCAAGATATTTTGGCCATAAATCTGAATTCCATAAATACTTTTCGTCCTCCACTTTTATTTGCGTGCTTGTTATATCTCTAAATCTCTTATGGGTTATAAAGTTATTTATTTCATTAAACCTGAAGGTAAGTGATCTGTGTAAAAAATTATTTTTTAATTTCCAAAGGACTCTTTCTTTAATAGAAGAAGGATTCTTTACTAAGTTTACAAATTGAATATTGTGAACTTCTTCGAAAATTTTTTTTAGATAAATAAATGTTTCTTCTGGTATCGGGTTTCCTTCCACTTCTGCAACTATAATTTTTATGTTGTCTTTAATGGAAATTCTTTTGAGGTTTTCAATTAATGGTGATGAAAAATAATTTCTAGAAACGAATAAATTACCTGGTACTATTAAAATTTTCTTCATATCTTTGATTAATTTTTATTTTAGGTTAATGAATTTTTAGTTTATGATAAAGGCTTGTAACGTTAATCAATAATTTAAAATTTTATTATGTCACTTTTTACTAAAGTTTATCCAGTTGAAAAATTTAAAGCTGAGATCAACTCGCCAATGGTTGTAGTTTACAGGTTAGCATCTATACCTCTATTGATAATATCTAAGATTTTGAATCTTCACCCTAACTTTATTACTTTAATTTCATTTATTACTCTGTTTTTAGCTTCTTTTTACGCTTATGAAGGCTCTTTCATTGCTGCAAGTTTATTGATGTCTCTGACAATTGTCCTAGATTGTGTAGATGGAGAGCTGGCAAGAATAAATGAAAAAGAGACCAAGCTTGGAGAAAAACTAGAATCTATTCACGCAGACCTAACATTAATTTTATTCCCAAGTACAATTTTGATTGGTTTAATTAAAGAAGAATCATTTTCAAATCTGATTCTACTTTTTTTATTGTTTTCAACTGCAATTTATGTAAATTGGAGATCAATGTACAGTTCTTCTGCAGTTAATGACGATCCATCTAAACTTTCATTTACTAGAAAAATTATATATGCACAGCAAAAGCCCAACAATAAAATCAGGTCTTCTTCATTTATTGGTAAGTTTATTTATATTTTAAGAATTAATACTGCAACACAATTAGGATTTCCTTTTGCATTAATAACGGTATTTTCATTTATAAGTAATGAGTTAATAATATATGCAATTTGGCCAATAATTATTGCTCAATTAATTTTTGGGTCAGCGGTTATAATAGGAAAAATTTTGTTTACTAATTTAAAGTGACGGATCAATAGTAAATTCTTTTAATTTATTTTCGTCAACTTCAACCCCAAGTCCTGGTTTTTCAGTAAATTTAAATTCTCCATTTGAAGCTTCAAAATTTTCGGCTAAAATCATTGCTTTTACTGCATGGCCTTGTTCAGAATGTTCCATTATTAAGAAATTAGGAGTATTTAATGAGAACTGTAAAGTTGCTGCAACTGATAGAATTCCACCACCACCAACATGAGGAGAAATAGGAATGTTATATAGTTGAGCTATAGAAGCAATTTGCTTTCCGCCTGTAAGGCCTGTTCTTGCAATATCAGGCATTGAAATGTCATATGCTCTTTTTTCAAAAATCTCTCTCATTTCATACTTAGTTCTTGTCCATTCGCCATTGGCTATTGGTATATCTAAAGATCTTGAAATTTCGCATAATCCAGGTATATCGGTTGGGTCTGAAGGAGATTCAATCCAAAGAAGGTTTAATTTTTCTAATTCTTTTCCAAGTTTAATTACGTTAAAGGTGTCAAACCCCATATGAACATCAATCATGATACCAACTGAATCTCCAACCCTTTCTCTAACTTTTCTAGCTATTTCAATATCCTTCTCAAGGTTTTCCTTGAGATGCATTTTTACAAATTTATAACCTTTGCTCACTGACCATTCAGCTTGATCAGCAACTTCTTCAGGCTCGGTTCCTCCAATACCATTGTATAGAGCCACACTTTTTCTATGGGCTCCACCCATAGCTTTGCATGTTGGCATGTTTAACGATTTTCCAATTGCATCCCAAATTGCAATATCCACGCCACAAATAGCATCAATAAAAAATCCAGTGTAATGTCCTCTTTCTCTTTTAGAAGAATAATTATTATGCCAAATCGATTCAACATCATATATATCTTTACCAATTGTCAATGGCTCAACTATGTCTTTAATAATAGTTGCTGTTGTATTTGGGCTAACTGGAGATTGTGCTTCACCCCAACCAATTATTCCATTTTCAGTTTCAATTTTTACTACTGTAGTTTCGTGGGATTTGGAATACATTGAAGTTGCTGAACCTTCATCAATGTAATATTCACCCATATCTTTAACATATGTTTCATAATTACCAAGTGCTTTTGGTTCTAAATTCCTCTTTTCAACCCTTTTTTTTGATTCAGAACCTTTTTGAGTTTTTTTTAAATTTTTAATCTCAAGCATTGCTGTATTAATGTTTTTAGTATCTGACTTCCTTCCTTCATCGAAGTTATTTTTAACTCTAATTGGGAAGACATCTATTTTTTTTATCTTCATCTATACCTTCTTGAATCCTGATCTAAATTCTCAAGGTGACTTGAATCATTAATTCTGACCATCTTCCACCCAATATCGCTATATTTAAATTGAGAAATAGAGGTATTATCCATCGACATTTTTTTTATAAAACTTTGATCATATTCAAGTATGTGCTGGAAAAAACATCTCAAAGCCCATCCATGGACAACAATTGCAATATTTATACTTTCAGCAACCTTTTCAATGTCATTATTAAATATAATTTCTTCATCAATGAAATCAGAATATCTTTTCTGCAATTCATATTCTGACTCACCATCAGCAGGTGAATAATGTTTTCCACTTTTCCCCCACATTGCTTGTATTTCTGTAGTGACAACATCACTTCTTGTTTTACCTCTCCAACCAGGTATTTGGAGCTCGTTTAATTTTTCTGATCTCTTTGTAGGTATATCTTTATTTTCAAGTTTTGAAAGAAAAATTTGGGCAGTGTCTATAGCCCTAGATAATTTTGAAGTAAATAAATAATCAAAATAAATGCCTTCTCTTTTAAACCTCTCTCCTAATGCCTCAGCCTGTTTTTTTCCAAGATCTGTTAGCGGGGCATCGTAGTTCATTCCTGCAGCCATGCTTTCATTGACATTTGATTCAGACTGACCATGTCTTATAAAAAAAATATTCCTTGAATTTAAATGTTTTGGCATAACAATTGGATATTACCAAACTTTAAAGCACTATTGAAATTTAATTTCTAAAATAAATAATTAATGATGAAAGTAAAACCCAACAAATAAATATAATTTTTATAAAATTACTATTAAATATTATTTCTTCTGGCTGATCTCCAAAAGATGATTCCAGTGAATTTTTTTTAAATTTTCTCATCCCTAAAACAACAAACGGTAATGTTAGTAATAGTGATGAATCTGACGGGGTGTTACCTCTAAATAAGGATGTAAAGTTCACAGAAATGCAGTAAAGAGAATATGAAATGTAAGTGAGTATTTCGTTAAAATTTATACTAAGATTTAAAAATTTTGAATAAAAAATATTCCCCTTAAGAGAAGATCTTATATTCGAAACGTTTCCTTTAAGTTCTGAAAATCTTTTTATACTTAATACAAATAAAGAAGCAAAACCTGTACATAAAATTAGCCAAATAGATACATTTGCTGACTCGTCCAATATATAAACAACAATTGTTGCTCCTGCATAAACTCTCAACATATAGCCAAACGCAATCGACACTACATCGATAAAGAATAATTTTTTTAACCCAAACGAATATAAAGACATGAGAATTAAATATATAAGTAAGGTAATAAAGAAATTTAAACTTATTAAATATCCAAAATAGATTGATAAGGAAGCTATAAAAACTGAAAGTGCAATTATATTTTTTTGAGATAATTTATTTGATGTTATTGGTCTTTTTGATTTTTCAGGATGATCTTTGTCCACATTTTTATCTATTAAGTCATTTAGGATATATATAAACCACGAGCCTAAAATAAATGAAACCAATCCAAGCAAAACATTTAATGATAAATCTGCGATAAATTCAAAGGATAATGGTAACCAAAGGTTTGCAGAAAGAACAAATGGTATAATAACTAATATATTCTTGAATTGTTGCTTAGGTCTTGAAGTAAGAAAAATGTTTTTTAGTTGATCCATTAATACAAGATATCAAATTTATTAGAAAAATCGATAAATTCAAAGTCCGAAATTATATTTTTATCGATAAGTGTTTATTAAAATAGGAAGTTAATTATGAATTATAAAATTAAAAAAATATATTGCCTTTTGTGTAAAGAAATCGAGCTTTTTGAAGGCATTGATTGGAAAAAGTATATTCTCCACGGTAAAAATCATCACAATGTTAAAATTAAAGACATATCAAAAATTAAATTAAACGGTGATTTTCAGAGTATTCTAGT
>Ga0163111_10000352_pt1 | contig 27688 bp, 33 predicted proteins | sample CRUFie1St18metaG_FD_109645 | JGI IMG/M metagenome (GOLD analysis project Ga0163111, IMG submission 109645) | Marine microbial communities from the Costa Rica Dome - CRUD Field 142mm St18 metaG | ecosystem: Environmental > Aquatic > Marine > Oceanic > Photic zone | place: Costa Rica: the Eastern... | reverse complement strand
TGTCTTGAAATACCGGATGTAGCTATTATATAGAAATTATTTGAAGATTCATTATTTAAAATATGTTCATATACGTTAAAAAATATTCTATCGTTAGAAGCTCCTGAGTTAGCTAAATTTATTTCCGGAATACCTAATTTATTTGCTATTACCTTAGCTGCTCTAAATTTATATCCTATAAACTTACCGTTCTTTTCTTCGAGTATATTGCTTCCATCCATAAAGCTACATCCTGCTCCAACTATGTTATCATATTTCATTTTCATCTAATGATCTTCTGGGGGTTGAATAATATGCTTACTATAATTTAAATTATTATAATAGCGAATGCATCCTTCTCTACCGTCTATAAAAAAAGGAATTTCTTTTCCTAAATAATTAACTATATCTTCTAAGTTAGTAGTAACGTTAGAAGGTCCACCGTCCTCAGTAAGAAATAATCTATAGTCAGGGCCGTCTATTATTACCATTTCTACTTCATCAATATTTTCTAATTTATGATCGTACTTTAAGTAACCTAGTTTTGAATCAACAGTTTGTACTTTTACTAAGTTTAGCACATCTTTTAAAAAAGGAAAATCATTTAGTGACTTATTATACCATTCAGGATTATCTTCATAAGCAATCAATTTACCGCCGTAGTTTAATTCCTCAAGGCACTTATATAGGTAATAAGTACTGTCTCCTGAACCGTATTCTACTATAAGTTTAGGTTTATTTTCTTCGATAAACTTAAAAGCTGCTTTGTATTTAATAAATTCTCTCCAATATTTCATAAACTTTTAATTTTCTTAATAGCTTTCTTGTATGCTTTTTCTTGTGCACTTATTGCTGTACCTCCTACATGTGGAGTAATTAATATTCGAGGATCTGAGATTAGCTTAAGTAATGTTGCTTTAGAACTATGTTCTTCTTTAATAACATCTGTTGCATAACCTAATACTTTACCTTTATTAATTAAATCTATTATATCTTCTTCATCTACTACTTCACCTCTAGCAGTATTTATTATAAATATATTTTTTTTAAATTTATTTATATAATTTTTATCAACTAAATTTATATTTCTATCTTCTAAAGTAATATTGATACTTAAAAAATCAGTTTTTTCAAAAAAGTCATCGTCGACAAAAGTATCGTCATTAATTTTTATATCTTTAAAAATATTAGTACCTATTAGGTCTACCATTTTACCTAATCTTCCCCATCCAAGTATTCCTAAAGTTTTAGTACTTAGTTCATCTATAGTTCCTATCTGTCTCATAATATTTAGACAAAGAAAAAGATTATGTTCAGCTGTGGAAGTTATTTTATCAAGTATATCTTCTCCTTTAATGTCAATAATTGGTATAGATTTAACTTCTATGTGGTTGGTTCCTGTAGAAGGAGAGATAATACCTCTTAAGTTCATATCTTTAATATAATCTTCGGTAATTTTAAAATTTAAATAATTAGGAGCAACAAATAAATAAACTACATCTTTAGTTATTTCTTCTTTAGACTTTACTTCTATACAAGTATATTTTTTTTCAACATACTTTTTAAATTTAGGTAAATGCTTATAAGGAGTTAAAAATGCTATTTTCATTATTTAAAAAATTCTTTAGTAAAAGTATACTGCTTATAATCTTTTTTATTTTGCCAACCTTTATGCTCACAATTAACAACTGCTATACTCTTCTCTTTATTACAAGATACGGAAAATTTAGCAGGAATACAAAAAAGTAGTTCATATAAATCTCTGTTAAATGTTTTTACTTTATCTGTATCAAGAACAAAACAAATACCTTTTTTATTATTATAATTTACTATTTCGTTAAAATTGCTTAAAGATTTGTTTTCTATAAAATTCAAATTCAAAGTATTTTCAACTTTACTATTTTTATCATTTAATAAATTCTCAAACTTTGTAAAAAAGTCATACTCTTCATCAGTTAAGTTTTGTTTAAAGTATGATTTATTGCTTTCAAAAGTATAATTATAGTTATTGCAGCTTTCATACCCCCAAGGTTCACTTCCTTTATTTATTTTAGTAATGTTAAGAAAATTTTGATAATTTTCCTTTGTTAAAAAACTTGATAAAATAGTATTTTGACTGTTGTCTACGATTTCTTTAGCTTTATTAACATTATTGGTATATATGTTTAATTTATTATTGAATAAAATAGTACTAAATTTATTCATAGAAATAAAAGTATTTAATAAATAAAAAAAACTTGAATGCATTTTTTTATTAGGTAATGCAGCTATATTATTAGCTTTTAAAATATAACTTTCAGTAAAGCCATGGTACTTTAATCCTTTATCAAAAGAAGGCATAAAAAAGTCATAGTAGTAACTATCATTTTTATTTTTAATATAAGGTCTGTAGCATTTAATTAGGTCATCTACATTATTTACTTTCTTTATATAAGGATATTCTTTTACATCTATATTTTTAGAAAAATCTTTTTTAATATAAAATAAAATATTTTTGAGAGGGTCACGTAAAAAGATACTGCCTTGAATTCTAGTTTGACCAGGATGACATATGAAATGCAAATTATTAAGACTATCTTTACTCTCTAAATCTAAAGTAATTTTTTTATCAGATTTAGGTTTACAGCTTACGTGTACAGGTAGATTAGAATCTAAATTACAGTCAATTAATTCATTAACTATATTAATTCTTTGACGTAAAGTTTTTAAGTAGTCGCCGTGATAAGTAAATTCAGTTATTCTTTTTAACTGAGTATCATACTGAGGTAGAGATGTGTTTAAACCGTGTCTATCGTATAGCCATTGAGCACTCAGGTTTATAGGATCTTTATCTACACACCCTCCGTCTTGTAAAGCAGCGACTATAGGAAAATTAGTAATATGGTACATATCGTACCTTTCTAACATATATTTAACTAATGGTATTGATTTTTCAGATAGTATGTACATTCAGTAGATCGTTTATAAGGTTAGTATTTTTTAATTCTAAATCATAATTAAATTTAATATATTTTAAATTATCTGAAAAATGAGTTAAGGTCTTAAAAGATACTTTATTTTTTTTAAACAATCCTTCTATTTCTTGATTATATTTGAGAAAAAACCAAGATGAATCTGTATCTATAATTTTAAAACCTTTATTAATTAATTTACTTACTAAATGTTTTTTACCTTCGTAAGTTTTTTCAGTATACCTATTAAAGTAGACTATATTATCTAATATAAATTCACAGTACTTAGATGAAATACCAGAGATTTCATACATAAACCTAAATTTATTGTATATATCTATGTTACTCTTATTACTTATAACATAACCTACTCTACACCCTGCAGCTCCATACCCTTTAGAAAAAGTTCTTAGAACTGTTAAGTTATCATACTCTTTTACTTTATTAGCTAAACTTTTTTTATCAGTCAATTCTATATATGCTTCATCTACTATAACGTGAATACCAGTTTCTAGTAATATTTTTATTTGATCAAAGCTGTAATAATCTCCTAAAGGTGAATTAGGATTAGCTATTATAATAAACTGAGTATCTTTGTCTACTTTATCAAGTAACCATCTAAAGTTTAAACCTCTATTTGTATACCTTACTTTTTTTATAGTAGTTTGATATAAATCAGCATAAACTGAATACATAGGAAAGCAGTAATTAGAGGTAATAATGTTCTTACCCTTAAGTTCAAAAGACTCAAATACAGTTTTAATACCTATATCAGAACCTGGGGTTATAAGTAAGTTATACTGTCTTACACCTAAAAATTTAGCAAGTTTTAATTTTAATTTTGATATATCTGGGTAGAAGAATATATCTTTTTGCTTTATACTTGAGATAAAACTTTTAAATAAAGTATCAGGTAGTTTTAAATTTCTTTCATTTTGAGATAAAACTACTTTAAAGAGATTTTTATTTTCTTTATTATCTTTTCTTACAACTTTATTTAAATATTTCTTCACTAAATTAACGTTTTAACAACTTCTTCTCCTTCAACATCCATAGTAACAATCTGTTCTAGTTTATGAAGTTTAGCTCGTTTGTTTAAGTTTTCTTTTATACAGTTTGCTAGTGCAAAATTACCATCTTCATTATAATGTTGATCTCCTGGTACTGTACCGTCAGAATGTAAAGTCCATTGCTTAGGATTTTTCATCAAGTTAGTTCTGTATGTAGGTAAGTTTTCAGTGAAAATAATATTCAAAGAATTAAACATATCTAAAAAGCTAGGTGCTTTATGTAAATCATCATAAAAAGAAACTTTATCCCAATTTTCCAAAGTGTCTTCATATTTTTTCACTTGTAAAGTATTTTCTATTTCTAACTTAGTAAATGGTTCAACAAACATTCTTACGTTAGCTCCTCTAGCTTCTAATAAATTCTGTAAAGCATATAACTCATAATATAATTCTACTTCAGTTACATCTGCATCAAAAAAATTAGTAACAAAATTCATTTTTACTTCATCAGGAGGCATAAAACCGAAAGGATCTGCAGCAGCAGTTCTAGCTACATTTTTAATTCCATCTCTTCTAACATATCCATCTTCAACTACAAATACTTCTTTACGAGATGAACTAGGAATTTGTATTACAAATAAATGATTTTTTAAGTCATCAACTTTGTATGCATAGTTTCTTAATGCTCTTATTACACTCTCTATTCCAAATCCACCAAATCCTAAATTATAAAATTTATCAGCTCTACATAACTTCGCTAATTTACCACCCCAGGTTAAATTATTGCTAACAAAGTCAGCACTTACGTAATCCTTTTTGTACATAATTTTCAATTGCGGAGTAGCTAATTCGTATAACTCTTTTTTCTTTTTTACTATAGGTTTTGTAATTTTTCTAACAAAAGCACTGCCCTGAGTATGTGAACAGCCACTTACGACAAGTACTTTATCTTTAGAACGTTCAAATTTTACATTTTTCATATTTAATTTTTAATAATATCTAACATAGGTGCTAATTCTTTATACGAGCAATTAACACAGTGTTTAGTAGGTTTATTAGTTAAGCAACCTTCTCTAACGTTGCTATAATCTTCTGAGTTTCTGATATCTTCTATAGACTGTTCAAATAAATTACCAAATGGTTTAGCTCCAGTATTTAAGCAGCACATTTTTACATGACCTTCTACAGTAGTATATATACCGTTCTGTACCCAGAAACAGTCAGGAAAATTCCATTTGTCTTTTCCTTTAATATTTTCTCGCCAGTTACTTTTAAGATACTTTATATCTTTTTGACTATAACCCCCCGGCATAGATTTATCTTCTGACCAATCTTGGGCTATATTTAATCTTAATTCTTCTAAACCGTATACTTTTACTATTTCTTCATTAATAATAGGTATGTCGTAAACATTCGCTGGGTTAACAACATAATTACAAGTAACTCTGCATTTATCTCGATCCATATTTTTAAAATCTTCTAAAAAAGATATTAATTTAGGCCACTTTGCAGGAGATCTATCTCTTTCGTAAGATTCTTTATATCCATCGATACTAAAATAAAGAAGATCTATATACTTCATACATCTTTCAAACTTATCTCCCATTTTTGTATTAGGTCTTACGGGGTATTGACAGTTAGTAGCTACTATAAGAAAAGCATCAGGAAAAAATTCTTTAAAAGTTTTACATATTTCATCAAACTGAGGATGAAGCATCGGTTCACCCATCCCCATAAGTTTAGCTTCATTTATAGGGTGATGTTGAATACTTTGAAGCATTTGTCTAAACTTTAATACAGGCATATGTTGAAGAGCTCCTATAACCTCATCTCTATTGCAAAATGAACATTGTAAGTTACAGTAGTTAGTAGTTTCTAAATATGCATATGTAATCTTATCCATTATATCAACCTGCCTTTAAATGATAATTTTTGACCGTCTTTTTCAATTGTATGACCGTCGATTAGCTTCCAAGTATGAGCATTATTAGCTACGTAAGAGATAAGATAAGGATCGTCTATATGCTTGACTATAGTTTTTAAATCTCTATTAGGTCTTACTAATAAGGAAGATAGCTGAAAGTGGTATATGTCAAATTTATTAAATAAGAAATAATAAGAGTGTATCCAATGACCTCCTTCTCTATATGTCATTTCTTTTAAATTTTTATATCTTTTTTGTAGATAGAAAAAATTATATAAAGAACCATGTATATCTGCTGCTTCAGAGGAAAATAAAAATCCATAATCACTAGTTATTCTATAATGTCCTTCGTTATCCTTCTTAGGAATATCCATTACTCCTACAAAATGCTTTTTATATTTATATTCTTCTAATTCTTTTAAATTAACTACAAATTTATTAAAGTCATAAATTATATCCGGTCTGGTCATAAACACCCAGTCGTAACTAAAATTTTGTTCTAGTTCATATTCTTGTTTTAATCTAACTGCATGAGAAAATAAGAAGGCCATTTTTTGGGTATTACCTACATCCCAGGTTTGAGTTACTTTACTTTCATTAAAAAGCCTTTCTTTCCTACATACTATTTTAATCTTTCTTCTTTCTATATCGTTCCAGCTACTAAGAAAAAAATCAAAACTTATATCAGGATATTTCAAATTAAGATTTTTATAAAGTTCGTTTAAACCTTCATAAAATCTTACTTGACCGTAAAAACAAATTGCTATTCTTTTCTTATTGTTCTCCATTTAAATAACTTTCTAACCATTCAGGTGTTCCTAATTCGTAAACTTTATCTACTTGAGTAATAACTATATGTTTACCGTCTTTTATTGCATAATTATATACAGGTGCTACATAAAATTCATTATTTACTCTATCGTTAGCATTAATCATTTCTTCAGCATACTTTACAAAATCACAACCTCTATTCCAATAATAGTATCCAGCTGTAGCGTCGTCGGATATTTTTTTCTTTTCAGCTACCTCTATAACATACCCTTCTTCATTAGTTTTAGCATAACTCCATTCTTCTCCTTCTCCTTTGAAGCAAGGCATCCCACCATCATGTAAACTTAATCTACTAAAAGTATTATTTACATCGTAATCTATCATTTGATCTGAGTTAAAACATAGAAAAGGGGTGGTATTATCAATAAACTCTTTAGCTTCTAATAAAGTACAAGCTGCTCCTTCAGTAGTTTTATTTAATTTTATTATTTCTATATTATCATGTCCAATAATATTTTCAAATATACTAAAATCATATTTTTGATAATCAGATTTTTGACATAAAATTATAAATTTAAATTTTTTATCAAACTTAATATTTAAATTTTCTATAACTCTTTGAATCATAGGTTTACCGTTTACGTCTATAAAAGGTTTTGAATCTGTATATCCTTGTTCTTGAAATCTTGAACCTTTACCGGCCATCGGTAATACTATATTAAAAAACTGCTTCATTAATTAAAAAATTTATCAGGGTGAATTGCTCTATCATCTATAAATATATCAGCATCAAAAGGTTTAAAGTATAGGTGGTGGTACTTACACCCCCATGCTTCCAATTGAGCTTCAGTTATAGGTCTATAATACTTCTCTCCTCTTCCGCTTTTGTTGCCTCTTGCAGTGTAGTAGATTATAGTATGACCTTCGTCAAATAGTTTATTAATTTTTTCTATCCTATTTTCGAAAGGTTTTCTATCAATAACAGGTCCTACTTCTTTACATATAGTATCGTCTATATCAATTACGTACTTCATTATATAATGTTTTTACTAATTTAAAATCTAATTCTGTATCAACATCAACCAATTCATTATCATCCCAATCAATTAAGTAGGGGTATGGTTCATTATATAAATTAGGAAATAATTCCCAATTTTCCAACATATAATTACGTTTATACATAACTAATGAATGAGTTGCCTCCCATAAAAAGGGACCTGATGTTGTTGAAAGTCTGTCGTTAGGTTTAAAGTTAACAGGGCATTTTTTACTATCCCAAAAAAAGTTTCGTTTTTGCTTTACTGTTATAGCACTTTGAGCTGTTGATGCTTTAAACCAGTCTATTACTTTTTGTAACTTATCTACATTTAAAAAAGGTTGGCAAGGGTTATAATTTATAATATAATCAGATTCTACTGCATTTAGGTGGTCATACATTATACTATGATGACAATTACCAGGAGCTACTGCTTCATAATCTCTTAATAATATATCTATCTTACCTGTACCTTTATCAATAAGCTCTTTATCGTATACTGCTAAATATTTTTCTTCTACGTTATTTAAATTTTTTACATTTTCGATCGCTATATCTATTAACGTATTTCCTCCTCCTAAATCTCTCAAATGTTTATTAGGGCATCTAGTACTTTGAGTCCTAGCATGAATTATTACTGCTATACTTTTCATAGTTCTAACCAATATTTAGTTGTCTTAATTCCGTTCCAAAAGGGTATGTGAAAATTCCTGTAATGATCTATCCAATGTTTACTAAAAAGACTCTGAATAATATGTTCTTTGCGTTCCCAATTACCTTTTTTAAAAACTATATCGTTTAAATATTCTAATATCTCAACTTTAGGTCCATCCTCATCTTTTGTATTATACTGAGGTATCTCTAAATTATATCCAAGTTTATCATTAAACTTATATGACATTTCTTTAAGATCAAAGAATTTAATTTTACATCCGTTCCAATCGTCATAAAAAAATATTTTTTCCATAAAAAGTTTACCTGTATGATTTTGAAAGTATGTTAATCTTGGAGTATAATTATTTTCTCTTTCTAATAATTCGTCTATAAAAATATTTACAGGTTTATTTTCCCTTACATAAGCATCTCTTAAAGATTGTATTAGTTCACTTCTAGCTCTATCTAAAACATCTCTTACAGGAAAAAAAATAGTAACGTTAGGATCATAGTGACCAGCAAAGCTATCAATACCTTCCCAATCAGTACTCTCTTCTAACTTTTTCCAACCGGGATTTCTTAAAGAGATCTGTTTTATAGCTTGACTTCCGTTTTTAGCTAGACCTAATATAACATTGTTATCTCGTCTTATGTATCTAGTGCTCATATAATGTTAAATTTTAAATCCTTATGTTTAATATTTACTGACATTTCTAATTTTTTACCGCCGAAAAATTCAGGAGTATCTACTTTATATTCATTCTCTTTAGGAACTTGCAAAAATATCGGTACATCACTTTTTGTCATTGCTAACAGTACAGCTCTATGAGTACCTCTTCTCAACATATGGTACATACTATTGTAACATATAGGAAATAACAAACCGTTATCTTTTATAGAAATATACTGTCTAATATCAAAATCTTGTTTCCACTTTATACAAGTATGGGTTTCGTACATATCAGTATACGAAGAGGTTTCAGGATATAAGTAATCATATTTTTTTTCTATAGCTTTCCAATTATCTCCTTCCCAACCTACTGTGTCTTCAACTTCAGTAATGAATTTTCTTGCTATACTTACATCTTCATTATCATGCATATTGGTCATATAATTGTTGATGAGTTTATAAGGTAAAGTTAAATACAAGAATTCATTCCATTCTTTACCTACTCCAGCCATATCCATAGATATGACATCAGCTTTAGCCATTACTACTTTTTCTTCAGTAGGGTCTATATTAAAGTATACTGGGTCAAACCCGTCCCAGCTTTCTCCTTTTTTAATTTCATCTATATCTGAGTTTATCGGTCTTTCATTCCATCCGAAAATTTCTTGAGTAGGTTTTAACTCTTGATGAACCTCTAGATATAAATCTACTACTTTTTGATAAGGTAAAATATCAAAATGATTAAGATGTTTAAAACTATCTTTCCAATAACGTACTCCTGTTAACTCAAAATTCATAACTAAAATTTATAATATCGTCTTTATATTTACCCCTTACATACTCTTTGGCCTTTTCTGAATAAGCTTCAGTATAGTGTTTAAATTCTTTTTTATTACTTTTATTTCTATGCAATAATTCAGTTTTAGGAAAACCAATTTTTTCATAAACTATTTCTAAATCCTCTTTTAGATTTTCAAATTTACCAATATAATCTATATAAGGGAGCTTATTTATATTATCATTGTATTTTCCTTTTAAAAAATCAGTTTGACTAGGTAGATGAATAAATTCTCCGTAAAAATTAGCCCTATAGTACCTATCGTCTAATATTACATGATCACCTGGGTTATCAACATCACTTTTATAATGTTCTTTAAAACAATCTTCTATATTGAATGCTACATCGTCAAAAGAGTAATTTTCATGTAGAAAAGGTCTGTACTTATATTGTGACCATAATCTGTCCCAAGGATTTCTTACAAAAGTAAATACAAAATATTCTTCTAACATATCTAAAGTTAAATCATCATGATGTATTCTAAATCCTTCATACCTAGCATCAAAATTAGCACTTTGCCACAACATGTGTCCTATGGAACTACCTGCCGTCTTAGGTACGTGTAAAAAAATAAACTTATGTTCGTGATTAACCATTTAATTTAATTTTTTTAATAAACATGTCTAAATCTAAAAGATAATAGTTTTTCCAATTTGATAATTTATCGTAATGTTTTTCTAAATACTGTAAATCTAATTCATTCCAATCGTCTACTAAAACTATAGGAAATAGTTTACTAAAGTGCTCAGTTACTTTATTTCTATGGCAGATTGGAATAACTCTTAAATATAAGCATTCCCACATTCTATGACAGTCTATACCATTACCTTCAGGGCTGAGGCAATATTTATGCTGTTGTAAATCTTTAACGTATTCTTCAAATGGTAAGTTATCTGAGGGAGGTATTTTTTTATCCATAGCAGCTTTGTAACATTGAGGTCTAAATTCAGATCTTACTCCGCCTTCTACTGTAAAGTTAAAATGAATAAACTTAGTTTTTTTTACACTATGATCTATTAACTTTTTAAATACTTCAGCTTTACCAAAATCCCACATGCTATTAGCTAATCCTATAGGCAAAGGTACAAGTCTTTCATGTTGTGTGTTTATATTTTGAGTAAAGATTTTATTTATATTTTTTATATCTAAATACTTTAAATGTTCGTTATTGAAAGAATCATCTGAGTTGTGTAGTACTAGATCAAACTTATTTTTAAACTTAGCTAATTTTTCAAATAATTTACTTTCTATTAATTTAGGTTTAATAGTATTGATTAAAGAACTATTTACATATACTAAATCAGGATTATCAAAATCAGTAAAATCAAAATTATCTATATCAATAGAATCTAATTTTTTTTGACTTTCAAAAGCTTTATGTTCTTTTTTACTTATGCTAACTTTACATAAGTTCTGTATTTCTTCACCTGTTATTATCTTCATATAACTTTACAAATTTTTTATAAATTAAATGCTGTCTTCTAGCAGACCAATGTCCATCTCTAGCAGGTATGTTAGGGCATTCTTCGTCTGTCAAACTATTTTCTAAATCTAAGTATTTTTTATTAAAAAAACTATAAAAATTTTCATAATAAAATTCTACGTTTAAATCTTTACAAAGACCTTCTATAGCATATAATGTTCTTATTTGATCTATAACTGTATCTTTTCTACTTCCGAATAACCAAGCCTTGAGTAAATTATCATAATCTTTATCTGTAGTACTAAAGTATATCTTTTCTCGCATATCTTGACCTAAAGTATGAAATAAATTTTTAGTTTTACTCTTTTCGTCTAAAAAACCTTTTATCATATTATTATCTTCGGTTATAAACTCTTTTCTATATAAAGGAGGTGATAATAAAAATACTTTTTTAAACTTTAAATGGTCAGCTAAACCTAACAACAATCTAAAGCATGTATGTAGTCCCATAGCTCCTTGCCCTAGATTCCAGAATTTTAAACCTAAATGCTTACTTAACTTATACCCCCAAGTATACTCTATAGGAAGTCCTACACCTTCTGTAAAGCTGCATCCTAAGGTTACTATACCTTCGTCTTTTAAATTGAAGTCGTCATCTGTTCTAAAACCGTAATTGTTATACCTATACTGTAAGGTTCTACCTGTCCAGTATTCTCTTTTAAAGGCATCTTGATTTAATAGAGCTGCTTTAGTATCAGAATATCTCCAATATCTAATTTTGTTTTTTTCACCATAATTAGCTAAAAGATTATTTCTATAACTACTTTTTTCTTCTTTAAGATCTTTAAATAAATTTTTCATTTTCTTCTAAAATAAATTTAAATAAATCTACGTTAATATTTTCTTTCTCTACTAGTTTAGATAATGCTCTAACATCCTTAGGTAAGCACATTCCACCAAACCCTTTAAACTCTTTGTTATACCTTAAATAAGACGTCTCTGCTACATTTTCTAGAGCAAAAGCTAATAATACTTTACTATAATCTACATTATATTTGTCACATATTTTTCCAAAAGAGTTAGCAAAGGTAATTTTTACTGCTTTGAATACATTTGAAAAGTATTTTACGAACTCTGCTTCTTCAGGTTCCATCTTATAAACTTTTTTAGGATACTTTCCGTGACTTTTTATTATAACATCACTACACTTATCATTAGGTGTACCAATTATTAATACGTTATGGTTTTTAGTAAAGTCATCATAAGCGTGTTTTTCTCTTAAAAACTCAGGTACGTGACAAAGTCTTTGAGAATCAAACATTATTTTAAGTTTATCAAAAGTACCTGGAATGATAGTAGATTTTACGGCTATAATACCTTTATAATCATGGTCTGATAAAGTATCAACTGTTGAAATTAAAGCTTCAGTATTACAAGATCCATCATCACTTGAATTAGTAGGTAAACACAAATATACTATTTCAGTATCGAGTACATCCTTAATTGATGTATGTAATTTTATATCGTGTATTTTTACTGTATGTCCTAGATCTTCAAAACCTTGTTTAATAGCGGTGCCTACTACACCTACTCCTATAACTCCTATTTTCATAACTATAATTTTTTTATATAATCTGCAATTTTTTTATAACCTTCTTTTTCTAATTCTACTTTTCTATAAATATCATTATTATTATAAGTAATAAGTTTTTCAAATGATATATTTTTACTATCAATATTTACTTTTTTACCTATTCCTAATTCTTCTACCCTATTAGCTAATTCTAGTATCTCTATTGAATCTTTTTTGCTGTAAAGTGCAATTATTGGTATGTAGTTTTCAACACAATGAGTTAGCATACCAACACCAGGCCTTACCACGAATGTTGTACCTTTTTCTTTTTTTACATTCCAAGTAAAATTAATATTTCTACTTTCTAAAAACATAGCAAAACCTACCATAAATTTTTTATACTGTGGTAAATAATTCATACTTGGAAGACCTAAAACTATATTTGAACCTTCACCCCAATAGCCTGCTGGTTTATTATTGCAACCCCAGCCGAATTGTACCTTATTAGAATATGTCTTTAAACTACTTACTTCGGCATACTTATTAGTTAATACTGTTGGTTTAAATTTTTCTATCAGTTCATTATCAAAAGATGAAAGTTTATTATCTTGAAATTTATCTTGATATATATCTTTCCATAAAAAAGAACCAGATAGTATTATATCTTTTCGGTATCTTAATAAACCTACAACGTTATCGCTAATAACTATATCGTACTTTAAAGACTTAGGTCCGTAAACAGAACACCATTTAAAGTAAGTCTCAAAATCAACTCTGTTATCTGTAAGGGTTTTATCCCATCTAATGTTACTTAAAATATAATATTCAAAATTAACGTTTAACTTAGGGTTAAATTTATCATATTGAAACTTTTCGCAGTATATAGTAATATCAAATTCATTTTGCAAATACTCTGATATTTTAAGTATTCTGCTAAAATGACCTAAGCCGTTACTACAGGTAAAAAATGCTAATGTCTTTTTCATTTAGTATACCACTCTCTAAAATATTTTTCCATTTTAGAATAATCTTTTTTATTAAATAAATCTAGGTTATCAGGACATCCTAATTTAAGTAATGCTTCATTCCAATTTAAACCGTTAAATCTAGGAGTTATTCCATAATCTCTAAAGTACTCATGCATTAACACCCCAGGTCCTAAAGTATGTACATTTTCTTCTGGTACTCTTATCTTTTGTTGTCTGTAATGCATAGTATTAATTAACATATCCATAGTATAAGAATTCGATAAAAATACACAATCATTAAAATTTTGCATATTAAATTCCATACTCATTGCTCCTCCATGAGTTGTATATATAACACTGTCTTCAAGTAAGTGAGGTAAAGTACATAATGAATTAGGATTAAATATTACATCTGGTCTAGATTTAATTACTACATCATATTCAAAATTATGTTTACGTTCATATTCTCTTTTTAACAGCACAGATTTTACGAAACTATAGAATAACCCAGTCCAGTGATCATTACTGTAAAAAGTTTTTTGAGGAGTAGAATCAAATAAAGATTTTTTAGTAGCAAATAAACTAGCAAATTTTCTAAATTCTTCTACTTTAACATCTCTAGTTACATAAGGTTGAGTAACTCCAGATCTATCAGTACTATAACTCCATGTATGGGCAAAATAATCTACTTGAGCTTTATTTTCATATGCAGTAGACCAAAACCATTTCTGATTATTCCATCCGATTTCCCATCCTCTTAATTGACCTGATAAACAAACTGCTATTTTCATAATTCAAAAATTTTAGTTCTATGCCTTCTTAAATTACCGTATAAAGAATTATTAGTTCTATAACTGTTAACAATACAGGGGAAATTCCACCCTGTACATAAAAATAAACTATCGTCTACATTATTTTCATAATGAGGTCCAGCATGATGTACTTCTTTAAAATAAGCTGCATTAGTAAATATATCGTAATTAGTTACTGTATTGATATCAAAATCAAAATTATCTAGATCATTAATTACAAGATGACCTAAATAAAACTGTTGACAGTTTAATTCTTTAGTTTTTATAGTATAGTAACAATCTTCGAGGTTACCTGTGTAAAGATCAAATAACTCTGGTATATCGAAAGAAGGTTTTTCTTTCGTTATAATTGTATATTTATGTATTAAAAATTCCATTATAAAATTCTATCTATTAAAACTTTTTTTATATTATAATTTTGTATAAGATCTGAGTTATGCTGTAATACGTCTTGCATACTTCTATATATGCTTAGTATTTGACGTTGATCATAAACCCTAAGCATGTTCAAATTACGGAGTACTCCTTGGAATCTTACCCACCCTTCTTCCTCTTGATCATATGACTCATCCCACCATCGATCGAAAGTCTTAAAACCTAAACTTTTAAGAATTTCTAAATGGTTGTGTGGCCCAAACTGTATAACTGGGTGTCCGCAATATATAGGATTAAAGGTTGAACTATGTAAATGACAGCATCCGTCTACAAATGGAAATGCACACATAACAAAGCTTATCATACTATTTCTGTAATGTATAGGATCAAAAGGTAAATCCGCATTAAACTTTCCTATACCTGCTCCAGGAGGTCCATGATTATCTTTATCTGTTTGATCTATATCAAAAGGACATTTTTCTTTTAACGAATCTATATTTTCTTGTACTGATATTTGACTGAGTACGTTAGAGGGTAATTTGTAATCTGGGTATTCAGGAAAGCTTAATAAAAACTTTCTATATAAGTCATACTTGTTTAGGTAGAGCATAAATAAATTTCTCTCAGGCCTTCCGGTTCTATTGACTTTTAAAAACGGTTTAATATTATCTATATTCTTTTCTTTATAATAAATTTCTTTTTCTATATCTACTACTTTAGGTAAATGGTTTAAGTTTCTTAACCTTTGTACATCCATAACATTATACATAAATGATATAACATTAATATGTTCTTTTATAGTAGGGTTTTTGCTAAGCCAAATTTTATGTTCATTTTCGGCTATCAGACTATTAGTCACATAGTAAATTTGAGATGCAGGTAATTTTAATTCTTCTATAGAGTTATATATAGCTTTGAAGAATCTAGTTACTTCATCACCCTCCATAGTATTATCTAAAACTAATTTACATTTTTTCTCTTTAATTTGTTCTAATATTTTTTTAGGGATTAAATTTAAATACTCAGCAGCTAATGCATTATTATGGTGAAGGACGACACTATATATAAAAGGTTTATCCCATTGAAAATCTTCTATATTTACAGTAGGAGTGTTTAAAAAATTAGGCATATCTGAATGAGAAAATAAAGGTCTTGTAATATTGTAACCTCTAGGATCTATTTCATATATTTCTTCTATATGAGAATATAGTTTTAGTATTTCCTCTGAAGGATTATGTAAACTAACTTGATTAAAATTATCTAATAAACTAACCATTTAAATTACTTATTATTTTATTTTTAATTACCTCACAGCATTCTTTGTTAGGATGTGCAGTACCGTCCAGAACACAGTCGTGCTTAAAGTCAAAGAATATATATTTACTTCTATCAAACTTTTTTTTAGTTTTAATATTAAAGTGGTTGCCGAACAGTCTATTATCTAAATCAAATCCTATAAATCTATAATTAAATTTATGCAATTTAAGAAAAGATTGCAACATTATTAAAAGATAATTTTGTTTTAATTTTTGATCATGTTCTAAAGACGAAGAATACTTAACTAAAGTTTCGTAGTATTTTTTATATGATGTTAAAACTTTAAATACATTTTCTTCATTTAATTTAAAATGCATATCATCCATTTCATATTGATCAGTAGTAACTGGTGTAGATATTCTACGCCAAGTACTTGTTTTATCCCCCCATGTTGTTTTATCTTTACCTAAGTCAGCCGGAGTTATATTAAAGTTAAAATTATCTACATTTACTAAATATCTTTCAGGCCAAGTAATACCTATAATTACTAAAGTTTCTGATGGTTTTAAATCGCATAAATGGTTTACTGAATTATAAACTATAGACTCAAAGGACTGTCCATTTTTAGCCTGATTAATTAAAGTACAGTTTAATTCCTTACTTAAAAGATTCGGCCATATATACTCTTCATCTAGTTCATGACCTGCTGTAAAACTACAACCGTTAATATATAAATTTTTATAACTTTTCATTAATTTTATTCTGTAAAAACTCTGCCCATAATTGATGACCTAGTTCTGTAGGATGGTAATCAATTAGCTCTTCTTGTTTATATTTTTTATTTTCTAATAAAAATTTAATAAATGATTTGTTTACAAAGTTACCTTTATAAATTTCGTGATAATGTTTAATAATATTATCAATTTCTAATCTTTCTAAAGTTTTTTTATTAATTTTATTTTCAAACTCTACTATATACTGCTGTAATTCATTAGGATCAAATAATTGATGAGCATCTTCATTTAAAACTTGTTCTTTTTCTTCATAAAATGCATTAAAAAATAAATGTTTTATTCCTAGATTTTTTAAAAAATTATGTAGAGTAATAGTATTCAAAGCATGTCTAGTAATAAATTCTTCTTCGTACCAATGGTTCAAAACATAAAGTTTAAAAAAATCATTTAACTCATTACTTTCAGATTTCCAATGTTTAAGTTCCGCAGGATATAGACATTCCCATTCTCCTCCTTCAGCATTTTTATCCCACTTATAATAAAAGTCTTTTCTTTCTGGTGATGACCATCCTATTATTACAAATAAGTCTTGAGCTCTATTTTCATTATTTAATAAGCCTATAATATCGTTAATTGTTGAACGTACTATCCTGTCGTTAGAACCTCCTGCATGGGAGTTATTTATAACTTCAGTATTTAAAAGCTTACCTAATTTATGCGGCCATACTCTAGGAAGTCTATATTGACGATTCTCCGGATCATTTACTTTAGCAAAATTATCACCAAATAACTCCGGGTCAACTATATCTCCTGCGGTCCAACTATCACCATTAGTATAAATTAATTTAGCCATATATTAGAATACTTTATTATATGATTATTATTATATGAATGATCTTTTACTTTGTAAGGAGATATCTCTAAAAAATTTGAAGTAAACATAATTTTTTTACTCATATCAGAACTTATGTCCTTAACGAATTTATCATAATCATTTATTAACAGCTTACAGCTATCATTATCTAAAATACCTTCCTGTAAATGCAATAGAGAAATATCTCCATGGTATATATGTTGAAACTCTGGGGATAACCTATTAGCACAACCTATCCATGTATAGCTATAAGAATAGTCAATAACGTCAGTAATATCTCCTATTTTAGTTTTACCGTTTACGTCTAATTCTAGACTATTTTTATGTTTTTTTACTATAACAGTAAATCCTTTTCTAGTCTCTTCAATAGTTGGAAATATATCTACTGATTTAACTTCGTCTACTTCAGGATCATTAGTTTTTTTCCACCATTCAAAACTTACTTTTATCAAAGGTTTTCCAATTTCGTCTTTACCTGCAGTAAAAAATAAACCTATATGTTTACCGTTTTTACTAAAAAGTCCTTGAGTATAAAAATTTGTCTCTTCTATTTTTTTTAACCAGTTTTCTTCATCAGGTTTAAAGCTCATAATAAGAGTAAAATCCGTAGTTACTATATCATCAGGCGGATTAAAAATTAATTTATTTTTATTACCCTTTAAAAACAAATAAGTATTATCTTGATCTATTTTCATATACTTAATGTTTTACAGTATTCGAAAAAATCAGCAAGTTCAGGAAAAGTTTTAGAGAAATCTGTTCCTCTTCTTTTATCATGAGCAGCAAAGTAATTTGCAAAATTTCTTCTTTGATTAGTCATATCCTGTCTTGCTTTCATCCAGTCGTATGATCTTTTAATTTTTTGTATTTCAACATCAGAGTAACCAATTAGTTTATTATCAAATTTAGGAGTACCTAAAAAGTCTGCATGACTCGCACATCGTAATACTTCTTTATCCCATTTTGAAGGTAGAACTTGTAAAGTTTGATGAGAAGGAAATCTTAAATATGATGAATCCAAAAACACTGCGGATATCCAATACCTATCAGTAGATGCATATTCTTGTTTCAAAGTATATACTCCATCTATAAGTTTATAATAAGAAGGTACTGATAGCCCATTAAAGGTTGACATAATAGTTATGTTCAATCTAGGACAAGCAGTTAAAATTTTATTCATATTATCCCAGAATCTATTAAACTCTAAACCATTTCGAATATATTCGGCTTGTTCGCCCCATCCGTCAACTGAGGTAAATACTATAAACTCATTTACTAAACCTTTATCTTCTATTATTTTAATTTTTTCTATAAAATTATCTACTAACTTATCTGGTATACCTAAATTAGAATTAATAGCTAAGTTAAGTTTTTTGTTTGGGTTTGGATGTTCAATAATATAATCTAATACCTTCCATGTATCTTTAGCTAATAATGGCTCTCCTCCAGTAATTCTAAAAGTATGTAAATCTCTATATAGATCAGGCCACCATTTCCAAAATGCTTCTACATAAGGGTTATAGTCTTTATGATGAATAGGCATTTTATTATTAGCCTTTAAATATTCTATATCATTAAACTTATCATCAGTAGGATATGCTCCAAATTTATTAGCTTCTTGTACCCAAGATGAAGAGAATGATGGACCGCAATACGAACATTTAAAGTTACATGCATTAGAAAATGCTACTTCTACATATCTAGGATTATAATCAGCTCTCCAATGTAAGTTTTTAATTTCATCAAAATGAGGTTTAGACCAGGATTCATTAGATTTAAAAGTTCTATCAGAAAAACCTGATGAGTTATCTTCTACATTCCAACAGTAGTCACATTCAGCTGGTCTTTTATTTTCTAGCATTTCTTTTCTACGTTGTTTCTTATATAACGTATTATGCAACGCTGATGGATTTCTTTTCAATTCTGCTACAGGTATTCTGTGAGTTGACGGGTGGTGACATGAATGTGTTTGTCCCATCTGTAAGTGCATAGTTACTTGAGTCCATTTAGCTAAACACATACCACATCCTACACTATCTAGTTTCTTTTTAGTATCTAAATAGTCAGGATTAGTAAAAGATATTTCGTGTGCTTTTTTAGTTGAACTCATAATTTTATGTTAATCATTTTAGCCCAAGGGGTAAGTTTTTCTTCTCCTACAAACTCATATTTAACTTGCTTTATTCCATCGCTTTTATATGCTATTTTATTTTGCTGCATTTCTAAAACATATCTCCTTTCATTCCTTGCTGTTGTCTCTCCTTTAGCCCATTTTCCATCTACTAGTCCTTCATCTTTATGAGGTAAACATCTCATTTTACCTTCTTTTCTGTGAGGTAAAATTGAATTGGGAATCATGACTTTATCTTGCTCTATAGTAGCATTAGTATTTATAAAATCAGCTTTAGGATCATTCATATTGAAATCTACAATCAAATCATCATTAGGTATAGTATTGTGTAAATTTTCTACTTCGTTAGCATTTAAAGCTCTATCCCATGCATATACTTTAGCTATATCACCTTTAAAATATGCTCCAGGATGAGAATCGTCAAATGAAGGTGTATGTCCTAAAAATATAGATGGTTTTTTATATCTCATTAGTCTACCTTCATAGTTAAGAGGTGATGGTGTTCCATATCCTCCTTTCGAATCTACTTCTGTACCATTTAAGTATAAATGAGCATTCCTATCAATATCGTTAAAAACTGCTGTTACCCAACTCCATTGGTTGTCGTACCTCTTTACCCACATGTAATTATGGTTATTAAATACGTTCCAAAACTGTAATGATAATGTTCTTGAATTGTTAAAAGCAAAACCATAATCATAACCAGGTATTCTTAAAATAGGGAACTCTACATACTTATTACCTTTATCTCCTATAAGAAATATACCTTGTTTATCTGGTTGATTAAATGCTCTACATAGCATAGATATCGTATGAGATCTATGAGGTATGTTTCTAGCGGATCTATCTAGTGGTATTTCAACTTTGCTTTTACCGTTAAAAGATAAAAATTTTTGATTATCTAATGAAGTTAAGTAAGTATCATTTGTATATCCTTCTTTATAGCACCTCCAAAATAAATCATCATCTTCCATTCCCCAGTCCCAATATTCATTAGAATACCCATTAGTATTCATGACTTGTTCTTTAGAAAATACTACTGCACCACCAAAATATTCGTGATATTTTAGTTTATAGTCCATTTGAGATATCTTAGTAGCTATATGTATAGGATGTTTTTCCGGAAAAGAATAGTCAGCTCCGCCTCCTTCTTCAGGTATCATATCAATATCGTGCCATACTATATAATCACAACCTTCTTCAAAAGCATGTTTAGCTGCTATATTTTTAGTTGCTCCTCTATTGAATAATTTATCATCGGTTTGATGACAAAAATACATTTGAAAATCTATATTCCTACTTTTTAAGTATTTACCAACCTTAGGAATAAATTCATGCATGTGCAATTCTCTATTTCTATAAGGTACACAGACTCCTAACTTCATAACTCTACTTTTAAATAAATAACCCTATTTTCTTTTTTATTTTCTAAAAGGGTATAGGTTAAATTAGATAAACCATCTTTTTTTACATCGTAGTAGCCTGTGGATACTTCGTTATTATATCTTAACTGGTTCCACCTAGTTGATTTATTTTTCCACTTACCATCTTCAAACCCATTATTATCATGGTCTAAATAATGTATTTTGCTATACCTTCTGTAAGGAATATAATCAAAAAATTTAGTAATAGGTGTTGGTTCTACTATTTCACAATTTTCTATACTACCAAAATTATTATTTAAAGATAAATCTATTAATTTATAATCTTTAATAAACCTTGTATCGTAATAAAGCTGAAGATAAGAACTGCTTTTGTAACTACCAAAGTTTTGAGTCGCCCCGAAAGATTGATTTAAATGTAGTTCTTTTACTTCAGTATTCTTTAAATTTTTATTAAAGATATAAAATTCTTTAATTGTACCTTTAAAATAATCTTGCTTACCTTCTTTACTCCCTAAATAAAGTTTAGGCTGTTCATTATACTTATAAAACGGTATAGAAAGTTTTTGCTCTCCAACCAATTTCTTATTTAAGTAAAACTTAAGTACTTTATTTAAAGCATTATAAGTAATAAAAATACTATGAGTTGTAGGAGTTATTGCTTCAATATTAGAGAATATATGGTTATATTCTAATCTAGTATTAAAAAACTCTACTTGATACCTATTAAATGATGTATAGTTTATACTAAAATCATATTCTGGTATATTAAACAGAGTAAATTTATCTGAGTCTTTCTGATGATCATAAATTTGTTTTTCAGGAGTAAACTTTATACCTACTGAAAATGATTTAGTAACATCTAGTACATTCTTACTTGATACAAAAGCATCAACACCATTTAACTTCAAATCAGTTCTAGGAGGATTCCTATCTGTTTGAGTTACCCTTACTAAAGGTACATCTTTCTCTATACATCTATACCTTAGATCATCATCTTCAAAGCCCCATCCCCAATACACATTCGAAAATCCATTTATTTTTTCGAAATAGTCTACAGGAAATAAAGTTATACCTCCAAAATAATGATCAAAAGGAAGTCTATCGGAAGCTAAATGCATAGGTATTTCCGAAAAAGAATAATCTACTTTTTCTGCTAACATATCAACGTCATGAAATACTACATAATCACAACGTTTTTTTCTAGCTTCTTTAAAACCTACATTAAGTAATTTACCTCTGTTAAATTCTTTATTGTCTAATTGCTCTACTACAATTATAAAGTAATCGAAATTTCTATTAGATAAATACTTAGAAGTATGATCTATAAATCTGTGTAATTGTTCTTTTCTATCTCTATAAGGTACTATTACACCTACTCTGCTCACTAGTCTTTCTTAACGTACTTATCGTAGTATTCAGAAAGGTACCATTGTAGTCTTTCACTCCATTCAGCTTTGTCAATATCTTCCATCCAGAAAGCGATTGCATCAACAGAAGCAGCGATTTTTTCTAATGCTTTAACTTTTCTTTCTTCTAAAAGTTGAGCGTCGGTTTGTTTTTCTCTACTTGCCATAATTTAAATATTAATAATTAATTTAGTTAAATGTTTCCATTTTTTATAGTCGTTATAATTAATATAAGTAAAATCTTTCAATTTTTCAACTAAATATTCAGGTTTTTTTATATTTATTTTCCATTGACTATCTTTAATTGCTTCATACATTTTTCTATATTCATCAGAATAAGAATACTCTTTATTGTTATCTGCAACTAATTTTATTCTTTCTACGCAAGTACTGTCCCATTTAAAGTGGTGTACTTGAGTAAAACATTCTTCTACCTCTAAACGTAATGGATGTTTATGTCCCCAGCTGTTTTTACCATCATCGAATAAAGCATAATGCTGTCCAGAAGTAATTTTTTGAGATCCTTTAGCTAGGGTAACTTTATTAGGACATGCATTACTCATAGGATATCTAAAGAAACCTGCGTAAGGATATGCTTTGTGAATATCTGTCTCTCTAGTTACTAAAGGAAATGTTCCGTCTACTCCTATGCGATCTAAAAAACCTCCTGTAGCGAATGTCTTATTACGGTTCTCACATGTCTTAATAATGTCTTCTATATCAGTAGGATAGACTTGTAGCTCGTCATCGTCTGATATTATCCACCAATCGTTAGGTTTTTTAGCTCTTACTGTATTGTATATATCAGTAACTCTTTCCCAATGGTATTTTTTATCAGTAACTATCCAAAAAGGTTTAATTCCTAATTCTTCAACTTCTTCTAAGATACCATCATCATCATGCTGTCTATAGACTACTACATATATATTATCAACTTTATCTTCATAATGTTTTAACATATGAGGTAAAATATGAGTGTTTTGTCCTACTACAGTTGTTAAGTTAAGCACGTTGTAAAAGAGTTAATCCGGTTGAACTTGGTTTTGATGGATAATTACCTGCATTAAATAGGTTAAATTGTTTCCATTCTTTATTTATTTCTTTGATAAATTTAGGAGGTCCATTAAATTCTTCAAAATATTTTTTTTCATCTTCTGTGATTATCAAATCTTTTTGATATTTTTCATCAGTATCATGAATTGAAATTATACCATTCGGTTTTACCAAATTGCTATATAATTCAAAATCGTTTTTTATATCTTCATAGGAGTGACCAGCATCTATATGCAAATAATCTATTTTAATATCTTGTTTTACGAAAAAATGATAATAAGCATCTTCTGTGGTCTCTTTGATAAATCTAGGAGCAAATTGGTACCTAAAAAAACTATTTTCGTCTAAGTAGTTTATTTCACCTCCTACACCATTAGCTGCATCTACTAAATAAGTTACTCCTATATCTCCATGATTATAATCTGTATTACCTTCAAAGATGCCTTGTTCATGTAAATCTAATCTAGCTTGAGTCATTACTCTAGGTATAAATCCTCCTCCACTACCTAAACATACACAGGTCTTAGCTCTCATAAATTGAATAATAGCGTATATCAAAAGACCATCTCCTAAGTCGTAATCAGTTGCTCCATGAGTCCATCTGTACTTAACTGGTTTAAAAGATTTAATTTCATTATTATTTAAATCTTGTTCTAAATAAACATCATTAGTTAAAAACTGTCTTATATATTCCTTATCTATAACTCCCATTATTTTCCTTTAATGCTTTCTATATCTAAATTAGGTAAATTTATGCAATTAAACAAATGATTTATCTCTTTTTCGTAATTTTGATCAGCTCTACTATCTCTTATAAACGACTTTAATGGTCCATAATGCTTTAAATATAGACCTGAGTCGTTCAATTTCCATATTCCTTTATCATTATCTTCACCCCATTCCCATTTTTCGCAATCCCAATCAGTAGAAATCAAAGGTTGATAATCTATATTTTCTTTATCTAATAAATGTTTAAGGAGTAATTGCTCAGCAAAAATTAAGTATTGAGGATGAGGTACTTTCATTTCTGTAAACTCTTCCATTATTTTTAAACTCAGTTCTGCATATCTGTTTGTAAATTTATAATCTGGTAAATTTAAAAAAGCTACATTTACTGATTCGGTTTGCCATCTAGCTTTATAAGATAATTTTTTTACATATTCATCTATATATGTAGGGTAATATCCTTTGCTATTTCTAAATTATGTACATAAACTTTATTCAAATCTAAATTATCCTTTATAGGTTTATAGATATGAGTATCATTATCCATAATTATTACATGCTCTTTTACAGAAGCTAAAACTTGAAGCTTTGAAGAAGCCCAAAATACACTCTTGTTTATTTTTCTAGGATTAGGTATAGGTAATACTTGATGCCAAAAATCTAATACTTTTAATTTATTTAAAGCATCAATAGTAATATCGTCAGCATATAATACACAAGTATCTTCAGGGTGATTTTTACGCCATAAGTTTACTGAAGCTAATAATAAAAGAACATTTAATTTACTATTAGTATAATAATCAAACGAATTTTGATTATCTTTTATATTTTCTAAAACCCAAATTATTTTCAAAACTTTTTATTTAAAACTTAACAACTTCCTGTAGCTGTTACTATACCGCTTGCATTTGTTTGAACGAAATTATCATTACTTAATTTTATAAATCCTGCACTAACAGTAGATGCTAAACTATCATTAGTTGCTATAGTATCTCCTACAACTGGTTGACTATCGTCAGCGTCTCCATTATAGTAGTATACAGTACCGACTGAGCTAGAACAAGCAGCTGCGCTATCTCCTCCTATTACACTACCGTTGAATGCTGGATAAACTACTGAGCTAGTATCAGCATGAGTAGTAGTAAAATGAGCATAATAGTTTTCATGATCTGCTATAGCTGCATCTGTTAACGTAACTGTATTAGTTGACGCTATAGAACTACCTCCTCCAGCTGCTGCTGTTCTCCAAGAATCAAAAGTATGAGGATAGTTAGCTCTAGCATGAAGTGTTATAGAATGTGCTGATATATCTAAATTTTTTACTGTTATAGTAGAAGTAGAAGCTGCTACCGAATAAGGTGCATCTACTTGACAAGTACCTCCATTTTCAGGAATAACGTTACCATAAAATACAGATGCTCCTTGAAGTATCTGTAAGCCGAAATCAGCAGGCCCTTGAGTTGGATAAAAGTCATTTAAAGCAACACTTTGAGAGATATTTCCTTCTCCTTCATCTATTGCATTTGACCAACTAGGGAATGTTGATGCTGATATATCGTTAGTACCGTATATAAATCTTGCCATCTATCTAACAGTTTCTATAGTATCTTCTGGTAATATTGTAATTAAATAATCATATAGTTTTTTATAGCAATATTCATATAAGTTACCAAAAGCTTTTAAGTTTATCACAGTTTTTAATTCTTTACTAATACCTTTCTGTACAGTTTTTTCTTTTATTACATCTCTGTATTTTATTACTTCGTCTCCATTTTCATCGAAACTTACATAAGGTACTTTCTCTTTTATTTCTTCTTCTACATATACTGGTATATCTACTTCTCTTTCTTCTGCTACTTTAGTCTTAATATACTGAGTAAGCATAATTTCTTCTCCATCTCCACCTGATTTTTCAAAGTATAATATTTTATTTTGTACTAATCCTATCATAGGTTTTACTTCTTCTTCTAGATACACTCTATTATGTTTAATAGCATGTTGTCTATCAATCCAATACGTAACTTGAAAACCAAGTTGCGCTGTTACTTTGTTGAAAGAAAATCCTTCAACTCTTACGTATAACTCTTGAGTCGGGCCTTGACTCGTCTCAAGATCTGCATTTATAATGAAACCCATTTTATAACTTATTTAGTTTTTAATTCTTCTATTTCGCTTTTTAATTCCTTTATAGCATTAACTAAAATAGGAACTACTTTAGCATAATCTACAGTTAAGTGAGAATCTTCTCCATTCAATCCGTTCACTTCTTTAACTAATTCTGGAACTACTTCCTGTACTTGCTGAGCAATAAATCCTATATCATGTCTACCATTGAGTTTTTCTTTCCAGTCAAACTCTTTTGCTTCTAAACCTAATATATGATCTAAACCATATTTGGTATCTATAATGTTAGTTTTTAATCTTTCATCTGAAGATACAGTCGATGAATATGCTACTACGTCAGCATTAGCATGAAAAGTACCACCATCAGCAAATCTAAAATCTTCGGTATTATCTATTGCTACTTTAATCATAGCATCTGTTCCGAAATCTAAGTATTCGTCATTAGTGGCTGCTCCAACCTTAGCAACTGAAATTATATTATTTGAATTTGCGTTTAAATCTCCGGTAAGAAGAACTGAACCGGAAACAGAGTTTAGGGATGCATCGGACCCCGAAACAATTACTTTCTTCCAATTAGGCATAATTTTAAGTTTTATGGTTGGTTACTATAATAGCCCACTTCCCCTTTCGGGGCCAATAAAGCTCTACGATTATAAATAGCCATTATAATATAATAAAAAAAAGGCTAATTTACTAATAAGAAGTAAAAAAAAATGATTATGAATAAATATAGATATCTTCGCCGTCTATTCTTATGTTTCCGTAATGATCGGCTTGAGAACCTGTAGCTAAATCAGATGATCCTGATATTACTCCAGCTAAATAGTATTGAGCAGTTGCAGAAGTAGAACTACCAGCAACTCCAGATGCTATAGCTATCCTACCATCGTTACTATTGAAGTCTCCTTCCCAGAATAAAGCTGATCCTGTATTAGCTGCTCCTTCTGAACCTCCGAATATAATACCGGATTCATCAGTTGCAGTACTTGAACCTGAGTTAAGTAGTATAAATTT
>Ga0163111_10000351_pt1 | contig 27719 bp, 27 predicted proteins | sample CRUFie1St18metaG_FD_109645 | JGI IMG/M metagenome (GOLD analysis project Ga0163111, IMG submission 109645) | Marine microbial communities from the Costa Rica Dome - CRUD Field 142mm St18 metaG | ecosystem: Environmental > Aquatic > Marine > Oceanic > Photic zone | place: Costa Rica: the Eastern... | reverse complement strand
CGCCTCGAGGATCTCGGCGCGTTTGAGGCGCTCTGCCTTCATCTGCCGTGCCATCGCCTCGGAAATGTCCATCGGCGGGCGGATGTCCTTGATTTCGACGCGGGTGATCTTGATCCCCCAGGGCGAGGTGGCGTGATCGACCACGCTGAGCAGCCGCGCATTGATTTCGTCGCGCTTCGACAGCGTTTCATCGAGGTCCATCGAGCCCATCACGGTGCGCAGGTTGGTGGTGGTCAGCGCGAGGATGGCGTTGTGCAGGCCCGAGACCTCGTAGGCCGCCTTGCCCGCATCGAGCACCTGGAAGAACACCACCGCATCGACCCCGACCATGGCGTTGTCCTTGGTGATGATTTCCTGCCCGGGAATATCGAGCACCTGCTCCATCATGTTGATCTTGTGACCGACGCGATCGATGAAGGGGATGATCAGATGCAGCCCCGGGTCGGCCGCCAGCGTGTATTTGCCGAGCCGTTCGATGGTATAGACATAGCCCTGCTTCACCACGCGCACGCCCATCATCAGGAACAGCACGACCAGCAGGACCAGCAAGATCAGGACTAGCGAACTACCAAGCATCGGGACCCTCCTCCAATTGCCCGCATGGTAGCGCACGCGCGGAGCGCGGCAAGCGAAAGCGTGTCAGAGCGCCCGTGCGTAAGTCGCCAGTAGTCGTGACCAGGCGCGTTCGGCCTCTGCGCGGTCGTAGGCGGGGGAATCGGGCACGCACCAGCCGTGGTCGGCGGCATAGACCTCGACTTCGGCTGCGGCGCCCGCTTCGTTCGCCGCCGCGCTGAAGGCGGACTTGGCGGCAGGGTCCTTGGCATCGTCGTCCTGGGCGATCGCAATGAGGTAATGCGCATCCCCACGCAGCATGCGATGCGGGCTCTTCTCGCCATCGCGCACCAGCCCGCCACCATGGAAGCTGGCCGCCGCGCGCATGCGCTCGACCGCTGCAGTGCTCCAGACGGTGAAGGGGCCGCCCATGCAATAGCCCTGCGTGCCGATGCCGCGTGCGGTATCGACCGCGTCCTGCGTGTCGAGCCATGCGGTGGCCGCGCGAGCATCGCCCTGGATCGCGTCGGCATCGAGCGCGCTACGCCATTGGCGCGCCTTGTCCCAGCCGCCATTGCCCGCGAAATCGGCGAAATCCTCGAACTGCTTGCCGGCGACGTCGCGATAATAGGGGTTGGCGACAAACACCGCATAGCCCTCGCCCGCCAGCCGCCGCGCCATCTGCCGCTTGGCTTCACGCAGGCCCGCGATATCGGGCCAGAACAGCACCAGCGGGCTGGCGGTGTCGGCGGGATGGACGAAGAACCCGTCCATCGTCCCACCGGGCGCCGCAAAACTCACCATGCGCTCGGTCAGCGCGCCTGCGTCGGCCGCAGTTGGCTCTTTCGACAGCTCCATCGGGGTGCACGCCGCGACACCCGTCGCCAGCGCCCCTCCGCCGAAAGCCCGCCGCGAAACCGTGCTGCGCGCCCAGCGCGCCAATTGCCGTTCGTCGCACATGGATCGTCTCTCCTTGCCATACCCGCCGTGGCCGATCCTCGCAGGATGCAGCCGTATGGACAAGACTACGTGCGCGCGGCAGGATAGGTTTCATTGAGCGACGCAAATGTCGCCGGGGAGAGAGAGATGCGAGGGATGGTTTGGGCGGCTGCGGCCGCGCTGGGCATGGCGTCGGTGCTGGGCGGTTGCGGTTCGGGGGCGGACGAAATGCCCGCGGGCGGCATCGACACGATGCGGCTGGTCAATGCGGGCGCGGACCCGGCCAACTGGATCACGCATGGCGGAACCTATTCCGAACAGCGCTTCTCCCCGCTCGACCAGATTGACCGTGACAGCGTGGGCGATTTGGGGCTCGCCTGGTTCGCCGACATGGACACCGCGCGCGGGCAGGAAGCCACGCCGCTGGTGATGGATGGCAAGCTCTATGTCACCACTGCCTGGAGCAAGGTCTTCGCCTATGACGCCGCGACGGGCGAAGCGCTGTGGAGCTACGATCCTCAAGTACCCGGCGAAACCGGGGTCAAGGCCTGCTGCGACGTGGTCAATCGCGGGCTGGCCGCATGGGGCGACAAGCTCTTCCTCGGCACGCTCGACGGGCGACTCATCGCGCTCGACCGCGATAGCGGCGCGGTGGCGTGGGAGAAAGTTACCGTCGACCAGGACAAGAGCTACACCATCACCGGCGCGCCGCGCGTGGTCGATGGCAAGGTGCTGATCGGCAATGGCGGCGCCGAGTTCGGCGTGCGCGGCTATATCGCCGCCTATGACGCGGCGGATGGTGAGGAGCTGTGGCGCTTCTATACCGTGCCCGGCGACGAGGGCGATGACGCGCCCGAGTATCTGAAGGCCGCAGCCGAGACCTGGAGCGGCGACGCGCTGGCGGGCGAGGACGGCATCGGCGGCGGCGGCACGGTGTGGGATTCGATGGCCTACGATCCCGAACTCGACCTGCTCTATTTCGGTGTCGGCAACGGATCCCCGTGGAACCGCGCCTATCGCAGCCCCGGCCCCGACGGGCGCGGCGAAGGCGACAATCTCTATCTGTCGAGCATCGTCGCGATCCGTCCCGATACCGGCGAATATGTCTGGCACTACCAGACCACGCCGGGTGAAACCTGGGATTACACCGCCACGCAGCACATCGTGCTGGCCGACATGGAAATCGACGGACGCAATCGGCAGGTGCTGATGCAGGCGCCCAAGAACGGCTATTTCTATGTGCTCGACCGCGCGACGGGCGAGTTCATTTCGGCTGAGCCCTACATCCCGCTCAACTGGTCGACCGGCATGAGCGCGGATGGCCGGCCGCAGATGAACCCGGAGACACGCATTGATGTTACCGGAAAACCGGCGCTGGTGATGCCCGGGCCGCTGGGCGGGCACAACTGGCACCCGATGGCCTACCATCCGGGCGAAAATCTCGTCTACATCCCCGCCTTCGAGGCGGCGATGCTCTATGCCCCCGAAGCGAACTGGAAGCCCGACCGCGCGCGCGGCTTCAACATCGGTTTCGATCTTGGCGCAGGCGATCTGCCGCCAGATCTTGGCATCCGTCGCGAGGTGAAGGGCACGATCAAGGGCAAGCTGGTCGCGTGGGATCCGGTGGCGCAGGAAGCGCGCTGGAGCGTCGAACACCCCGGCCCGTGGAACGGCGGCCTGCTGGCAACCGGCGGAGGTCTGGTCTTTCAGGGCAATTCGGGCAGCGAGTTCGCCGCCTACAATTCGGCCACGGGCGACCGGCTGTGGCGCTTCGCCGCGCAGACCGGTGTGGTCGCCCCACCGATCACCTACACGGTGAATGGCGAACAATATGTCGCGGTGCTGGCCGGATGGGGCGGCGCATTCGCGCTGTCCGCCGATGGCGCGCTGATCGACAACATGCACCCCGTGCGCAACATCAGCCGCCTGCTGGTGTTCAAGCTGGGCGGCACCGCTGCCCTGCCCGAAGAGCCTGATTTCGCGCTCGCTCCGCTCGACCCGCCGCTTTCCAAGGCGAGCGCGGAAGTGATCGAACTGGGCCGCACGAAATACGCGCGCTATTGCGCGGTGTGCCATGCACCGGGCGCGGTCGGTTCGACCGAACTGCCCGATCTGCGGCGCTCGGGTGCGCTCGAGAACCGCGCGGCGTGGATGCAGATCGTCCATGGCGGTGCGCTGAGCGACAACGGCATGGCGAGCTTCGCCCCCTCGCTGAGCGAGGACGAGGTCGAGGCGGTCCGCCAATATGTCATCAAGCGCGCGAACGAGGACAAGGCGATGGAGGCAGAGCGCGCCAAGACGCGCATCACGCGGCGCTGATCAGCCCCTGAACACGACCGTGCGCTGGCCGTTGAGCAGGACGCGCTCCTCCAGATGGAGACGGACCGCCTCGGCCAGCACGCGGCTTTCAATATCGCGGCCCTTGCGGACAAGCGCGTCGGGCGTATCGGCATGGCCGATGCTCTCGGCATCCTGGTGGATGATCGGCCCTTCATCGAGATCGGCAGTGACGTAATGCGCGCTGGCGCCGATCATCTTGACCCCGCGCTCATAGGCCTGGTGATAGGGCTTGGCGCCCTTGAAACCCGGCAGGAAGCTGTGGTGGATGTTGATACAGCGCCCGGCGAAATGGGCTGCCTGCTCGTCCGAGAGGATCTGCATGTAGCGCGCCAGCACGATCAGTTCGGCGTCGGTTTCCGCCGCGATCTCCCGGACGCGTGCCTCCTGCTGGGCCTTTGTGTCGCGCGTCACCGGCAGGTGATGAAAAGGTATTGCGCCCGTATCCGTGTGACCGATCGCCTCGCGCGGGTGGTTTGACACGATTGCGACGGGTTCGATCGGCAATTCGCCGATACGCCAGCGATAGAGCAGATCGGCCAAGCAATGGTCGAACTTGCTGACCATGATCATCACCCGCCGCGGCCGGTCGCGCTGGGCCAGCTTCCATTCCATCGCGAAAGTATCCGCCAGAGCGGCGAACTCGCTTCGGATGGTGTCGCGAGGGGTGTCGCCGGGATCGAATTCGACGCGCATGAAGAAGGCATCGCTCAACCGGTCGTTGAACTGCTGCGCTTCGAGGATATTCCCCCCGCGCTCGAACAGGAAGGAAGAGACGCGCGCGGTGATGCCGGGGCGATCGGCGCAGGACAGGGTGAGGACAAGAGGTTCGGCCATGGTCAGCTGTCATGTCCCGCCACGCACCACGCAGGCAAGTGCAAACGGCTTGGGATGCGCAAAACGGCGGTTTCAATCGATCTCGAACACCACGCTGGTCATGCCGGACTGCCGCAAGGCGGTCTCCACCACCGCACGCTCTTCCTTGTCGAGCGCGGTCTCGCAACCGACCACATGCGCGACCGGGTCCTGCAGGATGAACAGGTCGTCACCGACCGCGATCTGGCGGATCGCGCGCACGATCGTATCTTCCAGATAGCGCACGTCGGACACCACCGATTCATCGGAGGAAAAGCGGTAGTTGGCGCGCTGGTCCGCCAGCCGCCTGGTCTTGCGGTCGGTCAGTTGTACACGGTCACGGTAGATCGCAACGTCGAGATCGAGCGGGCGTCCCATCATCCGCGGCGCGTCAGCGCGTCCTCGCTCTGTGCCATCAGCTTTTCGATGATCGCGGCGACCGGTTCTTCCTGCTTGAGCATGCCGACCGACTGGCCCGCCATCAGGCTGCCATTCTCGATATCGCCGTCGATCACCGCGCGGCGCAGCGCACCCGCCCAGTAGTGCTCGATCTGCAATTGTGCTTCGGCCATGGCGATCTCGCCGCGGTCGAGCGTGCCCGCCACTTCGCGCTGTTTGACGGTGAACGCCTCGGTGCCCTTGTTCTTGAGCGCGCGCACGGGGATGACGGGCAGCCGCGGGTCGACCTGCACGCTTGTGATCGCATCGCGCGCCGAGGCGCGAAAGAAGGCTTTCTTGAAATCGGGATGAGCGATGCTTTCCTGCGCGCAGGCGAAGCGCGTGCCGAGTTGGACGCCGGCCGCACCCATTTCCAGATAGCCCGCGATCGCCTGGCCCCGCCCGATGCCGCCGGCAACGAAGATCAGGTGATCCTGCGCCAGTTCGGGCAGCATTTCCTGCGCGAGCACGCTGGTCGAGACGGGACCGATATGCCCGCCCGCTTCCATGCCCTCGATCACCAGCGCATCGGCACCCGAACGCAGCAGCTTCTTCGCCAGCGCCAGCGTGGGTGCGAAGCAGATGACCTTGGCGGGGTTCTTGCCGCCCTTGATCGCTTCCACGCTGCCCTTGGGCGGGATGCCGCCCGCCAGCACAACATGGCCCACACCGTGCTTTTCGCACACGGCGATCAGGTCGAAAAGATCCGGGTGCATGGTGATCAGGTTCACGCCGAAGGGCCGGTCGGTCAGCGCCTTCGTCGCGGCGATCTCCCGATCGAGCAGGTCGGGCGTCATCGCCCCGCAGGCAATCACTCCGAAACCGCCTGCATTGGATATGGCGGAAACGAGGCTGCGTTCGGAGACCCAGCTCATCGCGCCGCACAGGATCGCGGTTTCGCTGCCGAGGAAGTCGGCCCCGCGCTGCATCAGCCGGGCGGTCTTGGAATAGGTGGACATCACTGGCGATTAGGCCGCGTTTCGCGGCACGGCAAGCGGGTTAGAGCCAGCCCGCCGCGGCGAGTTCCGCGGTGCGGCTGCGCGCCACCGGCGCAACCAGCCCGCGCGGCAGCAGCAACCGGACATTGCGGCCCTCGCGCTCGACGCGCTCTACCGCGTCGCGGGCGACCCACCAGCTGCGGTGGACCTGTGCCCCCTCGACCCCCTCCAGTTCGGCGATCGCGTCGCGCATCCGCAGCAGCACGAGGTCGGACCCGAGCATGGTATGCGCGCGCACGTAATGGTCCTCCATCTCGAGCGCGATCAGCCCCGTGCCCAGTTCGGCGGGCAGCCGGTCGAGGAATGCGGGTTGCCGGGGCGTTTCGGGAACAGAGGCGGGATCGCCCGGTACGGGAGCGCTTGGTGGGCGCGCAGCGGCTGCAGGCTCGGCCTTCCCGCGTTCGAGCAGGTAGAACACCACCGTCACGCTCGCGCCGATAGCCAGCACGTTGAGATAGGCGAGCAACGCGTCTTCCAGCGCGGGAGCGGGAACCGGGCCCGGCAGGAATTCGATCACCCAGATCGCTGCCGTGAGCGGGATCGTGGCCAGCATGGTCAACCCGATCCACAGCGCGACACGCGGCAGATGAAGCTGGCCATGCAGCCAGCCGACCAGCGGGGCGAGCGGACGGTAGAATGCATAGCCGAGCCAGGCCAGTGCAATCCAGCTGACCAGCCGGAAGGCGAGCGGCTGCGCGGCAGTGCCGAAGGGTCCGATGACCGCCAGCACCAGCCCGACCGCAGTCATGATCGACAGATCGATCAACAGCTTGCGCGCGATACGTGCGGCGAAGGTGGGAGGAGCGTTATTCATCCACCGCGCAGATTAGTGCCCGTTCGCGCTTCGTAAAGTGGCCAAGCGCCTGATTTGCGCGCCTTTCGCGAAGCATCCGGCCCATCGGCGCAACCGCGCTTGCCGGTCATCGGCACCACGCCATCATCGGGGGTGCAACAACAACTCACGGAGACAAACCGATGTTCGCACTCACCCTGCGCGCCCCTTTCGCCCCGAGCAAACCGTCGGGATTCGACATCGGCCCCGCCAGCCGCGTACTGGTGGCGTCGGTCGGCGCGGTGATGTCGCTCCTGTGCCTGATCGCAATCGGGCGCGCGCTTGCGGGGCTGACCCCCGAGCTACCGCATCTGCGCAATGTCGCGATCGCGATCCATGTCGTCGCCGTGCTGCCGGCGATACCACTGGGGGCCTATGTCCTGCTGGCGCGCAAGGGCGATGCGCGGCACAAGCAGCTGGGCAAGATCTGGCTCGCGCTGATGCTGCTGACTGCCTTCTCGGCGATCTTCATCACATCGGGCGGCGGCTACGGCCCGATCCATGTGTTCATTCCGTTGACGATTTTCTCGGCCTGGCGCTCGGTAGCGACTGCACGGCGCGGCAACATACCGGCGCACAAGCGGCAGCTCGTCTTCACCTATGTCACCGGGCTGGTGTTTCCCGGCCTCGCGGCCTTCCTGCTGCCCGGGCGGCTGATGAACGTGATGCTTTTCGGCTGAACCGGCTCAGTCGCCGTAGGTGATCCGGACCTTATGCGCTGCATCGCGCGCAAGGCGGCGCGCCTCGTCGGTATCGCCCGCGGTGGCTAGCGCCACGCCCATACGGCGGTAGGGACGGCTGGTGGGCTTGGCGAAGATGCGGATGTCGGCGCCCTCGCCCATCGCCTCGGCCAGGCCTTCGTAGCCCAGCGCGGCGCTATCGCGTTCGGCCAGGATGACGGCGCTGGCGGCGGGCCGGGCGCGCAGGACGGGGGGAATGGGCAGCCCCAGCACTGCGCGCGCATGGAGGTCGAACTCGGTCAGGTTCTGGCTGACCAGTGTCACCATGCCGGTATCGTGCGGGCGCGGGGAGAGTTCGGAAAAGATCACGTCCTCGCCCTTCACGAAGAACTCGACCCCGAACAGGCCGTAGCCCCCCAGATCGTCGACCACGGTGCGCGCCATGTCCTGCGCCTTGGCGATCGCCGCATCGGTCATCGGCGTCGGCTGCCAGCTCTCCTGGTAATCGCCGCGTTCCTGGCGGTGGCCGATCGGCGGGCAGAAGCTGACGCCGTCCTTGTGGCGCACGGTCAGCAGCGTGATCTCGTAATCGAAATCGACGAATTGCTCGACGATCACGCGTTGCCGGTCGCCGCGCATATTCGCGCAGGCGTAGTCCCATGCCGCTTCGAGCCCGGCGTCCTCGCGGACGGTCGACTGGCCCTTGCCCGATGACGACATGACCGGCTTGATCACGCAGGGCAGGCCGGTGTGCGCGGCAGCCGCCTTCACTTCCTCGAGGTTCTTCGCGTAACGATATTTCGATGTCACGAGCCCCAGCTCGTTCGCCGCCAGATCGCGGATCGCATCGCGGTTCATCGTCAGCTGCGCCGCGCGCGCAGAGGGAACCACGGTGCGGCCCTCTTCCTCCAGTTCGACGAGCACCGAGGTGCGGATCGCCTCGATCTCGGGGACGATAAAGTCGGGCTGGTGCCTTTCCACTGCCGCGCGCAGCCCGTCGCCGTCGAGCATCGAGAATACCTCGCGCGCATCGGCCAGCTGCATTGCGGGCGCATCGTCATAGGAATCGCACGCGACGACATAAGCGCCGAGCCGCTTGGCAGAGATCACGAACTCGCGTCCCAGTTCGCCCGAGCCGAGGAGGAAGATTTTGGCGGTGTGGCTCATGCGGCCTCGTCAGAAGCGTCGAGCCCGTAGGCGGTGTGCAGCACGCGCACTGCCAGTTCGGTCTCGTCCTCGTCGATCAGCACGCTGACCTTGATCTCGCTGGTGGTGATCGCCTGGATGTTGATCGCGCGGTCGGCCAGCGCCTTGAACATCGTGCTGGCGACGCCCGCATGGCTTTTCATGCCCACGCCGACAACGCTGATCTTGGCAACCTTGCTGTCGGTGATCAGGCGGTTGAAGCCGATGTCCTCACGCTTGTCCTCGAGCAGCGCCTGCGCGCGGGCGAGGTCGGCCTGCGGCACGGTGAAGGTCACGTCGGTCTCGCCCTTGTCGCGGCCCACGTTCTGGATGATCATGTCGACATTGATGCTGGCCGCGGCGAGCGGTTCGAAGATATGCGCCACCGCGCCGGGCTTGTCGGGGACGCGGGTGAGGATCACCTTGGCCTCGTTCTTGTCATGCGCGATGCCGGTCACGTGCTGGCGTTCCATGTCGCCCTTCTCCACCAGTTCATTCATTTCTTCTTCCGACACGATCATCGTGCCGGGGTGTTCGTCCGCGGGGATCGCATCCTCGCCGACGAAGCTGGAGAGAACCTGCACGCGCACGCCCTCTTTCATCGCCAGCCCGACCGAGCGCGTCTGGAGCACCTTGGCGCCCACGCTCGCGAGTTCGAGCATTTCCTCGTAGGTCACCGCCTTCTGCTTGCGCGCCTTGGCGACGATCCGCGGATCGGTGGTGTAGACTCCATCGACATCGGTGTAGATGTCGCAGCGGTCGGCGCCGATCGCGGCTGCGACCGCCACCGCCGAAGTGTCCGACCCGCCACGCCCCAGCGTGGTCAGCCGCCCCTCGTCCGACAGGCCCTGGAAACCGGGAATGACCGCGATCTCGCCGCGCTGCATGCTGGCGATGAGCGCTTCGGCATCGATGCTTTCGATCCGTGCCTTGGCATGTGCCTCGATCGTGTTGACCGGAAGCTGCCAGCCGAGCCAGCTGCGCGCCTGGCACCCCAGCGCCTGCAGCGTCAGCGCCAGCAGCCCGCTGGTGACCTGTTCGCCGCTGGCGACCACCACGTCGTATTCCGCCGGATCGTAGAGCGCATTGGCCTCGCGGCAGAAATTGACCAGTCGGTCGGTCTCGCCCGCCATGGCCGAAACCACCACCGCGACCTCGTGGCCGCGGGCCTGCTGTTTGCGCACGATATTGGCCACGCGCCGGATACGCTCGGTCCCCGCCATGGAGGTGCCGCCGAATTTCATCACGATACGCGCCAAGCGAACAGGTCTCCGTGCTGGAATGCGTGGAGCTAGGCTGCTAGCCAGAGGGCATGAGCGATGCAACCACGCAGCCGCGTAGCAATACTTCGGCGGGCACAATCTCGGGCGCGACGATCCGCGCGGACGAAGCGGCGCATTTCGGCAAGCTGGCCAAGGACTGGTGGAACCCGAAGGGCTCGTCCGCCATGCTCCACCGGCTCAACCCCGTCCGGCTGCAATTCCTGCGCGAGGCGATCGACCTCCACTGGGCTGGCGACATCGAGGCGCGCCGGCCGCTGTCGGGCAAGTCCGCGCTGGATGTCGGCTGCGGCGCCGGCTTGCTGTGCGAACCGCTGGCGCGACTGGGGGCTGATGTCACGGGCGTCGACGCCGCGCCCGAGAATGCTGCGGCTGCAGCGGTGCATGCCGAAGGTGCGGGGTTCGATATCCGCTATATCGCGGGCGAGGTCGGTGCGCTCGATCTCGGTACGTTCGACCTCGTCACCGCGATGGAAGTGATCGAGCATGTGGCCGACAAGCGCGCCTTCGTCGCAGCATTGGCCGCGCGGCTTGCCCCGGGCGGGCTGATGGTGCTGTCGACCCCCAACCGCACGCCGCAATCGCGCCTGCTGATGATCGGCGCGGCGGAAGGCATCGGACTGATCCCCAGGGGCACGCACCACTGGGACGATTTCATCACGCCCGAAGAACTGGATGCGCTGCTCGACGAAGCGGGCCTCGACATGGGCGAACCGCGCGGGATCGGGTTTTCACCCGCCAAGGGGCTGCACCTGAGCGACGACCTCGCACTCAACTATATCGTCACCGCCCGAGCGCGCTGAGCACCAGCGCGGGATCGTCGGTAAAGACGCCGTCCGCGCCTGCCGCCACGACCATGCGAACCAGCCCGGCGAGATCGCCCGGCGCAGCCGCGTCGCCGCCCTTGCGCAGCGCGGGCGGGAGGAAGGCATTTTCCTTGCGCAGGGTCCATGGGTGCACCGCCAGCCCGGCTGCATGCGCATTTGCGACGAGCGCCGTTGCCTTGCTGTCAGCATCGAGGACATGGCCCAGATAGGGGCCGATGCCATCGGCATAGTGCGCCACGTCCGCCAGCCCGCTGGGGGTCAATAGATCGTCCCAAGCGATCGCGGGTTCATCGTAGGGGCCGCCCTCGACCGCGATCAGCAGCACCAGCGGCGTATCGACCAGCGCATCGAGCCGCTGCAGCGGGCTGATTTCGAAGACCTGCACGAACACGCGATCATCGGCATCATCGAGATCGGCCTGGCGCAGCGCGGTGGCGAGCAGGTCGACCGTGTCGATCCCCTCTTCCTGCAGCAGCCAGGTGGGATGCTTGAGCTCGGGATAGATGCCGATCGCCCGGCCGGTCTCGGCCTCCTTCGCGCGCACCAGCGTGACGATCTCCTCGAAGGTCGGGATCTGGTAGAGCCCGTCGAAGCGCGCATTGGCCGGGCGCAACCCGGGAAGGCGTTCCCTCACGCGCAGGCTGCGCAATTCGGCGAGCGTGAAATCCTCCGCGAACCAGCCGGTCACCAGCCGTCCCTCGATCGTCTTGGAGCGCTTGCGGTCGGCAAATTCCTCGCGCGTGCCGACATCGGTCGTCTCGCCGATCTCGGTCTCGTGCCGCGCGACCAGCCGCATGTCCTTCGTCGCCACGAGATCGGGCTCGATATAGTCCGCCCCCTGGTCGATCGCACGCTCATACGCGGCCAGCGTATGCTCGGGCCGTTCGCCGCTGGCGCCGCGATGCGCGATGACGAGAAAATCCTCAGGCGCAGTCGCAGTCGCCGGGACGGCGGCAAGTGCCGCGAGGATCAGGAGAAGTGCGCGGACCATTCGTCTTCCTTGAAACCGACCAACAGGCCGCCCTCGTGCTCGACGATCGGACGCTTGATCATCGAAGGGTTGTCTTCCAGCAGGCGCGCCGCCTTGGCCGCGTCGATATCGGCCTTGTCGGCATCGCTGAGCTTGCGAAATGTGGTGCCGCGGCGGTTGAGCACCGTGTCGACACCCTCTGCGTCGAGCCATGTCGCCAGCTTCGCCGGATCGGCTCCGGCTTTCTTGTAATCGTGAAAGCGATAATCGACGCCCTGCGCGTCGAGCCATTTGCGCGCCTTCTTGACCGTGTCGCAATTGGGAATGCCGTAAAGAACCGTTTCAGCCACTGATCTGCCTATCTTTCGCTTTGCTCTGCCGCGCGTGGCTATCGGCTGGGACAGGCTTTGAACAGGGTCTTTGGCCGGTTGCGTGGCCGCCGGTTTGCGAACTCCGGCGGCCATCACAACGTAGCAGCCGCGTGCCTCAGTCGCCGAAGCGCGCGGTGAGCTGCATGCCGAAGAACCGCGGTTCGGCCGGGATGAAGGTCGGGATGCCGAAGGCACCACCGGTATTGCCCGCATCGAGCAGATAGTCTTCGTTGAAGGCGTTGCGGATGAAGCCGGCGATTTCGTAGCGGTCGCCGGCGAAGCTTACCCCCGCACGCGCGTTCACCAGCGTGACCGGGCCTTGCGAGGTCACGTCGCTGTTGGGCACTTCGAAATAGATCCGGCTGCGGTGCGTGATGCTTGGCGTGGCGAACAGGCGTGCACCATTGCCCAGCGGATAATCCACGGTGAAGCCAGCGGCGGCCTGCCACTCGGGCTGCAGGCGGAACCGGGCACCGGAAAACTCGGGTGCGAAGCTGTTGTCTTCATCGATCCCACCGTCGATGTAACCGACATTGGCGAAGATGCTCAGCCAGTCCGCTGCCTCGACCGCGATCTCCGCCTCGACGCCGAGATTGGACGCGGCCCCCGCGCTCTCGGTCACGAACCCGCCGGTGGGATTGCCGTTGGCGTCGAGTTCCTCGACCGAAACCTGGAAATTGTCATAGACCTGGTAATAGACGCCGAGCGAGCCCGAGACCCGGCCGCTGGCCAGCTTGAGGCCGCCTTCGTAATTCCACACGGTCTCTTCGGGGACCGATTGCAGCCCGGGCACCACGGCGCCCGTGGTGTCGCGCGCCGCCGATAGCTGCACCACCGGCGAGCGACGCCCCTTGGAAACGGTGGCGAAGACGTTCACTTCCGGGCTGATGCGATACAGGACGTTGAAGCGCGGCAGCCACGCATCGAAACTGTCCTCGGCGGTGAAGGTCTGCCCGCCCGTGTCGATCTGGCCGGGGATCAACGGCGCTCCGCTGAGCACCGAATTGGGCACGTCGGTGCGATAACCCGACTGGCGATCCTCCCACAGATAACGCAGGCCCGCCGTCAGTTCGAGCGAGTCGGTCGCCAGATAGGTCACGTCGGCGAAAACCGAATAACTGTCGTTCTGTCCCTGGTTCTCGAACACCGAGCGATAGGGAATGGCAGTGGCGGCACCGCCGGTGGCAAGGCCCGTGACCGCGCTGGCGGGTACGCTGCCGTCGGGGGCGACGCAGGGAATGCCCGGGATCAGCGGCGCGCCGAACAGGCTCGTCAGGCACTGGAGGAAGGTGCCTTCTTCGGTCGAGAAGGGAACGTTCTGCAGCCCGTCCTCGGTGAAGACGTTCCAGCCGAACGAGCCACGCAGGTCCATGCCCGAATAGCTGAAACGGCCTTCGTGGCTGAACTGTTCGCCTTCGGCGATCTCGGCGAATTCGAGGAAGGGCGCGGCCGTGCCGTCGGCATCGAACACTTCGGCGCTGTCGAACTTGCGGTAGCCATTGACCGTGGTGAAGGTCCAGTTGTCGCCAAACGCCCATTCGGCAGTAAGGTTGAGATCGTAGACCTCGCGGTCGAGGCCGAGCTGGTCATCGCCCAGCGCCGCACCCGAGAAGGGCGAGCCGCCCAGATTGGCGTCTTCGAAGGCGTTGTCGCGGCCACCCGGCGCACCGGCGAAGGCAGGGAAGCTGCCCGAAATGAAGGGCGTCCCGCCATTGCGCTGCTGGTCGTACGTCCCGATCAGGTCGATCGTCAGATCGGTCGTCGGCGTGTACCGCAGCGAGGCGCGCACGCCGAACTGGTCCTGCGCGTAGAGTTCCTCATCCTGGCTTGCGGCAAGGTTTTCGACATAGCCGTCGCGCGTGCGCCATTCGAAGGCGACGCGCCCGGCCAGCACGTCCGAACCGGCATTGAGGAAGCCGCCGAGAAGCGTCTGGTCGAAATTGCCGTAACCACCGGTAATCTCGCCCGAGAAGCCTTCGCGCGGACGCGCCGACACGAGGCTGATCGCGCCGACCGCCGAAGCGGTGCCGAACAGCGTCGCCTGCGGGCCCTTGATCACTTCCACGCGCTCGAGGTCGTAGATTGCCTGGTACGACCCGCGCGATCGCGAGATATCGACCCCGTTGTAATAGAGCGTGACGCGCGGCCCCTGCTGCGAGGAACCCGAATCCGAGGTGATCCCGCGGATAACGATGCCGGGATTGTTGGCGCTCTGCTCCTGGATGTTGAGCCCGGGCACGTAGCTCGACAATTCGTCGAGATCGGAAACCCCGAGGTCCTCGATCCGCTCGCCGGTCACGGCAGAAATCGTGATCGGGACGTCCTGCGCGCGTTGTTCGATCTTCTGCGCCGTGACCACGATGGTGGTGGTGGTGACGGGGTCGTCTCCCCCCATGGTCTCCTGCGCCAGCAGGGGAGCGGGGACGAGAGCGATCGATGCGAGCAAGGCGCCGCGAAAAGCAGGAACTGTCATGAAAAGCCTCTGTCGAAAGGTAGGAACGCAGGCGCCCTACCCCGCGCCCGTGACAGTACGGCGGCGGAGATCTTTCAGAAATAATAAGCGGTTCGGACCGCTGTGCGACTGCGCAGCCCCCCCGCCCGCGAAAGGATCGGGCTAGCCCAGATGCGCGTCGGCAATCGCCACTGCGAGCGCATCGGCCGCATCGGCGCCCGCGATTTTGACGCCGGGCAGCAACACTGCGAGCATGGCCTGCACCTGGCGCTTGTCCGCCGCACCCGTCCCCACAACGGCCTTTTTGACCAGCCGCGCGGCGTGCTCGTTCACATCGAGCCCCGCCGCACCGCAGGCCGCGAGCACGCAGCCACGCGCCTGCGCCAGTTTCAGCGTAGACTGAGCGTTCTTATTGACGAACACTTCTTCCGCCGCCGCGCGGTCGGGACGGTGCGCGGCGATCACTTCGGCGAGGGCCACCTGCAAATGCGCGAGGCGCTGCGCCATCGGTGCCTTGGCATCGGTCGGCACCTGGCCGTTGGCAACATGGACCAGCCGCGCACCCTCGGCGCGGATCACGCCCCAACCGGTGCAGCTGAGCGAAGGATCGAGACCGAGGATTAAAGGCACCGGCTCGTCCCGCAGCGGGCCGGGATCAGAGCGATAGCCCGATCCGCCAACCCAGCCGCCAAGCCATTGCCAGCAGGAAAGCGGCGCCCAGCGCGCCCGCCAAGATCCATTCGCGCCAGGTCAGTTGTCCAGCTTTTCCATCACGTCGTCGGAGATGTCGTAATTGCCCCAGACGGTCTGGACATCGTCATCGTCCTCGAGCGCGTCGATCAGCTTGATCAGCGTCGAGGCGTTCTTTTCGTCCATGTCGACGGTGAGGTTGGGCTTCCAGGCGAGCTTGACGTTCTCCGCCTCGCCGAGGACCTTTTCGAGATCGCCTGCGACCTGGTGCAGGTCGTCTGCGGCGGTCCAGATGGTGTGTCCGTCCCCGCTGCTTTCGATGTCCTCCGCGCCGGCTTCCATCGCAGCTTCGAGGACCTTTTCCTCATCGCCCGCGCTGGCCGGATATTCGATCAGGCCAAGCCGCTCGAAGCCATGCTGGACCGACCCTTCGGTACCGAGATTGCCGCCATTCTTGCTGAAGGCCGTGCGCACGGCGGTGGCGGTGCGGTTGCGGTTGTCGGTCAGCGCTTCGACGATGATCGCGCTGCCGCCGGGGCCGTAGCCCTCGTAACGCACCTCTTCGTAATTCTCGCCATCGGCCGCGCTCGCCTTGTCGATCGCGCGCTGGATGTTGTCCTTCGGCATCGATTGCGCCTTGGCGGCATTGACCGCGAGGCGCAGGCGCGGGTTCATGTCCGGATCGGGCATGCCCATCTTGGCCGCGACCGTGATCTCGCGGCTGAGCTTGGAAAACATCGCACTGCGCTTCTTGTCCTGCGCACCCTTGCGATGCATGATGTTCTTGAATTTGGAATGGCCGGCCATGGTTTCGCTTTGCGTCGCTGAAATGGTTGGAATCAGAGGGTCGCCTTAGCCGCATGGATGCCGCAACCACAAGTCTTGCGCCCGCGAATTCGACGCGCGGCGAATGGGCCCGTTTCGGCGCCTTCCTGAAGCGTCCGACGCTGCCCGCACGCGCGCCCCTGCCACGGCTCGCCAGCCTCGTGGCGATCTTGCGGCTGATGCTGCTTGATTTCGCCATGATGGGCGTGCTGCTGGGCACGGCTGCCGCGGTCATGGCTACCGGCGTCAGCCTGCCGCAAACCGCGCTCGCGGGCATGGAAATCGGCGCGGAGATCGTTTTCGCGGTGGTGGTGATCGCACCGCTGGGCGAGGAGATTGCCTTTCGCAGCTGGTTGTCGGGGCGTCCGGGCCACCTCCTCGGACTGCTTGCCGCGATCCCCGCCGCCCTGCTGGCCGCCGCCGCGATGACGCTGCTGGTCGAAGGCTCGCTGGCCCAGATCTGGTCGACCGCGCTGGTTGCCATCGGCACGGCTGCGGTCGCGACCTGCGCGGTCGTTGTCTGGCTACGCCGGCACAATGCGATGGGCTGGTTCGCACGGCTCTTTCCCGCGCTCTTCTGGCTCAGCACGCTGGCCTTCTCGCTGGTGCACCTGTTCAATTTTCCGGCCGACCAGCTGGCCATGGCGCTGCCGCTGGTGCTGCCGCAATTCGTGATCGGCGCGATCCTCGGCTATACGCGCGTGACCTACGGGCTATGGGCCAGCATCCTGTTGCACGCGCTGCACAACGGTGCCTTCATATCGCTGGTGCTACTGGCCAGCAGTGCGGGCTGATCAGATCTTGACCGCGGTCCCGCTGGCGCTGACCATCAGCATCGAACCGGTGTCGCCGATCACTTCGTAATCGAGATCGACCCCGACGACGGCATTGCCGCCGCGCGCACCGCATTCGGCCTGCAGTTCCTGGATCGCCTGCTCGCGCGCTTCGGCGAGAATGCGCTCGTAACTGCCCGAACGCCCACCCACGATATCGCGGATATTGGCGAACAGGTCGCGGAACAGGTTGGCGCCCACGATCACCTCGCCGGTAACGATACCCAGATAATCCTGGATCGGACGCCCCTCGATCGTGGGCGTGGTGGTGACGATGATCCCACGTGCGTCTTTCCAGGGTCCGGGCATTGGCTGTCTCCTCGCTTGAGCTGTATTAGACAGATATTACGCCTGCGCGTCAGGTCAACCGTTGACCACGATCCCGCCATTGGGATGCAGCACCTGTCCCGACATGTAGGAACTGTCGTCGCAGGCGAGGAAGAGGAAAGCGGGGGCGACCTCGTTGGGTTCGCCCGGACGGCCCATGGGCGTATCCTCGCCGAAATCGTCCATGTTCTCGGGCGGCTGCCCCCCGCAGGGATTGAGGGGCGTCCAGATGGGGCCCGGTGCGACCGCGTTGACCCGGATGCCGTCGGCCACAAGATTTTCTGACAACGAGCGGGTAAAGGCGGTGATCGCCCCCTTGGTAGCGCTATAGTCGAGCAGGATCGGCGCGCCCTTGTACATGGTTACGCTGGTGCAATTGACGATCGCCGCCCCGCTTTGCAGATGCGGCCGGGCGGCCTGCACCAGATAGAACATCGAGAAGATATTGGTCTGGAAGGTACGCTGCAGCTGTTCGGCCGTGATCTCGGTCACGTCTTCGTCGGGATGCTGCTCGCCGGCATTGTTGACCAGCACATCGAGCCGACCCCACTTTTCGATCACCGCATCGACGAGCCCCCGGCAGTGATCCGGATCGCCCAGGTCGCCCGCTGAAAGCAGGACCTCGGCGCCTTCGGCCTCGCAGGCGTCGCGCGTGATGCGCGCATCGTCATGTTCTTCGAGATAGGCGATCGCCACTTTCGCGCCTTCGCGGGCGAACAGCACGGCAGTGGCGCGACCGATGCCGCTATCGCCACCGGTAACGATCGCGACCTTTCCTGCGAGGCGCCCCGAACCGGGATAGCGGGGCTGCCACTGCGGCTTGCGATCCAGCGCACTTTCGTGCCCCGGCATGCGAGGCTCCTCGCTGGTTTGCTCTACGAATGCGGTATCGACATGTTGCGGGTCGGCCATGGGGAAAGCTCCTTTCCCCCAACCAACCGCGCGGCGTTGCCGACTGTTCCGGCAACACGCCGCACGCAGGCGTCAGCCCATGCCAAGCGCGGCCTTGTAGGTATCGAGGATGGTTTCCTGCTCGCTGCGCTCGTCGGGCTTCATCTTCCGCAGACGGATGATCTGGCGCATGATCTTGACGTCGTAGCCCACCGCCTTGGCCTCCGCGTAGACATCGCGAATATCGTCGGCGATGCCCTTCTTTTCTTCCTCGAGGCGTTCGATGCGCTCGATCAGCAGGCGCAGGCGGTCGTCGGTGGCTTCGGCCATTATCGGGTGTGCTCCGGTAAAATGAGAATCGGTTGGCGGCTCGATAGCCAGCCAGTCGTGCCGGGTGAAGGCGGCGACTCGCTCCTCCACGCGATTTTTCGGTTCAGGGGTTCTTCTTCAGGCTGGCTTCCATCCGCGCCAGCTGCTCCTCGGTGGCGGGTGACTGGCGGGTCGCCTTCCATTCGTCCTGTGGCATCCCATGGATCAGCTCGCGCGCAGCGGCCTTGTCTCCGCTATAGCCTGCATCGCGGATCCAGTCCGCCAGACAGTTGCGGCAAAAACCCGCCAGCCCCATCAGCTCGATATTCTGCGCGTCGTGCCGGTGGCGCAGGTGCCGGACGAGCCGCCGGAACGCTTCTGCCGCTACGGGATCGGGCAGTTCGTTGAGTGGGTCCGGTGCATTCGTTGTCATGATCGTATCGTCCTTGCTTTGTCGCACACCGGTGCCATAGGCCATGTCCATGGCCATTTCCGCCCCCAAGCTCGATCCGCGCGGCCGCAAGGTCAAGATCCTTGCCACCGTCGGCCCCGCCAGCCGCTCGCCCGAAATGCTCGCGCGCCTGTTCAAGGCCGGGGTCGATGCCTTTCGCGTCAACATGAGCCACGGCGAACATGCCGACCATGCCCAGACGATCGAGACGATCCGCGCGCTCGAGAAGAAATTCATGCGGCCGATCGCGATCCTTGCCGATCTGCAGGGCCCCAAGCTGCGCGTCGGCAAGTTCAAGGACGGGCAGGCGGTCATCCGCCACTCGGGCCATTTCACGCTCGACCGCAATCCCGAGCCGGGTGACGAAACGCGCGTCGAACTGCCGCATCCCGAGCTTTTCGGCCTGCTCACCAAAGGCCAGCGGCTGCTGATCAACGACGGCAAGATCCGGCTCAAGGTGATCAGCGCCGACGAGAATGCGATCCATTGTTCGGCCGAGGTCGGCGGGGTCATCTCGGACCGCAAGGGCGTCAACGTCCCCGATGCCGAAGTGCCGATCCCCGCGCTGACCGACAAGGACCGCCGCGATCTCGCCTTCGCCGTCGCGCAGGGGGTCGACTGGATCGGCCTGTCCTTCGTCCAGCGCCCCGAAGACCTTGCCGAAGCCCGCCGCCTGATGGGCGGCTACGGCGCGCTATGCGCCAAGATCGAGAAACCGATGGCGGTGCGCCGGCTCGACGAGATCATCGACATGAGCGATGGCATCATGGTCGCGCGCGGGGACCTCGGCGTCGAGCTCGAACCGCAGGAAGTCCCCCCGCTGCAGAAGAAGATCGTCAATGCGACGCGGCTCAAGGGCAAGCCGGTGATCGTCGCGACGCAAATGCTCGAGAGCATGATCGAAAGCCCCGCCCCGACCCGCGCGGAAGTCTCCGACGTGGCCAATGCGGTCTATGACGGGGCGGACTGCGTCATGCTGAGCGCGGAAACCGCGGCGGGCGACTGGCCCGAAGAGGCGGTCACCATCATGCACCGCATCGCGCGGCAGGTCGAAACCGACGAATCCTATCTCGAGCGCGTGCGCTTCCTAGATACGCCGCCAGACGCCACCACCGCCGATGCGCTGGCGCATGCGTGCATGACCGTGGCCGACACGGTGCCGGTCAGCGCGATCACCGTATTCACCGGTTCGGGTTCGACCGCACGCCGCGTCGCGCGCGAGCGGCCGAGCGTGCCTATGCTGGTGCTGACGCCGAGCATGAAGACCGCACGGCGCCTGGGGCTGTTGTGGGGCGCGCATGCCGTGGCGACCAAGGACATCGGCAGCTTCGAAGAGATGATCGCCAAGGGCAAGCGGATGGCGCTGCGCCACGGCTTCGGCCAGGCGGGCAGCAAGCTGATCGCGCTCGCCGGGGTCCCGTTCGGCACTCCGGGATCGACCAATCTGCTGCATGTCGTCCCCGTGAGCGGCGACGAGCTGGAGAAGCACGGCGGCTGAATTGAAGCGGGCGAGCGCCGATGGCACTCGCCCGCCAATGCGCCTGCGGCTCGTTCAGCCGGCCATCGCGAACCACGCTATCGCGCCCAGCAACAGCACGCCGCCGCAGACGATCGCGATCACATCCACCAAGCCGAGCTTGTCGATATGATCGGCGCGGAAAGCGCGGTAGCGGCTGCGCAATTCGTCCTTGCTCGACAGGCTGGCGACTTCGAAGGCCGAGGCTTCCTTGGTGAACCAGCGCTTGAGTTCGGCCAGTTCGGCCTCGGCAAGTTCCGGGTAGCGCGAAAGCAGCGCCTCGACGCGGTCGAAGCGATCGTGGACGGAATGCGCGCCGTCGTCATGAATTGTCATGGGATATGTCCTGTCTGAATGGGAAGCGCGCGCCCGCAGGGGCGCGATGCGATTCAGGACAGGTGTGGCGGTCCCCGCGGTGCGGCGATCGAACGCGGTGGAGGACGCAGCGGCGGGCCGCGGACACGATGGGCGGCCCAGCGCTCGCGCATGCCGGGCACGGCGGCCACGGCGACCAACGCGAGTTGTGTGGTGGCAGCGGGCCGTTCGTCGGGACAGGGCGCGACAACCGTGCAGACCAGCCCGGCTTCGCCTTCGCGCGGCGGCAAGGTGACCTCAGCCGTCGCCGCGCTGAACACGGGCCCTCGCCCGCGGTCGAGCGAGATCGGCTGATGCGGCAGCGCCTGTGCGCACAGCACCGCCAGCAGCAACGCGGCGAATACGCGCAGGGGCCAGCGATGGAGGGCGGCGGACATGGCGCGCAAGCTAGGGTCTGGGAACAGGCGCTACAAGAGCGCGCGGCGCTGTTTCATGATGCGCTTGCCGCGCGCATCGACCAGCCGGAACGCCTTGAACACCGCAAAGCCCGGGTCGGTCCGCCCCTCGTGGCCGAGCAGCCAGATCTGCTGGTAGAACCAGTAGATCCCCGCAAAGCCGTTGATCGCCTTGATCGTCTGGAACCGTTTCAAGAAGCCCAGCCAATCGGGCAGGAGATCGAGGCGGTCCTCGTAGCGGGCCAGTTCGGCAGCCCCTTCGAGCAGGCGTGCGGGCGCATCGGTATCGACGCATAGCGGCCGCCCCAGCCCGATCACATCGGCAGCACCGCTCGCGAGCGCCTGCTCCATCGCGTGGCGGGTACGAAAGCCGCCCGTGACCATGAGCGGGACCGAGACCTCGGCCTGCATCGCCTTGGCGAAATCGACGAAATAGGCCTCGCGCGCCGCTGTCGAAGGAGCGATCGCCTGCTCGTCGATTGCCTCCTGTCCCTCGACACCGAGCAGCCGCGGCTGTTCGTAAGTGCCGCCAGAGATCTCGATCAGGTCGACCGAGGCCGCCTCGAGCCATTTGACGACCTGCAGACTGTCACCGAAATCGAAGCCGCCCTTCTGGAAATCGGCGCTGTTGAGTTTGACCGAAACGGGAAAGCCCGGCCCGACCGCCGCACGCACTGCGGCGACGATTTCAAGCAGGAACCGCGCGCGGTTCTCGAGGCTGCCTCCATATTCGTCGGTCCGCAGGTTCACGCGCGGCGAGAGGAATTGCGACACCAGATAGCCATGCGCCCCATGCACCTGCACGCCGGTGAACCCGGCCTCCTTGCAGGCGCGCGCGGCCACCGCCCAGCGATCGACCAGTTCGGCGATCTCGGCCCTCGTCAACGGCACGGGCTTGCCGAACTGGCCACCGGGCAGCGCCAGCTGGACGTCGGAAGACGATCTGGGGTGCGGGTTGACGACCTTCTGCGTCTGGCGGCCGCCATGGCTGATCTGCGCCTAGAAGTGGTTGCCCGACCGTGTGGCGGCCTTCGCCCAGTCCGCCAGCCGGGCCTTCATGTCCGCATCGGGCTCGGTCTCGATCACCACGTTGCCCGGGCGTTCGAGATGATCGCGATCGACGATGATATTGCCCGACAGCAGCATGCCCGCGCCGCCATCCGACCAGATGCCATAAAGCCGTTCGAGCTCGGGTGTCGGCCGGCCATCGGGCGTGGCCAGCCCTTCGGTCATTGCCGCCTTGGAAATGCGGTTGGGAAGAACCGCCCCGCAGGGCAGTTCAAGCGTGCTTGCCAGCGTGACGTCCATCCGCAGTCCCCCTCCTATGCTTGCGCGGCAGCCTCCAGCCGCTCGCGCGCGCGCGCTTCGCCGATCAACGGCAGCAATTCGCTCATGTCGGGCCCGTGGTCCATTCCCGTCAAGGCCTGGCGAAGAGGCAGGAACAGCGCCTTGCCCTTGCGTCCGGTCGATTCCTTCAACGCTGAGGTGAGCGCACGCCACGGATCTTCGCCCCAGCCGAGCTGCCGCACCGCCTCGGCAAGATAGGCGCGGTCCTCTTCCGAGAACTCGCGGCTGTCGATCGGACCGGTCACCAACCGCCACCATTCACCGGCCTCGGCGACATGCGCCAGATTGGGTCGGATCGCGTGCCAGCCCGCCGCGTCCATCCCCGCGGGCAGCCGGTCGGAAACCGCCTCGAATTCCATCTGGTGGACCAGTGCGGCGTTGATCCTCTCGAGCTCGGCATCGTCGAATTTCGCCGGAGCGCGGCCGAAGGTCGAGAGATCGAAAGTATCGAGCAAGGCGCCTCGATCGGCGATCGGTTCGACGGGCAAGGAAGTGCCCAGCCGTGCCAGCAGCGCAACGATCGCCTGTGGTTCGATGCCGCGATCGCGCAGCGCATCGCAGCCAAGCGATCCGAGACGTTTCGACAGCTTGCCTTCCTTGCCCACCAGCAACGCCTCATGCGCGAAGCGCGGGATGCTCTGCTGCGTATCCGCCGTGGCAATCAATGCGTCGAACATCTGGATCTGGACCGCGGTATTGCTGACGTGATCTTCACCCCGCAGCACATGGGTGATGCCCATCTCGAGATCGTCGACTGCGCTGGGCAGCATGTACAGCCAGCTGCCGTCAGCGCGCCGGATCACCGGATCGGACAATTGTGCCGGGTCGAACTTCTGCGTCCCTCGCACGCCGTCTTCCCAGGTAATGGGGGCGTCGTGGTCGAGCTTGAAACGCCAATGCGGGGCAATGCCTTCGGCTTCCTTGGCCGCGCGCCCGGCGTCGTCGAGTTCGAGCGCGCCCCGATCGTAGATCGGCGGGAGGCCGCGACCGAGGCGGATCTTGCGCTTGAGTTCGAGTTCCTGCTGGGTTTCGTAGCAGGGATAGACGCGACCTTCCGCCTGCAGCTTGGCGAATGCCGCGTCGTAACGCGCGAGCCGCGCGGACTGGCGTTCCTCGCCGTCGGGGGCGATCCCAAGCCAGGCGAGATCGGCGCGGATCGCCTCGACATAATCCTCGCGGCTGCGTTCCGCATCGGTATCGTCGATACGCAGCAGGAACCGGCCACCGGCCTGCTTGGCCAGCATCCAGTTGTGCAGGGCGGTGCGGATATTGCCGACATGGAGCCGCCCGGTAGGCGATGGAGCGAAGCGCGTGACGATGGTCATGCCCGCGCCGATAGCCTGTGCCACCCCGCTTGGCGAGAGGTCAGCCGGCCTCGCGCCCGCGACGCCGCAACACTGCCTCGCGGGCCTTGCGGTAATCGAGAATGCCGCTGGCCTCGCCGTGCATCGCCGCTTCCACCGCATCGGGTGTCGCGAAATTCTCCCCCGGCACCGGTTCGCAGATCAGATAGCCCTGCGCCTCCTGGCAGCCGAGCTTGCGCAACAGGTCAAGCTGCGCGCGCGTTTCCACGCCCTCGGCCGTCGCCGCCATGCCCAGGGCATCGGCCAGCCGCGTGATGCTCGACACGATCGCCTGATTATCCGCCGATTGCTCGATGTCCTCGACGAAATCCTTGTCGATCTTGATCCGGTCGAACGGAAACCGGCGGAGATAGCTGAGCGAGGAATAGCCAATGCCGAAATCGTCGAGCGCGATCTTGGTACCCAATTCGCGCAGCTTTTCGAGATTGGCGCCGCAGACACTGCCCTTCTGCATCAGCACATGCTCGGTGATCTCGAACTCCACGCGGCCCGGATCGAACCCATGCGCATGAATCGCACGCGCCACCACATCGACGAGATGCGGACTGCGCACCTGCGTGGGCGAAAGGTTGATCGCAATGCGAAAATCTCCGTCCCACGTCGCGGTCTCGCGCAGCGCCTGGCCGATCACCCATTCGCCGATCGGGACAATCAACCCGGTCTCCTCGGCCACTCCCAGGAATTCATCGGGGCGCACCACGCCGCGCTGCGGATGATACCAGCGCAGGAGCGCTTCGTATCCGCCGACTTCGCCCGAATCGAGATCGATCACCGGCTGGTAGTGGATATTGAGCTGGTCGCGCGCCACCGCCTCGCGAAGATCGGTCTCGATCTCGCGGCGATCGCGCGCCTTGCGGTCCATCGCCTGATCGTAGAGCGCAATCGTATCGCGGCCCTTGTCCTTGGCAGCGAACAGCGCGAGATCCGCACAACGCATCAGTTCTTCTGCATCGCAGCGCTCTTCCGGACAGCGGGCGATGCCGATGCTGCCGGAAATGCGATAGGTCTGCCCGTCCAGTTCGAACGGTTCGCGGATCACCGCCAAGAACCGGTGCGCGCGTTCGATAAGCATCCCCGCACCGGCGCGCGTTTCGAGCAATATGGCAAATTCATCGCCGCCCAGCCGCGCCACCAGGTCGTGTCCGCGCACCTCCTGCTCGAGGCGGGTGCCGACCTCGCGCAGCAGCCGGTCGCCGAGCAGGTGCCCACGCGTGTCGTTGACTGCCTTGAAGTCGTCGAGATCGAGATAGAAAAGCACCACGCTGCGCGCCTGCTCTTCCTGCGCCAGTGCGGCGCGCAGGCGATCGTTGAAGAGGTAGCGATTGGCGAGGCCGGTGAGATTGTCGTAATGCGCCATGAAGGCGACGCGATCCTCGGTTACCCGATCTCCGGTCACATCGCGCGCCACGCCGCTCATCCGCCCGTCGCTGCGCGGGCGGGCCGACAGTTTCCAGTAGCGGATTGCATCTTCCGCCGGCACCTTGACCACGAGGTCGCGGAACCGGTTCCGGTCGCGCAGATGACTGGCGAGCCTGTCGCGATCCTCGCCAGGCAGGAACAGGTCGATCAGCGGCATGTCTTCGAGCGTCTGCGCCGGTCGGTCCGCTGCCATGGCAAATCTCGCCGATACGTCGCGCAACCGCCCCTCGCGATTGACGGTCCAGAGCCAGTCGGAAGACTGCTCCTCGTAGTCGTGCAGCAGCATGCGCACAGTACCCGCGGACTCGCGGCGGGCGATCTCGGCCTCGGCACCCGCCAGTGCCTGGCGGTCCTGTGCGCGGACCGATCCGGCAAGTGCCAGTGCATATATCGCCAGCAGGATCAGCGCCGGCCAGCCGGCCCACCCGGCCTGAATCACCGTGGCAGCGGACATCGCCAGCGAGAGCGCCACGATATGCACCCTCGCAGAAAATGGAGAAGTGCGATGGACCAGCACTGCGGCGCTGAGAATTGCCATGGAAATCACCGCGAGTACCGCCGCGGCAAGCCCGGTGGCCACTGTCGCGAGATAGGGGAAGATGAAAGCCCAGGTCAGCGCCCCCGCGCCCTTGGCCAGCATCAAGCGATGCCATTGCCGATCGAGCTGCCCGAGCGGCGCCGTTGCCGGATCGATACGCCGGGCGAGCATGCCGGTGAGTGAAAGCCAGAACAGTTGCAGCGCGGCCCAGGCCCCAAGTACCATGACGGGGACCAGATCATAGAACATGTAAATCAGCGCGGCGGCGGATCCCAGCGTCGGCACGAAAGCCAGGCGCGTGCCGGTGATGAAATCTTCAAGGCGCCGCGACAGCAGCAATCGCGCCACGTCGTCTGCGGTGGCGCTTTCCTCTTTTTTCGCGTGCGATTGAGTGGCGTGTTCAGCCATCTCTGCGAAGTCCCCCGGATACGATCGCCGCTGGGCGAACTCGAGTGGTTACCCCGCCTCTTACAATATGGAAAGTCGATCGATGCACGACCGGGAAATATTGGGCAAAGCGAAAGTATTATAGGCAAACAAAAGGCCCCGCCGGATGGTTCCGACGGGGCCTTTTCATTTACGCTGAAGCGTGGGGTCGGGGGCTTATTCGCCGTCCTTCGCTTCGTCATTGAGGTAATCGCCAGCATCGGCATCGGTGCCATGCGCTTCACCTTCCATCGTCGCCAGCGGATCGTCGCCGATTGCGGCTTCGGGCCCCTGTGCGAGTTCGGCTTCGTGCTCTTCCTCGGCCGTATTGGCAGCGATGATGGCTTCCTGCGCCTTCTTCCACTGTGCGCGGAGTGCAGCGTCGCGGCTCGAAGCGGTGATCCGCATGCGGTTCATGCCCGCGCCGGTACCGGCGGGGATGAGACGGCCCACGATCACGTTTTCCTTCAGACCGACCAGCGTGTCCTTCTTTCCTTCGACCGCGGCCTGCGTGAGCACGCGCGTGGTTTCCTGGAACGAAGCGGCCGAGATGAACGAACGCGTCTGCAGCGAAGCCTTGGTGATGCCGAGCAGGATCGGGGTGCCCTTGGCGGGCTCCTTGTTCTTGCCCAGCTTCGCGTTGGTTTCGTTGAGTTCCTCGAGGTCGACCTGTTCGCCGGGCAGCAGCACGGTGTCGCCACCATCGGTGATCTCGACCTTCTGCAGCATCTGGCGAACGATCACCTCGATGTGCTTGTCGTTGATCTTCACGCCCTGCAGTCGGTAGACTTCCTGGATCTCGTTGACGAGGTACTCGGCGAGCGCCTCGACCCCGAGAACCTCGAGGATGTCGTGTGGGTTCGGCGAACCGGAAATCAGGGTGTCCCCCTTCTTCACGAAGTCGCCTTCCTGCACGTCGATCACCTTGGTCTTGGGGATCAGGTACTCGACTGCATCACCTTCCTCCGGCACGATCGCGATTTTGCGCTTCGCCTTGTATTCGCGAACGAATTCGATCTTGCCCGAAATCTTCGCGATGACCGCATTGTCCTTCGGCAGGCGTGCCTCGAACAATTCGGCCACACGCGGCAGACCGCCGGTGATGTCACGGGTCTTGGCAGCTTCGCGCGAAGCACGCGCGAGGATGTCGCCCGCCTCGACCTGCTGGCCGTCCTCGACCGACAGCGTGGTGCCCGGAGCGAGCATGTAGCGCGCCGCCTCGGTCTCGTCGCCCGCGTCGTTGAACAGGGTCAGGCGCGCACGCAGGTCCTCGTTCTTCTTGCGGCCCGACGTCTTG
>Ga0163111_10000350_pt1 | contig 27766 bp, 40 predicted proteins | sample CRUFie1St18metaG_FD_109645 | JGI IMG/M metagenome (GOLD analysis project Ga0163111, IMG submission 109645) | Marine microbial communities from the Costa Rica Dome - CRUD Field 142mm St18 metaG | ecosystem: Environmental > Aquatic > Marine > Oceanic > Photic zone | place: Costa Rica: the Eastern... | reverse complement strand
ATTGTCTAACATTGAAATGTTAGAATAAAATTGATTTATAGTTTTTTTTGAATAATAAGTCATCCAAAAATCATTTACCCTAGTACAAATTCGAGGAACTAAAGTTAATTGACCATTTGTTACAATATTTTGAATATGAAATATCTCAGTTTTAGGAATAATTTCCTGAGCTTTAAATCCTGTTACTGAACCTAAAAGAGATCCTAATAAAATTAAAATCATACTAAAATGAACAATTAAAGGAGCAATTCGTCCAATTAATCCTTTATAACAATAGATAATATTTTTCTGTTGAAAGATTGAATATTGATTTTGTTTTATTGTAAATACTAATTGACTTAAGTTTAAGTTAAAAATTTTTTTGCCAATTTTTAATCTAGAAAAAGATTGTGGTGTTCTAAAAAACTGACATCTACGGGCTATTTTTAAGGAAGGAATTTGTTGTAAAATTGTACAGGATAATAAACTTATCCCGAAAATAATAATAAAAGTGATAAACCACCAAGTTTTATAAACATGATCAAATCCAAATTTAAGTATTAAATTCCAAGACAAAAATCCAAACACTGGTTTATCTAATGGGTAATTCAACTTATAAATTTCAATAGATTGATCTTGTTCCACTATTGTTCCAATAATACTACAAGATGCAATTATTAATAAAATAATTATAGCAAATCGCAAATCAGCGATTGATTTTAACAAACTTTGTTTCATTTAATAAATTACGTTATATAAATATCTTTGGAAGATGCTGAACGAATTCGTCCAGATATAGCCCATTTTTGTAGTTTTAAAGTTTGATTATTTTCTAATTGAGCTAAGGGAATTAGCTCTTTTAAGGCACGACAAATATCTTCTGTAGTAAATTCACGTTCTTCATAAAAAGCATGATACATACCTTCAATAATACTTTGTCGAATTTCTGCACCCGAGAATGATTCTGATAGTTTTGACAATTTAGAATAATCAAATAACATCCAAGTTTTAGGTCGAAACTCTTGCATATGTATTTTAAAAATTTCTTCACGCTCATGTTTCTTTGGTAAATCAAGAAAAAAAATTTCATCAAACCGTCCTTTTCGGATAATTTCTAATGGTAATAAATCAACATTATTTGCTGTCGCAACCACAAAAACCGGTTTTGTTTTTTCTGAAAGCCAACTTATAAACGTAGCCAATACTCGATTACTTGTTCCACTATCACTTGTACTATTATTAACTGTAAACGCTTTATCAATTTCATCAATCCATAAAATACAAGGTGATAATGTTTCGGCTAAATCAATAGTTTGACGAAGACGAGATTCAGATTCACCTACAATACCTCCAAAAAGTTTTCCGACATCTAATTTTAATAAGGGTAATTGCCATTCTGTTGCTACAGCTTTAGCGGTCAGTGATTTACCTGTTCCTTGAATTCCGATTAATAATAATCCACGTGGTGTGGGTAATCCATAGTTTGATGCTTGAATTCCAAAAGATGTTTTTCGTTTGCGTAACCAGTCTTTTAAATTATCAACTCCTCCAATTTTTTGGATATTTTCATCACTTGACCAATACTCCAAAATTTCAGTTTGGCTAATTATTTGTTTTTTTTCACTTAATAAAATTGAAATACTATTTTCATCAATTGTTTTATAAGTGGCAATAATTTTTGATAAAACTCTTCGAATTCGTTCTAAAGATAATCCCTGGCATACGCGTGTTAGATTTTCTAAAATTTCGGGATCAATTTGAATATTTAATGAATTAATTAATCTTGTAAGTTCTTGTTCAATTTCATTTTCAATAGGTAAATAAAAATTGATAACTGTTATTAAATCTTGTAACTCTGCTGGAATACTTAGCTCTGATGCTATTATAATAATAGTTTTCGGTTGTAATTTTAGAAGTCTACTGATATTTTTTAGCTTGCGAGATATTGAAATATCTGTAAGAAATCTATGAAAATCTTTTAATAAAAATAATGCTGGAGTTTCAGAAGTTAATCTTTCTACTAATTCTAGTGCTTGCAATGGATTTCGTTTTGCAAATCCTTCATTATTAGGATTATTTGTATAACCATCAACAAAATCCCAACTATAAATACTTCGATTTAAATTAGTTTTAATACTTTTACGAATAATATATTCTACACGGTCTTCTTCAATCGTGTTTATATAAATAAGAGGATACCGTGCGGTTAATAAAAGTGTTAACTCATCCTTAAAATTCATAAAAAATTACTTAATAAATTATATTATTATTATGTAAGTTTATTTAATGTTTAATAGCTAAAATTTTTCGCCCTTTTCTTCGTCTTTTTTGAATCGTTTTTCGCCCTTGTGCTGTAGCCATACGTGCTCGAAATCCTGATAATTTTAAAATAGAACTACGAGTCTTATTTGATAATGTTCGTTTTGTCATACTAAATATTTTATGTATATAGTTTATAATTATAGCATCGATGACCTAATAAGATCATAAATTACTAAATGACGAGTCGTTTGACCAATTATTTGAAATAAATCATATGCTTCTTCTTTATATTCGAATAATGGATTTCGTTGACCATATCCTCGCCAGCCAACTGCATCACGTAATAAAGACATTTTTTGTAAATGTTCTTTCCATGCAATATCAATGTATATCAGAATTAATGTTCGCTCTAATGCGCGAATTATACCAGGTTGGTGTATTTCTAATTCTACTGCTTTTGACTCATAGCATAACCAAAATTCTTGATATAAATAAGTTTCTAATTCTACTGCTTCTAGATTTTTATAATTTACATTATATTTTGATAATGTATTTATGGCTAATTTTGCTCCAAATAAATTTTCAATTATAAAAAATGCCTGTTTATTTTCTAAACTTTTTTCTTTTAATTCATTGCTAATTTCAAAAATTACCTGTTCTCCATAAGCTAAGATTTTATCTCTGACAGATTTACTTTCTAAAATTTGTCGTCTCTCATAATAAACAACGTTTCGTTGTTTATTTAACACATCATCATAATCAAACACATATTTACGAGCATCATAATCAGCTTCTTCTACCCGTTTTTGTGCTAAATCTAAACTTTTTGTTAGCAAATTAGACTCTAGTGGTGAATCATCAATTAATTGATTTTCCATAACATTTTGAATATTGGATCCACCAAATCGTTTTAATAAATTATCATCAAGACTTAAAAAAAATCTAGATTTACCTGGATCTCCTTGTCTACCACATCGTCCACGTAATTGATTATCAATTCTTCTCGAATCATTTCTTTCTGTTCCGATTACATATAATCCACCTAAATTTTTAACAATTGAATTTTCTAAAATTTGGTATTTTTTTTCAAACAATAATAATTGATTTACTAAAAATTTAATTGAACCTTGATAATTATTTTTAAAAATTCGAATTTTACTACTTTCGTTTATAATTCGTAAAATCTCTGTATCAGATAAAGAGAAAAATTTTTTATTATTGAATAATGAGATCAATACACTTAAAAATTTTTGAGAACATATTCCTAACTCATTAATTAATGGAAATATATTTTTAGTTCTCTGAAGCTTATTTCTATTTTTATAAAAAACTAATATTGTATAAAGTTGTTTACGTATTTTGAATTCAATATTACCCCCCAAGACAATATCTGTCCCTCTCCCTGCCATGTTAGTCGCAATTGTAATATTACCTTTTTTACCAGCTTGTGCAATAATTTCTGATTCTCGTCTAACATTTTCAGGTTTAGCATTTAAAAGTTGATACGGTAACTGATATTCTTTAAGTAATTGACCTAACATTTCAGATTTTTCTACTGTTGTTGTACCAACTAATATTGGTTGGCCTTGCAAAGAAATATTTTTACATTCTTTTGCAATGGCATTCCATTTTGAAAGTTGGTCTTTATAAATAAAATCTGATAAATCATACCGAAGAACTGGTCGGGCTGTTGGAATTTCATCAACAGACAAACGATAAATCTTTTCAAATTCAAATTCTGCTGTTTTTCCAGTTCCAGTCATACCTGCTAATTTAGGATACAATAAGAAGAAATTTTGATATGTTACGGATGCCACTGTTTGAGTACTTTCACGGATAGGAAGTCCTTCTTTTGCTTCTACGGCTTGATGAAGACCATCACTCCATCTTCTATCCGGCATAATTCGTCCAGTAAATTCATCAACAATTATCACTTGATTATTTTGAATAATATAATGAACATTTTGAAAAAATAGCGTTTTAGATTTCAATGCGTTAATTATATAAGGAATCCACGGGTCATTTAAACTATAAAGATCTTTAATACTTAAAATCTTTTCAATTTGTGTTGTTCCTTGTTCTGTTAAAATAATATTTTTTTTCTTTTCATCTACTTTAAAATGAATATTCACTTCTAAATATTCAATAATTTCTGCACTAATAACAAATTTATCAATAGATGTATTGATTGTATTTGATATAATTAAAGGTGTTTGAGCTTCGTCTATTAAAATAGAATCGACTTCATCAACAATACAATAATTGAAAGGACGTAATACTACTTCTTTTAAGTTTAAAGCCATATTATCACGTAAAAAATCAAATCCTAATTCACTGTTTGTTACATATGTAATATCAGCATCATAATTTTGTTGACGTTCTTCAATACTCATATTTTCTTGAATTAAACCTGTATCTAACCCTAAAAGACGATAAATTTGACCCATTGAAATTTGATCTCTTTCAGCAAGATAGTCATTTACAGTAACAATATGAACACCCTTTCCTGTTAATGCATTCAAATATGTTGGTAAAGTTGCAACTAACGTTTTTCCTTCACCAGTTCTCATCTCTGCTATTTTACCCTCGTTGAGAACTAATCCTCCAATTAATTGAACATCAAAATGACGTAAACCTAATGTTCGTATACTTGCTTCTCTTGCAATTGCAAATGAATTTGCAATTAAAAAATCTTTATTTTGTTTATTTGGGTATATTTTTTTCAATTCAAATGTTTTTGCTCTTAATTCAGAATCAGTTAATGTTTGCATTGTATTTTCTAAAACATTAATTTGATTAACTAAATTTTTGTATTTGTCCGCTATTGAATTTTGATTAAATAAAGTTTTTAACATTTGGAAACCCAATAAATTTATTGTATTTAAATTTTTTAAAAGTGTATGTTTTAAATAAAGTAAAAAAATAAATATATCTAAACAATTATATTTACTCGTTTATGTTTCGCATCTTTGTAATCAAATTTAACAATACCGTCAACTCGAGCAAATAATGTAAAATCTTTTCCAGATCCAACATTAATTCCAGGTTTAAATTTCATACCGCGTTGACGTACTAAAATATTACCTGCTTTAACAAAATGTCCTCCAAATTTTTTCACGCCAAGTCGTTTTGAGTTTGAATCGCGACCGTTTTTTGTACTACCTGCACCTTTCTTATGAGCCATTTAAAATCCTTTTTATTAAATAATATTTATTTCTTCAATAAGAACTCGTGTTAATTCCTGACGATGCCCTTGTTTTTTTCGTGTCTTTTTTTTAGGACGCATTTTGTATACAAGTGTTTTGCGACCTCGTAAATGTTGTAAAACTTTTCCTTTGATTTTTACCGTATCAAGATACGGTTTTCCGATTAAAATTTCACCTTCATTATTAAATAGTAAAACACGATTTAGTAATATTTCTTGACCAAGTTTGGTTGGTATACGGTTTAAATCATAGTATTTTCCAGTTTCTACCCAAAACTGTCGTCCACTAATTTCTATAATTGCATATTTCATAAATTAAAATATATTAAAAGATAGCAAATGAATGTTACTAAAAAAATTTTAATAAAGTCAAATTATTTATAACGTAGTAAATTTTTAATACTGGGTTAATTTTCGTAACGAGCATAATTCATTATAAAAAAATTCAAAAGCTTTTGATCTATAACATTCTTTATTTGTTATAATTGATAATGTTCGAGTTATTTTAATATTTTCAATTCTGATAATTTCAATGGTTTTTAGTTCAATTTCTTTCTCAATGGCAGAAGAAGAGACAAAAGCTGCACCAAGCCCTAAACTAACTGCGGTTTTGATAGCTTCAATCGAGTTTAATTGCATTATTATATTAAACTGTTTAGTTTCTATGTTATTTTGGATTAAGATATTATCAATAAATTTTCGAATAGTTGAATTCGGATCTAAAGTAATAAAATTTAAATGATATAAATCATCTTTATTTATGTACATTTTTTTACTTGTAGCAAATGGATGTGATTTAGGGATAATTAATGTTAATTCATCTTCCACAAAATTTTCAATTTTAAGCATTCGTTTTAGTTCATCAGGTACATTCCCACCAACAACAGCAATATCTATATTACGATCAACGACATGTTTAGCTATTATACGTGTTGAATCCACTTGAACTTTTAAACTGATTTGAGGGTAATGTTGGGCAAATAAGGCTAATACTCGTGGCATTAAATATGTTCCAATTGTTTGACTTGCACCCACAGTTAAATTTCCACGTTCGCCATTTTTTAAATCATTTAATGCTCGGCAACTTTCTTCACATAAAGCGAGTACGCGTTCTGAATATTGAAGAAATAATTGACCTCCTTCAGTTAAAGATATAGTATTATTTTGCCTATTAATCAATAAAATACCGAGTCGATTTTCCAAAATTTTTACTTGTTTACTTAAAGAAGGTTGAGAAATAAATAAAATTTCTGCTGCTCGTGTAAAACTATTTTCAGAAGCAATTGCTTTAATAATCCGCAATTGTTGCAAAGTAAAAGGAAGATTCATTTGTTTTATTTCAAATAAAAGTTTTCAGAAATATAGTTAATTTTTAAAAGTTTTATATTTAAATTGCGGATGGAGAGACTCGAACTCTCAAAACAAAAGTTACTAGGACCTAAATCTAGCGCGTCTACCAATTCCGCCACACCCGCGATTCACGATTAATGTAAAAATTAAATGAAGAAGAATAAAGTTATATATTTTATTCTTCTTCATTTAAACTATAAATAAAACTAGTAGTTTGACCTTGTAAAACTGATTTAGCTAATGATAATGCTTTTTGAGCTTTTTTGTTTGCCTTAATTTTCCAATTAGCTTTGCGAGTCCGACTTTTAGCTTTAGAGGTCCGGTTTTTTGGAACTGCCATAATATTATTGATAATAAGTCAATTAGAAATTTCAAAATATATAAACACATTAATCAGCTTTAAAAAATTAAAAGCTTTTTAATCTATTATTTTCTGAAAGTTGTTTATCGTTTTAAATCTGATAAAAATATCTTTACATCAACAAACTTTAAGATAAAGTTACTGGAAAGTCAAATAATTTGAAAAGTTTTTATAATATAATTTAAGCGCTCTAAAATATTAACGTGAAAGACGTTGAATTTGTTGGATTGCTAATCGACCAATATTAAATAGTGCCCAAGAGGCAGCAACTAATAAAGGAGCCGCAATTACTAGTAAACGAGTATCCATACTTGATAATCCTTTATATAAATCTTATAAATTTAAATACAGAAATTGATATTAACAAACATAATTATAATTAATAAAATTTAAAAATTAAAACTATTTTAAAAGTTCTATAAAGAGTTCCATTAATTTAATTAAAAAAAGTAATAAATGTTGGTTATATTTAGCTACTAAAGTTAACATTAAAAAATTACTTTTATGTACAATGTAATTAACTAAAAAAAAGGACCTATTAAACAAAAATAATTATTAGACTGAAGGTAAAAGATAGATTTGTATTCAGTTTGACAATTATATAAAAGCCAGTTTATTTAATAATCGTTTATTATGTTTGTAAAGATAGTAAATTTTTTATAAATACTATAAATTCACTAGTTTAAAGAATTTTTCCAACTAAGTACTAATTCCGTTTTTACTTTAATAAAAAGTACTAGTTTTGTCTTATTATTTTTTAATGATAAAAATCAACGAAAAAAAGATTTATTTCTCAAATATGGTTTATACAAAAAACGTATTTTATTCATTTGATAAAATTATTTAAATTATAAATAGACGTTCAATAAAGAGATATATTACTATAATTTATCTTAAATATATGTATATTAAGGTTTGATTATAAAAATATGTCACATTTTACGAATATGAAAACTCGTTTTCAAAATTTATTTTATTTAGAAAAAGCATTAAACCGATTAAACATTAAATATAAAAGACAAGAAATAGAACAGAGCTTAAATATTGAAAATTTATATAATTCAAATAGATCAAGTTCAAAAATCAATAATATAAATTTAATCATTGAACAGTCAAATGGGTACGATATAAATTTCTGCTGGAATGGTAAAGAATATGAATTAGTTGTTGATATGAGTTACTGGAAACAACCATATCCAGTTGAAAGTTTTATAGACAAAATTGGTCAGCAATATGCGGGGGAAGTTATAATTAGTGAAAGTCAAAAAATTGGTTTTCAACCAATAAAATATCAGCAAAATAATGATGGTTCAAATACATTAATTTTAGAACGTTGGAATGGTAGTAATTTATAAACATAAATTACTACTTATATCAATTATTTAAATTGATAGATTAGTTGCTTTATTCATTTACGGAATCTGGTTGATCCACAATAATACACTCCGTTGTTAAAATCATACTTGCAATTGAAGTTGCATTTTGAAGACCAGAGCGAGTTACTTTTGCTGGATCAACTATACCTGAATTATACATATGGACAAAGGTATTATTTGCTGCATTGTATCCTATTTCAAAATCTTTTTGTTGAACTTCTTCAACAATGACAGGGCCATTAATTCCGGCATTTTCTGCAATTCTTTTTAATGGTGCAAGTATAGCTCTAGAAATAATCATAGCACCTACTAATTCATCTTCTTTCAAATTATTTCGTGCCCAATTAAGTACATTTTGGGATAAGTGTGCCAAGGTTGCACCACCGCCTGGAACAATTCCTTCTTCAACGGCTGCACGTGTTGCATTAATTGCATCTTCTAATCGAAGTTTTTTATCTTTCATTTCAGTTTCTGTTATTGCTCCAACTTTAATAACAGCAATTCCACCTGAAAGTTTTGCAATTCGATCTTGTAATTTTTCTTTTTCATAACCAGTATCAACAACATTGATTTGTTTTCTTAATTGTTCACAACGAATTTGAACCTCATTTTCAGTTCCATCTGTAATGATCGTAGTTACTTCTTTATTAACAATTACTCTTCGAGCTTGCCCTAACAAATTTAATTGAATATTATCTAGACTTAACCCAGCATCTTGAGTAATTACGCTACCACCAGTTAAAATAGCCATATCTTCTAACATTAATTTTCTATGTTCTCCAAATCCAGGTGCTCGAACTGCAACCACATTTACGATACCACGAAGTTTATTTAATATTAGTGTAGCTAACGCTTCTTTCTCAACATTTTCTGCAATAATAACAAGAGGTCGTTTCGTTTTTGTTACTAATTCTAAAATGGGTAATAAATCTTGTTGAACTAAAGTGATTTTTTTATCTGTTAATAAAATAAGAGGGTTATCATAAGATACTTCCATCTTATCGGTATTTGTAACAAAATAAGGAGATATAAATCCTTTTTCTAATTTCATTCCCTCTGTTATTTCTAATTCTGTTGTTATTCCTTTTCCTTCTTCTAGAGATATTACACCTTCTTTTCCAACTTTTGCTAGTGCATCAGCAATTAAAGAACCAATAATATCATCATTTCCAGCAGAAATTGAAGCAACTTGTTGAATGGATTGAATTTCTTCAACTGATTGTGCAAATTCATTAACCTGGGTTACTAAAAATTGTGTTGCTTTTTCCATTCCTAATTTAATAGAAATTGGATTAGCCCCAGCAGCTACATTTTTTAAACCTTCTTTAACCATAGCGTAAGCTAAAACGGTTGCAGTTGTTGTACCATCACCAGCGACATCGTTCGTTTTAGCTGCAGCTTGCCTAATTAATGAAACACCAGTATTTTCAATATGATCTTCTAAACTAATTTCTTTGGCAATTGTTACTCCATCATTAACAATTTGGGGAGAACCATATACTTTTTCTAAAACAACATTTCTACCTTTAGGACCTAATGTAACAGAAACTGCTTCAACCATTATTTCCATTCCGCGTTCTAAAGCTCGTCTAGCATTATCTTGATATAAAATTTTTTTGGCCATTTAGTATTAGACATTGTTAAAATTAAATTATAAGTCAGTCTAAAATATAGATTAAAAATAATGCAAGTCAAATAACAAAATAAAATAAATTTTATATAAAAGCTTTACTAACTTTAATGTTTATTTGTACAATCTAACAAGTAATACAGTTTGGGCTTGTAGCTCAGTGGACTAGAGCACGTGGCTACGAACTACGGTGTCAAGGGTTCGAATCCCTTCTTGCCCAATACAAAAATACACAAATAGGTTAAATATGTATTTAGTTTTAGAACTAAAACTGTACTATGGTTTTGGGGTGTCGCCAAGCGGTAAGGCTGTGGACTTTGACTCCGCCATTCGTAGGTTCGAATCCTGCCACCCCAGTAATTTAGATTTAAACACTAATCTTTATCAAGGAAAGAGGAAAAGATGGAAGCAAAAATACAATTCATAAAAGGTATAAATGAAAAAATTTTACCTGATGTTAGATTAACCCGTTCACGTGATGGTAGCACTGGGACGGCAACTTTTCGATTTAAAAATCCAAATATTTTAAATAAAAATATACCAAAAGAAAGAGAAATTACAGGTATGTACTTAATTGATGATGAAGGAACATTAGAAACACGCGATGTATATGCTCGGTTTGTTAATGGAAAACCCGAATTTGTCGAGTCTATATATATAATGAAAAGTCATGATGATTGGAACCGATTTATGCGATTTATGGAAAAATATAGTGAAACCAATGGTTTAATTTTCACTCAAGCAATTTAGGTTCAAAATCTTAAAGTAAAGAATTTGTTATACTTATTAATATCTATTTTTATCTATATTAAAATATAGATCGAAACTTAATATGAAGTTTTTTAATAATTAGTTTACCAATTAACTTGATTCATCATAATTAATTTATACAAATAATTACTGTTTTACTGGTCCCCAGTACTTATAAAAATACATACAAACTTTATATTTATTTTTGAATTCCAAACCAAAGTTTTTCTTTTCTATTAAATCTAATCTTAAAACTGAAATTAAACAAGTTTAGCATTATAAATTAATAATTTATCCACCGCCAACAATTGTAAGGATTTCAATTTTATCATTGTCTTTTATAACAATTTTTTTCCAATTTTTTTTAACTACTATAAATTTATTATATTCAACTACTAACAAAGAAGGATTATAATTAAAATAATTAATTAAATCATAAATTGATAATTTATGATTTGAACTTAAATATTTTTCACCATTAAACCAAAAACTTTTAAATTTCTGTATTTTATTCATGATATTATGTTTAATTTTTATATTGTAATATTATTTTATAAATTGCTGATAATTATATTCACAAAAATTAAAAATTGCCTAAAAATACTTATTTCTCTATTTTTTTTAATCACTAGACTTTACTAGAGAAAAATGTTAAAATATGGATAAGCTACAGTATTATTTTTGGCGAGCGTGGCCAAGTGGTTAAGGCAGTGGGTTGTGATTCCACCATTCGCCGGTTCAAGTCCGGTCGTTCGCCCTAATATATTTTTCAATATTAATTAACGAATACTAAGAAAATTATTTCAGAATTAAAATATAAATATGTCACGTTATCTCGGTCCTAGATTAAGAATTACTCGTCGGTTAGGTACATTACCTGGGCTTACAAATAAACAATCGAAAAAAAAAAATAGTCCAGGCCAACACGGTAAAAATAGAGATGAAAATAGTAAAAAATCTACTCAATACGGATTGAGATTAGAAGAAAAACAAAAACTAAAATTCAATTATGGAATAACAGAAAATCAATTGTTTAGTTATGTTAAAGAAGCTAGGAGACGAAAAGGTGTAACTGGTTTAATTTTACTTCAATTATTAGAAATGAGATTAGATACAATTTGTTTTAGATTAGGGTTTGCACCAACAATGGCTAGCGCACGTCAACTTGTTAATCATGGCCATATAACAATAAATGGTGAGGTATTAAATATTCCAAGTTTTCAATGTCGAATTAATGATATTGTTAGTGTTAAACAAAAAACAAGTTCAAAAAATTTAGTAGAAGAAAATTTAAAAATGACACAGATTAATGATGTGGCATTACATTTAAGTTTTGACAAAGAAAAAAATGAAGCAAAAGTTTTAAATTACTGCAGCCGTGATGACATTTTATTAGAATTAGATGAATTACTAGTAATTGAGTATTATTCACGTCGTTAATATTGTATTATTTATAAATAAAAAGAACAAATACTTTATTATAATTTCAGTAAATAAATTATTGTAGTCTATACAAACTATATACATATAATTAACATGTTAAAATTAAGATTAAAAAGAATCGGTCGAAAACGACAACCATCATATCGCTTGGTAATAATGCCTTCAGAACGTCGAAGAAATGGACGTGCAATTGAACAAGTTGGATACTATAGCCCAATAACTAAAGAAGTTCATTTTAAAGTAGAAAAAATTATCTATTGGCTAAAAGTTGGTGCACAGCCTACACAAACTGTAGCAAATTTATTGAAAAAAGGTAAAATTATTCAAAATTAACTTAAATTGTCATATTAAATTTTAATAAAAATTTAATATGACAATTTAACATTAAAGTTTATTTAGTATTAGCTAATTCTGCTAACTCTTTTATAATCAATTTTAACTCTTCAATTTGTTTTTCTAATTCTTCAAAATTTTCGGATTGAATATTTCCTTTAGTATCTTCAATTAATCTAGATATTATTTCTTGTCTTTCAACTGGAATATTATCTTTAATTAGTAAAAATTGTTTATCTGTTTCATAACACAATGCTTCTGCATTATTTTTTAAATCAATATTTTTTCGTTTTTCTTGATCAACTTTCGCATACTCTTCTGCTGATTTTAACATTTCTTCAACTTCAGTCTGATTTAGTGTTGATGTTCCTTGAATTGTTACAGATTGTTCAATACCAGTTTCAACTTCTTTAGCTTTCACTGATAAAAGTCCGTCGACATCAATATCAAAAGTAACTTCAATCTGTGGAACTCCTCTACTAGCATTTGGAATTCCATCTAATCGGAAATTACCTAAGCTTTTATTATCTCCAACTAATTCTCGCTCACCTTGTACTACATGAATTTCAACATTTGTTTGGTTATCAACAGCTGTGGAAAACATTTCCGATTTTTTAGTGGGTATTGTTGTATTTCTAGCAATAATTTTTGTCATTACTCCCCCCAATGTTTCAACTCCTAGCGATAAAGGTGTTACATCTAATAATAAAATATCTTTTATTTCACCAGCTAAAATACCAGCTTGAATTGCTGCTCCAATTGCTACTACTTCATCAGGATTTACAGTTTGATTTGGTTTTTTGCCAGTAATTGATTCTACTAAATTTTGAATTGCGGGAATTCTAGTTGAACCACCAACTAAAACAATTTCATTTATACTAGATTTTTCTAATCGAGCTTCATTTAATGCTTTTTCAACTGGAATTCTACATCGATTTATTAATTCTTTACATAAATTTTCAAAATGTTCCCTTGTCAACTCTTTTTCAATATGTTTAGGACCAGTTTTATCTGCTGTAATGAAAGGCAAATGAATCGTTGTTTTATCAACCGTAGATAATTCTGTTTTTGCTTTTTCTGCTGCCTCAGTTAATCGCTGTAAAGCTTGAATATCATTTACTAAATCAATGTTTTCTTGTTTTTTAAAATCATCTACAAGCCAATTAACTAAAACTTTATCAAAATCATCGCCACCTAAGCTTGTATCACCTGCTGTTGACAATACTTCAAAAATACCATCCCCGACTTCTAAAATTGAAACATCAAATGTTCCACCTCCTAAATCAAAAACTAATATTGTTTCATTTTGTTTTTGATCTAAACCATAAGCTAAAGATGCTGCTGTTGGTTCATTAATAATTCGTAAAACTTCGATTCCTGCAATTTTTCCAGCATCCATAGTTGCTTGCCGCTGAGAATCGTTAAAATAGGCTGGAACTGTAATAACAGCTTGAGTAATTTCTTGTCCTAAATATATACTAGCATCTTTAACTAATTTTCTTAAAACTTGAGCTGATATTTCTTCAGGACTAAAATTTTTATCTAAAGACGAGCAACTTATCTTTAAATTTTTATTTTGATCTTCTATTACTTTATAAGGTAACTCTTTTGATTCTTTTGACACTTCATCTACTTTTGATCCAATAAACCGTTTAACAGAAAAAAATGTATTTGCTGGGTTTATTACCGCTTGTCGTTTTGCAATTTGTCCAACTAATAGTTCTTGTTTTTTTGTATAGGCAACGATTGAAGGTGTTGTTCGTAAGCCTTCTGCGTTTGTTATAACACTTGGTTTTCCACCTTCAATAGCAGCTACTACCGAATTTGTTGTACCTAAATCTATTCCAACAACTTTTCCCATAATTTATTTTTATAAAATTTAATATATTTTAATTATATTAATTAAGTTTAAATTACTATAACTAGACTTTCCGAAAATATTGATTTTTTTAATATAAGTGTGAATATTGCCTGCATAGGGTAATTAATTTAGGAAAATTAAATTATAAAAAATAATTTGCTTGTTTTTTATTTATTTTAGTTATTTTTTTATATATCAATATATATCTATATATAAATTGGAGAAATACAGTGTCTTTAGGTTTATTAGGGAATAAAATTGGTATGACTCAAATTTTTGATGAATCAGGTAAAATAATACCCGTTACCGTTCTAAAAATTGGGCCATGTATTATTACACAAGTTAAAACTGTTTTAAAAGATGGTTATAACGCTATTCAAATTGGTTATGGAAACGTTTCAAGAAAATCATTAACGCAACCTGAATTAGGTCATTTACAAAAATCAAATATTCAACCTCTAAAATATCTTAAGGAATTTAAAATTAATAATCCAGAAGATTTTCAAATTAATCAGGTTTTAAATGTCGAAACTTTTACAACAGGACAACTTGTCGATGTTAGAGGAAAAAGTTCAGGAAAGGGATTTTCAGGGGTTCAAAAACGGCATAATTTTGCTCGAGGACCTATGACTCACGGTTCAAAAAATCATCGAGCACCCGGTTCAATTGGGATGGGAACAACACCTGGTCGTGTATTACCAGGTAAAAAGATGGCAGGTCAGTTAGGAAACAAAATTATAAATATTAAAAAATTAAAAATCATATTAATAGATAGTAAAGAAAATATTTTAGTTGTAAAAGGCTCTGTACCAGGTAAACCAGGTAATTTATTAAGTATTATTGCCTCACATTAATTTTATTTCTATTTTCTTAGATATGATTACAGTAAAATAATTATGGCTGTTCAAAAATTTGTAACATACAATGTACTCGATAAGAGTGGTCAAATATTAGATAACCAACAAGAATTAAAATTAACTGTTCTTGAAACATTTGGAAATTATCTAATCCATAAGGATATTTCAAGACAACAAATTCAACAAAAACAAGGAACAGTTTCAACCAAAACTCGAGGTGAAGTTCGAGGTGGTGGTCGGAAACCTTGGAAACAAAAAGGAACAGGCCGTGCACGTGCTGGTTCAAACCGTTCACCATTATGGAAAGGTGGGGGTGTAATTTTTGGTCCAAAACCAAGAGTTAAATTGTTAAAATTAAATCAAAAAGAACGAAAATTATCTTTACAAACATTACTTTATAGCAAGAGAAATAATATTTCGGTAATAGATAATTTAGAAAATTTATTAGAAACACCAAAAACTAAAGTTTTCTGTGATTTTTGTAAAACTTGTAGTATAGATTTAAATCAAAACTTATTGATAATTGTTTCTAAAAAAACAAATTATTTAAAATTGTCAACTCGTAATTTGAAAAATGTTGAATTAATTTCAGCTTCAAATTTAAATAGTCTTTGTTTGTTAAAAGCCAAACAAATTTTATTGACCCCACTAGCAATAAATGACATAAAGGAAATTTATTATGAGTAATCCCTCATATTTTAATCGAAATAGCGCTGATAATATTAAATATCCACTTATTACAGATAAGGCGACAAGACTGTTAGAAAATAATCAATATAGTTTTATTGTAGACCCGAAATCTGATAAAATTACAATCAAATCTGCCATTGAATATTTATTCGATGTAAAAGTTATAAAAGTTAATACTTGTCATTTACCAAAAAAGAAAAAACGTGTCGGAAAATATCTTGGTTGGAAATCACATTATAAAAAGGCAATTGTAATTTTATCTGAAGGAGATACAATAAACTTATTTGAATAAAATTTAAATCTATAAAATTAAAATAGTATGAGTATTCGTATTTATAAATCATATACTCCAGGAACAAGAGATCGTGCACTTTCATCATTTGATGAAATTACAAAAGCTAAACCAGAAAAAAAACTAATAAAATCAAATCATCGAAAAAAAGGTAGAAATAATCGTGGCATTATAACGGTCCGACATCGAGGTGGTGGACACAAAAAAAGATATCGATCAATTGATTTTCGCCGTAATAAACATGATATTGAAGCAACAGTTGCTGCTATTGAATATGATCCAAATCGTAATGCACGAATTGCATTAGTTAAATATAAAGACGGAGAAAAAAGATATATATTACACCCAAGTAATTTAAATGTAGGTGATTCTATAATGTCAGGTATAAATTCACCATTTAAAAATGGTAATTGTTTACCTTTAGAACAAATTCCATTAGGTAGTTCTATTCACAATGTAGAATTAAGTCCAAATCGGGGTGGTCAAATTGTAAGAGCTGCAGGTACCTCTGCTAAAATACTCGCAAAAGAAGGTAACTATGTAACATTACGATTACCATCAAAAGAAATACGATTAATTAGAAAAGAATGTTTTGCGACTATTGGTGAAATTAGTTTTGATGATGCTTTTTTAGTTCGAAGTGGTAAAGCTGGACGAACTCGTTGGTTAGGAAAAAGACCAACTGTTCGTGGTTCAGTAATGAATCCGTGTGATCACCCGCATGGTGGTGGAGAAGGGAAAGCTCCAGTTGGACGAACACGACCATTAACACCATGGGGTAAACCTGCATTAGGTATAAAAACAAGGAAAAAGAAAAAATTAAGTAATAAATATATACTTCGACGGAGATAATTGCATAATTCTTAAAAAAAATTTTAATCTATTATAAATATGTCAAGATCATTAAAAAAAGGACCATTTATTGCTTATCATTTATTAAAAAAAATTGATAAGTTAAATAGTAGTAATAAAAAAAGTACAATTATTACTTGGTCACGTAGTTCAACTATTTTGCCAGATATGGTAGGACATACGATTGCTGTTTATAATGGAAAACAGCATGTTCCGATATTTATTTCAGATCAATTAGTTGGGCATAAGTTGGGGGAATTTGTTTCGACTAGAACATTTAGATCACATATTAAAACGGATAAAAAATCAAAACGTTAAAGAAGACAAATATGGTTGTACTTATACCACATCCAAAATGTACAGATTTTTTTCGTATTTATCCAGATCCTATGATTTTAAAATTTATCACGATAAATACAAAAAATACTGAGTTAATATCTCAAAATGTAAATGGTATTTTAAAAAGTCTTAAAGGTCGATCTTTTTATAATGCACTAAAAATTGTTTCAGAAATTGAAAACATCACAGAACAAAATGAGATTTTACAAATTTTATATTCGGTTGCTACTTATAGTGAAAATAATCATTCTACAAATCTTTTAAAACTTTGGATTGAGGATATTTACATTAAAAAAAGACTAAATAATAATCAATTTATTCATAGAGATTCGCATAATTTAAAATATAGCTATAATGTAATCATTAAATTAGGTTTTGAATATAAAGCTCCCCCTATAAAAAAAGAACCTTTATGGTAAAAATATGATTTTTACCTTTTTCTCTAAAGATTAATATTAAAATTTAAAAATATTAAGTAAAAAATGTTATGTCTAATACTCAACGGGTAAAAGCAGTAGCTAAATATATTCGGATGTCGCCTCATAAAGTCAGACGGATATTAAATCAAATTCGTGGACGTTCTTATCAAGAAGCTTTAATGATCCTAGAATTTTTACCTTATAGTGCCAGTGGTCCAGTTTGGCAAGCAATCTACTCTGCAGCAGCCAACGCACAGAATAATTATAATTTGGATAAAAAAAAATTATTTATTGATGAAGTTTATGCAAATGAAGGACCAAAATTAAAACGAATTCGCCCTCGTGCTCAAGGACGAGCATTTCGTATTTTAAAACCAACTTGTCATATAACGGTTGTTGTTAAATCTAAAAATTAACAACATTATAAAATTTTTAATTAAGAAATTAATACCATGGGCCAAAAAACACATCCATTGGGATTTAGATTAGGAATTGTTCAAGAACATAAATCTTCTTGGTATACTAAACTAAATCAATACTCAAATTTACTAGAAGAAGATGATAAAATTCGCACATACTTAAATAAATTAATAAAACAAGCAAGTATTTCAAATATTTTCATTAATCGTAATGGATTAAATGATCAGATTGAACTTAATATTGAAACCGGTCGTCCTGGTGTTTTAGTTGGTAATAAAGGGTTAGGTATCCAAATTTTGCTAAAGAAAATTAAAAAAATGTTACCTTCTAATCGAAAAATAACTATAAATATCTTAGAAGTTGAAAAAGTTAATTTAAATGCTTCATTATTAGGTAATTTCGTTGTAAAACAATTAGAAACTCGTGTTGCTTTCCGTCGTGCTATTCGTGAAGCTATGCAATATGCTCACAATGATCAAGTTAATGGGATTAAAATTCAAGTTTCTGGTCGACTAAATGGGGCAGAAATTGCACGAAGTGAATGGATTCGAGAAGGTCGTGTACCATTACAAACATTACGAGCAAACATTGACTATGCAACTAAAGAAGCTAATACTATTTATGGTATTTTAGGTATTAAAGTTTGGTTATTTAAAGGTGAAATTTTAAAAAAATAAAAAGTTTATATTAATTTCTTATGTTGAGTCCAAAACGAACAAAATATCGAAAGTTTCATCGTGGAAGAATGAAAGGAAAAGCTGTTAGGGGAAATGAAATATCTTTTGGCAATTTTGGTTTACAAGCTTTAGAACCAACCTGGATTACGTCACGTCAAATTGAAGCTGCTCGCCGAACAATTACACGTTATACAAAACGTGGTGCTTCCTTATGGATTAGAATTTTTCCAGATAAAACAGTTACTGCAAGAGCAGCAGAATCACGTATGGGTTCAGGTAAAGGTGCAGTTGACTATTGGGTTGCAGTTGTTAAACCCGGAACAATTTTATTTGAAATAGCGTCTGTTCCTGAAGATATTGCACGTGCTGCTCTTAATTTAGCAGCTTATAAATTACCTATTAAAACAAAATTCATTGTTAAAAATAATTTTGAATAAATTATGGCTATACCAAAATTTGATGATAATACTAAGCTTTCAAATGACGAAATATCAGAATCAATTGTTAAAAATAAAAAACAATTATTTACATTAAGATTTAAAAAAGCTACGCGGCAACCATTTAAATCTCATGAAATAAAGCATACAAAACGACGATTAGCTCATTTGAAAACTCTTCTAAATTTAAGATTAAATTCAATTCAAAAATAATCCATTAATTTATCTGATAAAAAAGATTAAGGAGTTTTAAATGCCAGTAAAAGAAAAAATCGGTATTGTAATAAGTAATAAAATGGAAAAGACGGCTGTTGTTAAAGTCGAAAATCGATATCCACACCCGATTTATAATAAAACCGTTGTTAAAACAAGAAAATATCTAGTTCATGATGAATATAACAAATGTAATATTGGTGACCAAATCTTAATTCAAGAATATCGTCCTTTAAGCCGACGAAAACGTTGGTTAGCAATGAAAATGCTTGCAAAATCAGCTATAATTAACTAATAAATAATATTAAATTTATATGATTTATCCCCAAACTGTTTTAACAGTGGCTGATAATACTGGAGCTCGAAAAATTATGTGTATACGAGTTCTTGGTGGAAATCGAAAATACGGACGAATTGGTAACACTATAATCGGTGTTGTTAAAGAAGCATTACCAAATATGCCAATTAAACGTTCAGATATAGTTCGAGCTGTTATTGTACGAACTTGTAAAACAATTAGACGTCAAGATGGAATGTATATTCGATTTGAGGATAATGCTGCAGTTATTGTTAATGCAGAAAATAATCCAAGAGGAACACGAGTTTTTGGTCCTATTGCTAGAGAAATTCGTGATAAAAACTATTCAAAAATCGTTTCATTAGCACCGGAGGTTTTATAAATGAGTAAATTACAAAAAATGCATGTCAAAATTGGTGATACAATTAAAGTAATTTCTGGTTCAGAAAAAAATAAAACTGGTGAAATTATAAAAGTATATAAAAATACAGGTAAAATCATAGTAAAAGGCATTAATTTTAAATTTAAACATATAAAACCAAATAAAGATAATGAAGTTGGAGAAATTAAACAATTTGAAGCTCCAATTCATCATTCAAACGTAAAATTAAATTCAAAAGAGCTTCAAAATAATTAAATAATATGCGTAATTCTCATTTATTAGAAGAAAAAGCTGAAATTAATCGATTATTAAATAATATCAAAAAAGAGTATAATGAAGGAATTCAACCTATTTTAAGCTATAACCACTCAAAAATGTTTGGGAATTGTCACAAAATCCCAAAATTAAAAAAGATTCAAATTAATCGTGGGTTAGGTTTAGCTGCTCAAAATACAAATATTTTGAAAAAAAGTATTGAAGAATTTACAAAAATTACAGGTCAAAAACCTATTATAACTAAATCAAAAAAAGCGATTGCTGGATTCAAGATTCGAGAAGATATGGAATTAGGGTTAACTGTAACTCTACGTGGCGAAAAAATGTATACATTTTTGACAAAACTTATCTTTTTTACTTTTGCACAAATCCGTGATTTTCGTGGGTTATCAGTAAGAAGTTTTGATAAAGCAGGTAATTATACATTTGGTTTAAAAGAACAACTTATATTTCCTGAAATAGATTATGAAGATGTAGTTCAAGTACAAGGTTTTACTATTACATTGGTTATAGATTCAAACTCGAAAAAAACAATTTTTAATAATATTTTTAATGGTATGGTTCTTTTAAAATTCTTAAGATTTCCATTAAACGATTCTGGGTATTATGAACGATATGAATCTTTACAAGATATAAGTCAAGTCTGGGATCGTAAGAAACATTTACGCAGAAAACGTTGGGCACAAGAATAATAAATAATTATATTTATAAATATTTATAAAAAAACTATATTAAAAAATTATGGTTACAGATACAATTTCAGACATGTTAACAAGAATCAGGAATGCTAATCTACTAAAACATCAAATTGTTCAAATTCCGACTACAAAAATGTCATTAGCAATTGCGTCTATTCTTAAGGAAGAAGGATTTATTGAAGATATTAAAAAATATGAAGAAAATCCAAATCGATATTTTATTATTTTATTAAAATATAAAGGAAAATCAAGAGAACCTGTTATACAAAAAATAAAACGGGTTAGTAAACCTGGGTTAAGAGTTTACAGTGGAATAAATAATCTTCCTCAAGTCCTGGGAAATTTAGGAATTGCAATTATTTCAACTTCAAAAGGAGTGATGAGTAATTTTACGGCTAAAGAACTTGGAATTGGTGGTGAAATTTTATGTTATATTTGGTAATTGGAGATATTTTATGTCACGTATTGGAAAATTACCAATTAAAATACCAACAAATGTAGATATTACATGTAATGGATCAGAAATAAGTGTAAAAGGAAAATTTGGACTATTACATAATACATTACCGAATTGTTTAAATATAAAACAAGAGGATGGCATTTTAATTGTAGATTTAGAAAATGAATCAAAAACAAATCGAGCTTTGCATGGATTATATAGAACACTAATTAACAACATGGTAATTGGAGTTTCAGAACAGTTTACAATTCGAATGCAATTAATAGGTGTTGGGTATCGAGGTATAATTCAAGGAAAAAAGCTTGTTTTAAACTTAGGATATAGTCATCAAGTTATCATGGAAATTCCTGATGGAATTTTAGTTGAAGTTATTCAAAATACTAAATTAGAATTAAAAGGATGTAATAAAGAGGAATTAGGTTTATTTGCATCAAAAATTCGATCTTGGCGGCCGCCAGAGCCTTATAAAGGAAAAGGTATACTTTACGAAGGTGAACATATAGTAAGAAAAGCAGGTAAATCGGGCAAAAAATAGTATTTATAAAAATTTTTAAATATTTCACATAAATTGAATTAAAAATATAAAAGTATGAAATTTTCAAAGAAAGTTTTATTAAGACTTAAAAACAAAAATAAAAAACTAAAACCTACAAAATATAAACAATTAAAACGAGAGTGTTTAAGAGGTTCTTTGAAAGGAACCTTGGAACGACCTCGATTATCTGTTTATCGTTCAAATGAAAATATTTATGCTCAGATAATTGATGATATAACATCGACTACATTAATTTCTTGTTCAACATTAGATAGAGATATTAAACTTGATTTAAAAAATGGTCGAACATGTAATGCATCGAGATTAATGGGTCAAAAATTAGCAAAACTTAGTCTTCGCCAAAATATTACTAAAATTGTCTTTGATCGGGGCCCTTATCTTTATCATGGACGAATTAAAGCTTTAGCAGATGGAGTAAGAGATGGTGGGTTAGAATTTTAATCAGTAAAATAAATCTAAAGAAATAAATTTCTATGGCCAATGATTTAAAAGAAGTTAATAAAAAAAATCGTCGACGTTCTGATAATTCAAAATCACCCGAATTTTTAGAAAGATTAATAAAAATTAGTCGAGTATCAAAAGTTACAAAAGGTGGTAAAAAATTAAGCTTTCGTTCTATTGTTGTAATTGGAGATGAAAATGGTGTAGTCGGTGTTGGTGTTGCAAAAGCGAATGATGTTATAAATGCTTTTAAGAAAGCAAAAACAGATGCTAGAAAGAATTTAATTACAGTCCCAATTACTAAAAGTTTAAGTATTCCTCATAACGTTATTGGTAATTTTGGAGCCTGTAAAATCATTATGAGACCTTCAATTGAAGGTTCAGGGGTAATTGCTGGTGGAGCCGTTAGAACGGTTTTAGAAGTTGCAGGAGTTAAAAATGTAATTGCAAAACAATTGGGTTCTGATAATTTATTAAATAATGCACGTGCTTCAATCGTTGCATTAAGTAATTTAAGAACAAAATCTGATGTAGCCAAAAAACGTGATTTAAATTTATAATAAAAGCTTAAAAAAAATTGAAAGGGACATGAAAGAACTTAATTACAATAATATTTTATTAAAACGTTTTTTATTAAGTTTGGCTATACTAGTTTTTGTTCGACTTGGTACTTTTTTACCAGTTCCAGGAATTGATCATGGTTATTTAGCCTTTTATATTCAGCGACATTCTTTGACCAGAAGTTTAGTAAGTACTTTTTCTGGCAATGATACATTTGTAATTGGACTGTTTACTTTAAATATTTTTCCATATATTAATGCTTCAATCATAATGCAATTATTGGTCACTATTTTTCCAAAACTAACAAAATTGCAAAAAGATAGGTCGAGTGAAAACAAACGAACGCTTAATAAATTAACTCGTTTTATTACTTTAATATGGGCTTTTATACAAAGTTTTGGAATAGCTTTTTATTTAAAACGCGTTTTATTTAATTGGACTCCATTTCTAGCTTTTGAAATTATTCTTTGGTTAACTACTGGGTCAATGATAGTTCTTTGGTTAAGTGAATTTATAACTGAACATGGTTTAGGAAATGGTGCTTCATTACTAATTTATACCAATATTGTATCAACTTTACCAAATTTAGGACAAAAATTAATTTCCGAAAATAAAGAAAGTTTAAATTTTGAGTCTTGGTTACTTATTAGTATATTATGTTTTACGGCAATTTTTGGAATTGTTTTATTGCAAGAAGGAGCAAGAATTATTCCATTAATATCTTCTAAACAATTAAGCCAATCGTTATCGAATTTTTCACCATTACCAGAAAATAATTATATTCCTCTACGTTTTAATCAAGCAGGTGTTATGCCAATTATATTAACAACAGCAGTTTTAGTTCTTCCAAACTATTTTAGTAATTTAGTTTTATTACCTATTTTAAGTCTTCCTTCAATAATCCAATCTTCAAAAATTATTTATTGGGTTAGTTATTTTACATTAATACTATTGTTTAGTTCATTTTATTCAACAATTGTATTAAATCCAAAAGATGTTTCAGATGAATTACAAAAAATGTCAGTTTCGATACCTGGCGTTAGGCCAGGTATCGAAACAACATTTTATCTAAAACAAGTAATGAAACGTGTTACGTTATTAGGAGCCTTTATATTAGCAATTCTTGCAACTTTACCTAATATTATTGAAGCGATTCTACCTGTTTCCAGTTTCAATGGATTAGGAACTACCTCACTTTTAATTTTAGTAGGTGTTGTTCTTGATTTGTTAAGAGAAATGCGTAGTATATTTTTATCAAATATTTATAATGACATGTTTGATTAAAAAATTAAAAAATATTAATTGATAAGTAACAAGAGTTTGTCTTTCTGTAAAACCCATATGTAATTAGAAAAATTATAGTAATTTTTGAAAATGTTAAACATAAACAAAGATAAGGTTAATAATTTAAAGGAGTTATTTAAGTGATAAGATTAATAGGTATAGATTTACCAAGAAATAAAAGAATTGAATATGCTTTAACTTATATTCATGGAATCGGTTTAACTTCTGCAAAGACAATTGTTAAAAATGCTAAGATTAGTCCAACAACTAGGACAGATAACTTAACAAATGATGAAACAATTGCAATACGTAACGAATTAGAAAAAATTGATTTAAAATTAGAAGGTGATTTAAGAAGATTTAATGGTTTAAATATAAAACGACTAAATGAAATTAGCTGTCATCGGGGTAAACGCCACCGTAATAACCTACCTGTTCGTGGACAAAGAACTCGGACAAACGCACGTACTCGAAAAGGTACTAAAAAAACTGTAACAGGTAAGAAAAAGTAATAAAATATGAATATAAAATAATTAATTTTATTGACTATGGCACAAAAAATAAGAAAAACAGTTTCTAAAAAATCTAAAAATATTAATACTTCGGGTATTGTTCACATTCAATCAACTTTTAATAATACAATTGTCACTATTACAAATTTAGCTGGTGATACAATTTCTTGGGCTTCAGCGGGTAGTACTGGGTTTAACGGAACAAGAAAAAGTACTCCTTATGCTGCTCAAACGGCGGCAAAAAAAGCATCTTTAGATGCTATGAATTTTGGTTTAAAAAGTGTTGAAATAGAAGTCAAAGGACAAGGATCTGGGCGTGAAACTGCTATTAAGGCAGTACAAGCAGCTGGATTTGAAATTAATGCCATTCAAGATATTACTCCCATTTCACATAATGGTTGTCGACCACCAAAGCGTCGGCGAGTTTAATTTATTGTTTTTAAAATTTATATAATAAATTTAAAATATGATAAATCTTCAAATTAAATGTTTGAAATCAGAAAAAACTGAATCAGAAACTTTATATGGTAGATTTTTAATTACTGGATTACGACCTGGTCAAGGCATAACAATAGGTAATTTATTAAGAAGAATTTTATTAGGCGATTTGGTAGGTACATGTATTACCGCTGTTCGATTTGCGAGTTTTAAACATGAGTTTTCTACGATAAAGGGAGTGCGTGAAGATATATTAGAAATTTTACTAAACTTAAAAGGCATAGTTTTAAAAAGTAAGACTAAAGAACCACAGTTTGCTCGTTTAAAAATTCAAGGCCCAGCAGTTCTTACTGCTGATTTAATTCAACTATCTCCATTGGTCGAAATTGTTAATCCAAATCATTATATAGCGACGATCTCGACATCTAATCTACTAGAAATTGAACTTAAAATTGAGCATGGAACTAGTTATAAACTTGCTCAGCAAACCTTTAATAATCAATCTGATGGTTTTCTACAAATAGATGCAGTTTTTATGCCAGTTAAAAAGGTAGATTTTAAGATTGAAAATGTTTACGACAATTCTAAAAATGTTAGTGAACGATTAATTATAGATGTTTCTACAAATGGTAGTCTAACACCGGAAGAGGCAATTTCTGAAACATTGGAATTTGTTGTCAATTTTTTTAATTCATTGATTGAAAGTAAAATAATTGATGAAACTACTGAATTAATATCTGATAATCTACCAGTTTCATTAAATCCGTATAGAAACATTCCGATTGAAGAACTAAAATTATCAGTTCGTCCATATAATTGTTTAAAACGTGCACAAATTAATACTATAGGTGATTTATTAGAATATTCTCCAAAAAAACTACAGGAACTTAAAAATTTTGGACGTAAATCAGCAGATGAAGTTTTTATGACTCTAAAAAACAAATTAGGAATAGTCTTCAAATAGCCACCTTTAATCTTTAATAAATCATATAATCTATGAACAAGACATTTATTCCAATTTCTAAATATAATTCGAAAAAATGGTATATAGTTGATGCGAATAATAAGCCATTAGGTCGTGTCGCAACAACAATTGCTAAAATATTGCAAGGAAAACATAAAGTGGATTATCATCCATCAATTGATACAGGTGATTATGTCATTATAATAAATGCTCAAACAATGTATTTGGATTCCTGGTCTGTCGGTCATCCTAAATATCGAGTATATAACCCAGGAAAACCTGGCAGTTCTTTGAAATTAGTTTTTGAAAAAGTTCCAAAACGAATTATTGAAAGTTCTGTTAAAAATATGTTACCAAGTGGTTTAAGAAAAACATTTTATAAACGTTTAAAGGTTTATAATGATTCTCAACATTCTCATGAGGCTCAAAACCCTGTACTGTTTAATTTGAATTAAATTATAAATATAAATAAGTTTATGAATTCTAAAATAGAATCAATTTTTCAAAAAGATAAAGTCGGAATTGGAAAAAGAAAACAGTCTATTGCTCGAGTTTTTTTAATTCCAGGAAATGGAAATATTGTTATCAATAATATTCCAGGTGAAAAATATTTACAATATAATCCATCTTATTTAAATAATATTTGGTTACCTCTTAAAATTTTAAATTTAGAAAAACAATTTGATATAATTACAATTGTTAAAGGGGGCGGAATTACAGGTCAAGCGGAGTCGATTCGATTAGGTGTTGCAAGATTATTATGTAAAATGAAATTACAAAATCGTATTCTTTTAAAACCTTATGGTCTTCTGACTAGAGACTCTCGTATAAAAGAACGTAAGAAATATGGATTACGTAAAGCTAGAAAAGCTCCTCAATATTCAAAACGATAATAATACAAAATATAATATGTCAAAGCCTGAAATTCATCCAACTTGGTTTAAAGAAAGTCCTGTTTTTTTTGATGGAAAACTTATTTGTTATGTTGGTTCAACAAAACCTAAACTAACTGTAGATGTTTGGCTTCAGAATCATCCATTTTATACTGATTCTCAAACAGTAATTGATACTGAAGGTCGAGTTGAACGTTTCATGAAAAAATATGGATTAGGTTCAACAGAAAGTTAAATAAAGAATTTATTATTAGTTT
>Ga0163111_10000349_pt1 | contig 27799 bp, 50 predicted proteins | sample CRUFie1St18metaG_FD_109645 | JGI IMG/M metagenome (GOLD analysis project Ga0163111, IMG submission 109645) | Marine microbial communities from the Costa Rica Dome - CRUD Field 142mm St18 metaG | ecosystem: Environmental > Aquatic > Marine > Oceanic > Photic zone | place: Costa Rica: the Eastern... | reverse complement strand
ATTAGTATCTTGAGCAGAAGTAGTTCCATAAATATAGTCTTGAGTAAGTGGACCTGTATAAGCTAGAGTATATGGACCAATTGTAACTCTTTTAGAAATTAATCCACCTGAAGTTACTGTTCTAACTCCCCAATAATAAGTTCCTTGCTTAAGAGAAATAACATCAAAACTTGTTGTTGAAGTAGTTCCTAAATCATCCCAACTAGTTGCATCTGTTGAAACTTCAACAATATAGTATAAAACATCTGAACTAGTACTAGCTGTCCAACTTAAATTACCTGAAGCTACTCCATTATAAATAGCAGTAGTAGACCATGTTAAGTTACTAATTAAATCAGGTGTAAAAGTTGGTGTGTTAGTAGAAACAACTCCTGGAAGGTCATTATCAGAAACATTCCAAGCATAAGCATTAATATCAATAAAATAAGCATCTATTGCTACTGTTAAATCTTCTTTTATTTCTATTGCATTAACTCTATAAACACCATCAATATCTGATAAAGGTAATTCTAATTTAATAAAATCTCCAGGTTCTACTCCTATAGCGTCTTTTGTACCTATGAAAGAACAAGTATGAAAAGTTCTAGATTGACGACCTATTTGTTCAGCATGAGCTAAAGCATGATAAGGATCTGTTACGCCTTCAAGCCTCATGTCTGTTGACATCGGTTGATTATTATCTTGACTTAAAAGAGTATTATAAAGAGTTTGACCTCCTGAAGTAGATTTATCAGGCCAAGATTTACTATCTTCTTTAAAATCTTCATGTTCGTTTAAAAAGCTAACAGTTACAGAATTATATCTTTCTGCTGCGGATAACCATTGAAGGTCTACAGAATCCCTGACTACATTATCATTATTAAAAGTTTTAACTGCTAAAGCTTCTAATTGTGTTTGATTTGAAGGATATTCTAATTGAAGTTTATATTCTCCATCTGAAGTCCATGTAAGAACAGCTAAAGGCATAGTATTTAAAATAGCTTCTACATTATCTCTAACTCTAGCTTCAGAATCTAAAACAATATTACATTCATAAAGAGGTATATTTCTTGTTGATAATGTAGTACTTGAATAAACTCCTGTAATAGTATTTTCATCATCATTTCTTGATGTTTCTGTAAAACTATAATAATTTCCATTACTGTTATCTTTATAAATAACATCAGGATTTACATTTTCATCTGTTACAGAAACACTAGTTCCACTAGGAGATCCAGGAAAATCAGAGAAAGTATTCCAAGCTTCTATAGGATTACTATCATTAACTGTACCTGCAACAGTTGCACCTGTCATAACTGTAGATGCACAAATTTGACCTGCATCATAAAAAGATTTTAAATTAATAGAGGAGGGAGTTGAAGTACCATCATCTAAATTTCTTCCAAAATCTCCTAATAAATAATCTAATAAAACATAAGCTGGATTATTAGAAAATATATAACTACCTAAGGTATAATCACTTCCACTTTGAAGTACAGGACGTACTTTTCTTCCTTTTACAAAAAAAGCACAATTTGGAATACCATTATAATTATAGTCTTCTCTATTTAAAAAGAATGCTGCTGTAGCATGAGCGCAACTTGTAAACTTTTGATTAGTTCCAAATCCATTAGAAGAACCTAATGGTGCAGTATTAGTAAGTTGATCATTATAAGTGTGAAAAATATGTCTATGATCTTTATCTTTATTATGTATACTTTGATCAACTTCTATTGCTTTAACTTCTTCTATACCGCCTTGACAAATTGCACCATTCATTAAAAGCAATTGATTTTTCTTTGCAGCTCTGTTTTGATTTAAATATTTGTTTTTACTTAAAAATTCAGTGCCACCTGTACCTGCAGATGTATAAGTATAATTATTGTTTACTAAATGATTTGCTTCAATAAAACCAACTGCTTGTTTTCCATAAACAATAGGAATATGAGACGCTTCGCCTCTTTTATTTATTTTAAAACCTTTACGCTTATCAGCTTCACGCCTTAAACGTCTAGCTTGAGCTTGTTGATAAGCAATTGAAACTACTAAGCTAAGTATTTGAAAAGCAACCTGACCCATTAGATTTTACCCCACTTTAACTTAATAACTGAATCTCCATAAAGATTTTCAAAACTATCATCATTAGAATCTTTTTGTTTAATACCATCTCTAGATCCAATAAAAGGAATTACCATATCTAAATCAGACATTGGTGAAGTTCCTTGAAAAGTAATTATTTTTGCATCAAAATTATTTTGAATACTAGGGCTATCAACAAATCCTTTATAAGCTAAAAGAACATCACTAGTAGGTGATAGTATAGGATTATCATTAGAATCAAAAAATCCTATTCTAACTTCAATATTTTTTCCTACTACATTATTGTCTATTTCTGTCTTAAAAGTATTATTAGCATCTTCTGCAATAACAACTCTATAAGATTCTCTATCAACAACAGAAGAAAATTTAGGCGAATCTACTTCTAATAACGCACTATTAGCTGTATAAGTATTTCCATCATATGTAACATCATAAGGTAAAGATGAAAGTCTATGATGAGTGCTAAATTCTAAATCAACTAAAAAGAAAAAATCTATTTTATTTTGATTAATTATATTTTGAACTGCTGTGCTAAATGTTTTCATTACAAAGCCTCAATAATATTTACAGTTCCAGGATTTGCTATTAAACCATCAGAAAAAGTTATTCCTTTAAGATTATCAATGCTACGATAATATCTAATTGTAGCGTTATCAACTGTTGAATAAGTTAATCCAGATGGAGGTGTTGGATAAAGATTTGAATCTACAACTGAACTTGCATCAGTTTTAATCATATAAACTTTATTATCACTTCCTGTTACAAAAGCACCTTTTGGATAATTAATAGTAGTTCCAGAAGCTGCACTAACCGTTATAGAGTTACCCATGTTAGCGTGATTAGTACAATAGTAATATAAAGTAGAGGGAGCGCCAGTAGCAACAACAATGGTAGTATTAGATCCCGATTGACCTTGTGTGCCATTTACAGTTACTCCTGTTGAATAAGTTGGAGATCCATTAGCGTTAGTAGAAAATCTTAATGGGTGTGCTCCATTTGAACTATCACTTTGATCAAATACATATGTATTACCTTCAGTAAAGCTTAATGTAGGATTTTGAACACCATCAATATAAAACTTACCACCTGCTGCGGTTACTGTATAAGTTGTAGTTGTTGGAGAACTTCCTGTAGTAGTTCCAACTCTATTATTAACATCATTTAATTGTGGCATTGTCATTGTTTTTACAGTATCAAAATCAACAATAGATGATAAAAGTGTTGATGGATCACTTGTTACTATTCCAAAAGAAAGCTCCCAACGTTGAACACCCTGTGAAGATCTTTGTTTTTTAAGTGAAATTGAATCTGAATCAAACATTGGTTCGTTTGAAGCAATACTGAGAGGTGCAATAATATCATACCCTTCAAATTGATATTTCTTCATAATTAACTCCTTAATGGTCTGGCTAAAAGACTTAAATGACGATCTAAAAAGAAATAGCGTCTGTCTTTTTTTACTCCCAGATTATTTTCATCGGTTGTGACCCAGTGACCATTCCCTGCAATTGTTGCAGAACCATCTTGATATCCTATATCACCAAATTGTGGTCTTAAATCGTTTCGTATTTCATAATTACAATATTCTGCAAAAGACTTTATAGTATGACCTTTATTACGTAATTCTTTTATATATTCTTTTGCATTATTGTAATATAAGTTAAGTGTGTTTGCTTGTGATTTTTTACCTCTTAATGCTTTATCATATTCGATAAGAAAACAAAAGCAATCATTGTATCCCCAAGTAAACTTTTCTGTATTTTTAGTTCTTCTATTTATAATAATAGTAGCTTTAATTAAAGCATTTAATAATTCTTCTTTATCATAGTACATAATAATACCTTAAATATAACTAGGGGCTACCCTTCTTTAACGTCAGGTATTGTAACCCCTAGAAATTATTATATTTTTTCTTCTATAAACATTTTAACTAGCTCGGCAACAATATCGCTTCTTACAATATCTTCTACAGTAAATTCTATTACAGGTAAAAGAATTCCTGAATTTTCTACGTAGCTACAAAATGTCATTAAATCTTGTCCGTTTTTAACATCTGACTGAGCTGGATCTCCCATCAATATTAATTTAGAATTTTCTCCTAATCTTGTTGTAATAGCTTTTAATTCTTCTATTGATAAGTTTTGAGCTTCGTCTACTAAGACTAACGAGTCTTATAAGATCTTCCTCTAATTGTTTCTATTGGTTGTATTTCAATTTCACCTTTATTTAGCATATATTTGTACTTATCTTTGCTAAAAGCTTCTTCTAATACCTCTAACATAGGCATAAGCCATGGTGTCATTTTATCTTGTATAGTTCCAGGAAAATGACCTAAAGTCTTTCCAGTTGGAACATTTGCTCTAGTTATTACAATTTTTTCATAATTGCCTTTTTGATATAACGATGCAACTGTGCCTGTACTACAATAGGTTTTACCTGTACCTGCACAACCGATAGTAACAACAATAGGATACATTTGAATAGATCGAATAAGTCTATTTTGTTTTTCATTTTTAGGTATAACATGAAAGCCTATTCTATGTATATTGTTTTTTAGAGCATAACGAGATCTTCTTTTTGACATAAAAGTCCTTTATATTTCTGGGAATAACCCTTCTTGTATGAAGAAACGGACTTCTTCAGGATCTAAACCAAGAGAGGTCATTACTTTTGGAGTATGAGGGTTTTCTTTTTGTTTTTCGCAATAAAAATTTTGTTTCATTTTAAAAGTAGCGTCACCAGTCTCTCCTATATTATTTAAATAAAATTCAAGATTAGTTGTAACCATTTTTAATATTTCAGAAAGCTCTTCTTCAGATCTAACATTACCTGCTGCAATCATATTTCCACTAAAAATAGCTTTTGCCCAATCAGGTAATTCTCTTTCTTTACTTGCTTTAAACTTTTTAGTACTATCTTTAAACCAGTCTAATAACCAATGATTTCTTCCAACAGGGCTAAAGTCATGAAAAGCTCCTGTTACTTTTTTTGGTCCTGCGATAATGTCAAATCCAAATATCGGGGCAGGATCGTTAATATGCGGAAATACGCAAAGATGTAACATATAAAGATTTTTTGTGTTTCTTGCATCAACTATATCCAAATGTGCTCTTCTAAATTTTTTATCTGAGTATATATAGTTAGGCCAAGAAAAAGAATGTTCTTCTTTTACTTCTTTATATTTGGAAAATATTTCCAAAATATCATAATGAATTTTTTCTAAGTTATCGAATATCATGCTCATCTGCTATACTCATAAATAAATTAATTGCCCATAACATTACGTTATTAGCTTCTTCTGCTAAATTATCATCTAATCGACTTCTTAGCTCTTGAATAAGTTTTGATCTATTTTTAAAATCATACATCTTACCAGAACCTACAACAACTTTTTTCATCATTTGTCCACCAAATAAATCTCCAAAGTGTCGTACATAAATATGTGCCATTAAATTTTCTTTAGATACTCTTGTCTGTATATATTTAATGTAGTCTAACGAACAACCATGAACTTTAATATCTGTTTCTTTTAACTCTATAAAATCTTTTAATATTAATTCTGCTCTTATTACGTCTTCTACACCTTTTAATAAACCTTTTTCTAAAGCAATTTTCTCTAACACATTATACATTAAATATTGATTAAATAAATACTCAGCGTAAATTTTTGAGGAAACACCCCCCGAAAACAAAAGTTTTACAAAGGGGTGCTTTTCAGCAAGATCATGATTTTCTTTTATATGATCTCTAAGTGCCATTTATTATTCTTCGCTTGGGTTGTTAGCAGCTTCAGTTGCTGCTTGTTCTGCAAGTAAAGATTCAATTGCTGTAGCTGTATCCTGACCCTCAAATTTAATAACAAGATTTTCATCTGAATCTATTGAAAATCTCCAATGTTCAATACCATCAGGTAATGAAACTACAAAATGATTATCGTCAGGTGCAATTGAATTTTCATTTATTGAAACAATTTTATTACCTTCACTACTGCGAAATACTAATGCTGTTTCACTCATTGTTTTATACCTCCTGGATAAGACGTTATTCCAGATTCAGTTGGCCACCAATTTACAACTAATAATGTTGGATAGTTTGTTGAATGATATCCGTGTGCTGGAAACCAATTTGCAACATCATTAATATTAAGGGCTGTATTATTTCCAGGTTGATTGTAATCACCATAAGAACTATAGTATCCAGCTCCAGCACTATAAGCTTCTGTTGTAGTTTTCATGCTCTTTAAATCTAAATTGAAAACTCTATGATCGCTACTATCGGTGTTACCACCATGATTAAATATAAATCCTGTTCTACCCCAAGCATGAGGAGAAGATCCCCAAGAAGTACCTGTATAACTTATTCTATAATAAAGTCGAGGGTCTTCTGTGCTTGTTATAAATCCATTAATTCCACAACCATAATAATAATAATGACTATAATGAATATGCCATTTATTATCCCAAGTAGAATTATATGTTTGACCTATATACGGCCAACCTTGCTCCATTCCATATGAAGTTGTGTTACTTATATTTGATTGACCATTAGTTTGATGAAAACCAGCACCTACTGTAAGATCAGGATCAAACAACCAAGTCATAATTCTACTACTTGGTTGAAAACAACTAGCTCGAATATAATCATTGTCGCCTACTGTAATTGAAAAACGATGTTCTTCTTGTGAACCACTATAGCCTAATTGAAATTCACTACCTGTTGTTACACTTGATGCAGTTTCAAAAATTTCTTTTAAAGGAATAGATAAATCGTTTAAATTCTTTGTAAGCTTCCATTTAGTAATAAAACATCTTGTATCGTTGTTTTCTCTCCAAAATATAACAAAAGTTTTAGTTCTTTCATTATAACCGCAAGCACCATTACCATGGTAACAATTACTTCTTGTATTTTTAGGAGACATATTTGCTTGTCCAAATATTGTAACTAAATCACTATCATCCCAAAGATCTACTCTTTCACCTCCAGGAGAACCAGCTTCTATAGCATGATTTACAACACTGCTTCTATAAAGAAATTGATCACTTCTAGTTAAACCGCATCTTGGGCGAATTCCTTCTGGTAATACTTGAGTACACATATACCGAATCATGTGCATTACGCTGTTTCCGCTTGTATACCTATTAGAGCCAAATGATCCATTTGGTGCTATATTCATCATTGCATTATTAGGTAAATGACTGTTATAAGTACAAGCTTGAATCATATAAGTAGAACTACCACTACTTAATTCTGAATTTGTTCGATAAGGGTTTCCATTATCACCGCTGTAACCCCAATATTTATCTTTTATATTACCACCAGAGTAGTTACTCGGACTACTATGGTTTGATGTTGCCCAAGCATTACTTATCCTTAAGCCATTACTGTTATAAACGACACAATCATATTGTCGAGCATTGTCGTCGTTCATTGTCCATGTTGCTATACATGGAAGACCTTCTTTGCGCGGATCGTCTTTTTCTCCACCACCGCCAAATAAAGTTGAAAGAGATGTCATATTATAATACTCCCCATCCATAAGTTGAATTTATATATACAAGTTCAATTCCAGCATTGTTTACATCTATGGTAAGATCAATTGCTGCACCTGCAATATTGTGACTGTTTCGTGCAACTGTAATGTTTGCTGTGCTTGCTGCCCCAGAAACATCTACGATTTTAATTGTATCACCTGCTGTTGCACTGGCAGGGAGGGTAAGTGTATGAGCACCATCTACGGCAAATACTTTTCCTAAAGTTAAAGTTGTAGCACCACTAACTGCAACAACAGTTTGCTTTTCTGCACCTGCTATTACTTCAGCGTCTACATAAGTTTTAACTGCATTTTCAGTTGGTACTGCTGTATTAGAATTCCCTGATAAACTTGTATCAGAAGAAAACTCATTAATTTGTTCACCTAATTGAGCACCAATAGATCCAAGTCTAAGTGAAGTTAGACCTGCTAAATCAAAGGCACTAGCATTAAGTGTTGCTTTACCTGTAGCCTGTTCGATTCTAAAATATTCACCTACACGGAAATTACCGTCTTGGTCTGTTGAAATATAATAGACTCTAGCAGGGAAGTTTTCTTGAACTTCATTACCTTGTGCAGCAGCTTGAGTTGGAATTCCAGGATAGTTAGTAGTAGTAACACCACCTGTACCAATGCTTAAGAAATCATGTCCTGTTAGCCTGATTTGTGAAAAGCCTTTACGTATTGTAATAGCTGTATTATCAGCAGAACCTGTTGTTTTCTCTTGTGCAAGAACTAATATCATTTCACTAGTTGCATCAGCATAAGTACCAGAAACACTTTGAATAACATAAGCAATAGTGTCGCCTGTAAACTGTATACTACGTCCAGGTTGAGGTGGATCTGAAAACCCATCAGCTACAATAACAAAACCTTTTTGATCTTCAATAGCATTACTATCAACATCAGCAGTTCCACCAGAAGTGCCGCCTGTAACTTGTTCATTAACTTGAAATGTTCCAGTTACATCTTTTACATATACGTAACCTGCAGCTTGTTGAACGTTAGTAACAACAGCAGTTGCACTAGAAGTACCTCCTGTTAATGTTTCTCCTACTTGAAAAGAAGCAGTTTGAAAATTATCAAGATGAAGCCTTGAACCTTTAACTGCACCTGTTAGTGGTGTTTCATTTTGATCAAAACCTACTGAGACTGCGCCCCAAGTACCATAAGAGTTGTTACCATTAAGCGCACGTATTTGAGCGCCATGATCAGCTGCATAACCAAAATATGCATAATAAGTAAAACAAGAAACAATTTCTGCTTTAGCTCCGTTAGCAATCCAAAAGCCAACACCATTGTCTGCAATAACAGTATAAGCATGAAATAACATACTTCTATTACCACTTGAATGAGCATTACCGTTTACATAAGCACCAATGCAACCACTACCAATAGCAGAGCATTCCATTACATACGGTGATTTTGTTGTTATTGAACCAACAGGATTAAGCCCAACACAAATACCTTTAGGTGTTGAAGATGCAATATTGTCTTGATTTGGTGAAGCTGCAGCAGTCCAACCAGTCATTCCACTAAAAGTCATACCTTTTAGAAGAGACCCATTACTTAATAGAAACATAGTTGCTTCGTTGTTTGGTGTTGAACCGTCATCAGAATTACCTGAAGCAGGTTGAACAATAACGCTACGTTGTGAATCACCAATAACTGCTTGAGTATCTTTTACAGTAATAGGCAATTGCTCTGTATAAGTACCATTTTTAACAAAAATTACTGAATCTGCTGGAGCTGTAGCACAGGCATATTTAATAGTAAGAAATGGCGTAGCCATTGATTTACCTGAATTTGTTGCGTCTGTACCATGTGGTGCAACATAAAATACGTTATTTGAATTGGTAGCACCAATCCATTGATAATTAATACCGTCTGCTGCAACTGTTAAAGATTTACCAGTATCTGTTGCGGTAAGAACAGGAAGAACGTCAGCCGCGCCTCTTGCAAAGAATTCCCATTTATTAGCAGCCAAATCTGTTGCAAAAGTACCTCCTTGGTGGTCTTCTAAACAAATATAGCTTGAAATACCGTCTTTAACAATATCATCTACTAAATAGTAAGAAGAAGTTTGCCATTCGCCTCTGTAGCGAACACCACCATTAAATTTTATCCATTTAGGAGGGGTTGCACCTAAATCAGCAGAAAAAGTACCTGAAGAATGAGCAAGTAATGCTTTATAAGTATTACCTCCATAAGTCACTACATCGTCAGGAAAATATTCTGTTAAAGTAGACCAATCACCTTTTGGATTTATTCCTGTTTGAAATACAACCCATTTAGTTGTGTCTGTAGGTAAATTTCCAGTTGTATCACCAAGTGCTTTATATAAACCACCACCATAAGCAACAATATCGCCTTCAACATAGGCAGTTGTATTATTGTATACAGCTTTATAATCAATACCTTCAACAAATTTTTGCCAAAAAGTAGTATCAGAAGGTAAGTTACCTGTAGTATCTTGTAAAGCAATATAAGCTGATCCACCATAAGTAACTACGTCATTCTTTTGATAAGCTGTTGTATTATTATAGACGTCTTCCCATTGAATACCGTCTGCAAATTGTGACCAATAAGTTGCATTAGGAGGTGTATTACCTACTGTGTCTGCAATGGCAACATAAACTTTACCACCATGTGAAACACCATCACCAATTTGATAAGAAGCTGTATTATCATATACACCTTCAAATTTTATACCTTCAATCATTAACTGCCAATATGTTGTGTCAGTTGGAAGGTTTGAACTTGTTTTTAATCCATAAGTATAAACATAAATGTTACCACCGTATTTAACGATGTCATTTACTTCATAGGTTGTAGATGAACTCCATTCCCCTGCGAAGTAAAATCGTAACTTGCCTAGATCTATTAATTGTGGCATTTTTTTACTTCCTTATATCGTTTTCATTATAAGATGACCATTACTTTCATTAAAGTAAAATTCGATTGTATCTGATGACCAAATCCAATGTTTGTAATCATCGCTGTCAAGAATATATTCACTTTCAGGCAATTTTATAATATCATTACTTGTTTGGCTAATAATTTCAACATTACAATCTCCATCTTTTGTTAATTTAAAACCGTAAAAGGTTTTATCTGCGAGAGCGGAGCCTTCATAAATTCCACTTACTGCACTGTTTTGTGCAGAAGTCATTGTGCTACTGCTACTATTTGAACTTGAATAACTCATTATGTTACCCCACTAAGAATTGAAAGAACTACATCAATACTATTATTAACTTGAGATTTAACATAAACAACATCATTATTATCTAATACAAGTTTATTGCCTTTCATAATTTCAACGTTGTTTCCTGTTTCAACTCTATAGTATTTAACTACATAATAATCAGTATAAGTAACATTATTTACTGTTATTGAATTGCCCATTCCACTATGATTTACACAATAGTAATATAAAGTACTAGGAGCATTACTATCTACAACAATAGTTACTTTAGCTCCAGCTTGTCCTTGTGTTCCAGTTACAGTTACTCCTGTAGTATACTCAACTCCACCTCCATGTATTCCATCTGAAGTAGTAGAAAATCTTAGAGGATGAGTTGCATTAGAACTATCGCTTAGATCAAATATATATGTATGACCTTTAATAAAAGTCAAAGTAGGATTTATAACTCCATCAATATAATATTTACCACCTGCAGCCGTTACTGTATAAGTAGTTGTAGTAGTTGCAGGGGTTTTAGTTACATAAATATCAAAAGGTACTGTTGAACCTGTTACATTAGCAATATTTGCTCCTATAAGAATAGATTTACTATTTGAAGGAGTAGAATACATTGCAACAGGCGTTGTTCCAACTTCTTTAGAAGCTTTATTTATAAAACTAGTTGCCATGACATTATCCTAACGCTATTGATAGAATTAAAGCTTCTTCATTAGCAATAACTGGAATAGATTGTTCTATTCTTTCAGCGTCAGCATTTAATGCTATGAAGTTATCGTCAACTTCTTTATTTGTAAGTGGAGTTCCTTTAGGGCTGCTACCTTCTTGTCTTAAAGTAAGACTAGCTGTCATAGTACCCTCCTATTATGGTTCAATAGTGATTTTCCAAGTAACTGTCAAAGTATCATATTGACCTTTGTTAATCACAGGAAATACTGTACGACAAAGCATAGTACCTGCAGAAGCGTCATTAAATGTACCTGCTTCTGTTACTGCGCCTGTTCCAACTCCAGGAAGGAAAGTAGCAACGTACTGTATTGCGTCATCTGTTACTGTGGTAGTAACAATAGTTGTTGAGGTAAGAGCTACACGAGCTAACTCACTACCTAAAGCTGTGTCTGCACCTGCGGCAGCAGTAGTTCCTGCGCCAATTGCCATGTGAGACATTACATCATTTGTTGTATCTTTCATACGGCTTGCAATAAAAGCAAGACCTGTAGAAACAACTAAGTTTTTAATTTCTACTACCTGATCTTCTTTATCAGGGGATGATAAGATAAAAGTAACATTACCTTTCATCGCTAGTTTATCGTTAATCATATTAAGGATCCTTTATACGAATGTATTTGTACCAGTATAATCTTCCAACATATATTCTTGTAAAGTATAATTATGTAAATTAAATCTGCCACTATCTGCAGCAGTAGCAGTGTCTACATAATCTCTAAAGAATGTGATCACGGTTGAAAGAATATCGTTTGTTGTTGCAGTGTGTGGTTTTCCTAAGTTGGTATTAAATACTGCAAAGTCGGTTGTTGAAGATGTATCTTCTCTAGGTCTTGACATATGCGCTGCAAATATATCTAGTATAGAAGTAAAATCTTTTGTTGTACCATCTTCGGCTTCAAAATCTTCTACCATTTTAACGGTATCAACTATTGATTTAAATATATTTCTATAACTAAAATCTGTTACACCACTAATATCAAAGTTGCTATCTCGAACATGTGCTGTTTGATCATCATCTGGATCTGCACTTCCAAAGAAGTCATCTGTTGTGCCTATAGTATCAAATATAGACTTAAATAAAACTTTTTCTACTAACTCAGGAGTTGCAACTTCGTCAAACTTATCTGATTCTATTAATTTTTCATCTGTATCATTAGCAGTAGAAATATCTAAATTAACTTTTCTAATAGTCTGTTCTACAAATTCTGTAAGATCGACTGTATTGGGAACACCTTTATTTGGTAAAAGTTCTACAAAGTCAGGTGTTTCAAGTATTTCAAATTTTGGAATACTACTAATATTTTGTATTAAATCTTTAGCACTAGAAATGTCTAAGCTAATTTTATCAACATTAAATACTTGATGCTCTGGAAGATTAAGAATTTCAGGCTCAAATATAAAACGAGTATTATCAGGTTGTCTATGTTCTCCAAGATTAGCTAAATCAACTTCTAATACAATATTGTCTCTATTAGATTGTATATTAGGCGTTGTTACTGTTGTTGTTATCTCTTTATCAGTAGTTCCACTACTAGAGACTTCTTTTGAATTAATTGTAAAAGTTGTTTTCTTATTAGCCATTTTACCTCACTTAATTGTCAGGAGTAATATCTGTAGGACTAAACAAAAATTCAACCATTCCTCTAATTGGTTTCCAAGTTCTGCTATAAATAGAATCTGTTGGTTCTGTTACACGAAGCTCAAAGAAACCATATACAGGTGAAGATACAGAAGGGGTTAATGCATAATCATTTGCTAATGTATCAGGAAATTGAACATAAATTTTATTTAATGCTGTTACTGCCCAAAGAGGGTCTTGATCAGGAGTTGTTGAATTGACTCTTGCTGCGCCTTCTAATAGCTTATAGTATACTGAGTTATATAATACAATTTCTTCTCTATTGTAAGCTTGTACGTCTTGCCATGTTCCTCTGTTTGTAGGAACTCGAACAGCTAAACTTGTTTTAGCGCCATTAGGTTCGATAGATGTAGGTCTATCATAAGTTTGTGTATCAGCATTTAAAAGTCCTGTTTGTGTTGAAGTATTTGCTGCTTCAACCACAGCAGCTTCAAACGTATAATTATTTGTAGCATCTTCAACAAAATTTAAGGTAACAGGGAATTCTAGCTGTTCTCCTTTAACTAAAGAAAATAGCACACTACCTGCGTCTGTAATGAGATCATTAACGTCAGGTTTAATTATACGACTTCTTGCCATTATATTGTTCCTGTTTTTCGATTTTGAATTATACTATTTTTAGCGTTTCTCTTTTCTTGTTCTAGCTTACGCCTCATCTCTCTTAAGTACTTTTCAGTTTCATTTTGTATTTTTTGTTTTTGAGCATTTAGTTCTAATTCAGGAGAAAGTTGAGGAGGTGCAGTTCTATTTCTACGCTTATCTATTCTGGCGTTTCTTTCTGTAATAACCTCATTTTTATAAGCTCTTAGCCTTTTTCTAAATCTTGCATTTTCTATTTTATTTCCAACATAAAAAGCTCCAGCACCTGCTAAATATGTACCTGCTAAGGTTAATCTAGCTTTATCTCCAAAACTCATTGCTGTATCTATATTATCAATGCTTTGTTTTGCTAATTGTTTTTGAGCTAACTTGGCAGCAGCAGCTTTAGATACTTTTTTACCACCTTTATATTTAACCGCTTTTGCAACTTTAAAACTAGTTTTAGTAACAACCTTTTTAGGTTTAAAAAATCCAATAGTAGTTTTAGCTACTTTATTTTTAGACCTTCTCATTGCACTAATTTTAACAGCTTTTGCTAAAGCACGTTTTTGTGCAGCACTTCTAGCTTTCTTACCAAAAAGTTTTTTACCAAACTTTAATGCTTTTTTCCCAAGATATTTTTTTATAGCCATTAGCTTAATCCTTATTTATATCCAGTATAAGCTTTCCTAGCTCTTTCTAGAATTCTAGATTGAAATTTACCGCCATACATAAGATTTTGTCTAACACCTTCTAAAATTGGAGATCTATAAGCGTTGTTTTTACTAGCTCCTTGCTTAGTGCCACCTAAAGTAGTCATACCTGCACTTACAAGACTTCTTTGCATATTAGCAGTTTGTGCTCTGTTTTTAGTTGCACCCATTACTTGTAATTGAGAAGTTGGATTATTTTTAGCTTTACCAACATTATATCTTCTTGGATTTGAAAAAGCTTTAGAAGTACTAGCCATTCCTCCTTGTAACTTACGATTACTAAATTTACTAGTTGATCTTTTATTAAATTTAGCTTGAGCACCATTTACAGGTGCAAAGTTTCTACTTGTTTGACCTATTCTTCTTGCTTTCATATTAGTTCTAAAAGTTGTTACTCTGGTAGCTGCTTTCTTTCTGGTTTGTTGTGCCATACCAAGAGCTTGAAACTGTAATCCTCTAGCTTTAGCAGTTATAGAAGCTCTATTAATGCCTTTAGTCTTAGCTTTAATTGTTTTTCTTGCTGATGAAGTTGCTTTAATAGTTGCTTGACCTGCCTTGCTCTGTTTAAATTTAGAGCGAATTTTCATTTTTGCGCCTTTAACCGCTAAAGTTCTTGCGCTTTTGTTAGTGCTTAACCTACGAGCCTTTGCAGAAGCTTCTTGTGCCTTTTTAAGTGCCATTTTACGAGCAGAAGTAAAATTAAATTTACTTGCTGAAGCTTTTGCACGCTTAAAGCGTGAACGGATTTGCATCCCTGCGCCTTTAAGTCGTCTGCTTACTTTTCTTTTTAGTGCCATTATTTAATTCTCCTTTAAAATCCGAAACCTCTAGTTGTTACTTTTGAGCCTGCTCGGATAGGATATAGATATTCAACAGCGTACCGTAAGGCATCTGTCCAGTGTTCTATTCCTTCTTTTTTATCTATTGTAGCTGAATCAGGATTTGATTCTAACCATTGAGTTCTTTCAATCGATTTGATTGTGTTTACACATTTAGGATGAATTAACATATCAATATCACCGTTAGCATTTTTAAACTTTTTGTTTACAGCAGCTACACTATCAATTATAGGAGGTGCTTTACTATGTGCTCTAGTGATTATTTTGTGTGTTTCTAGTATACGAAAGTCTGTAACACCTACAGCAGCAGAAGTTTTTCTAGCTCTACCTGAAGGGTCTGGATAACTGATTATCCTATGTCCTTGATATTTATCAGTTAATGCCTTTGCTAAAGATTCAGTATCAGGATGACCTTGCATTTCATCTAATATATGTATCTGACCACCTCTAATAGCAAAGATAACACTAGCCATTATACCAACGTTAAAGTCAATAGCTACATGAACATCTTCACCATCTTCAAACTTAATTAAGTTTTGGTCAATATGATCCTTACGGTTAAATGTGTAGAACACATTGCTACCAGAGTCTTCGAAGCTTGCAATATACTCTCTGGCAAACTTTAAAGGATCAAGTGTTAGTTTTATTTGATCAATCTCTTCTTCATCTAAAAGAGGAGAATCTCTATATGTATAGGTATAACTCTTCCAATCTTTGTCATAATCTTGTCTGTTGTACATTTCATAAAAATAGTCATAGCCTCTAGGAGTACTAATAATTAGTGCTCTACCAGAGTTGGCATTAAACTTTTTAGCATTCATAGGTGACCACCTAGTAGCTACACAAGGTTGTATAATTGATTCCCAAGATTCTTTGAGATTCATCCCTGCGCCTTTCCACGAAGTAACCTCATCGGCTACTACAAAGTATTGACCTGTACCACGCATTCTAAGAGACGCTTCATAAGACCATAGCTTAAGTTGTACGTTATTAGGAAACCAGAATTGACCTGCTGCCTTGGAAGCTTTATCTGCAAAGCCTTCCATCCCTAGTTGCCAAGCTATCAGTGGATAATAAATATCTACTGCTTGGCTGTAAGTAGGGGCGATGAGTGCCACATTTTTATTAGGCACTGACTCATCTAGATTCATTAATTCTTGTACAGCTATTATAGCGGCTGTTGCTGCAAGGTAAGACTTTCCAAAGCCTCGGCTAGCATTAACAACAGCGTAACGACAATTATCTTCAACAAATAAGTCTCTAATAACTTCTGACTGTTTTTCATGTAACTGTATATCTGACATTTTATCTTTTACGACCTAGTTTTTTCTTGACCTTTTTGGGTTGTTGGGAGAATTGCTTACCCTTCTTAAGATCACTTCGCTTTTTTCTAGTTGTGGCGGCATACTGTGCTTTGGTAAGTTTCTCACGATCTCTTTTAGGAAGATAACGCTCACCAGTAGCATCTTTACCATGAACACTATTCTTACCACTTTTAGTACCCCAATCTTGCTTAGTCCACTTGGTCATAGACTTCTGTGCTTTGGTTTTTCCACCTGTATATTTACCGCCACGTTCTTTATATATCTTAGCTGCTAACTGCATAGCTCTAGCAGAGTGTCTACCGCCCATACGTCTTACAGCAGCCTTCTTTGCAGACTCCCATAATTTAGGATTAGATCTACCCATTAGTGTCTCCTTCTATACAAGTTAGTCTGATGCCTTGTCTTTGTTCTGGCATCATAGCATTATATAAATTGTCATACTCTTGAAAACAACTATACATATTGTCAAATACGCCTACTTTTCGTATTTCAGGCTCTCCATTATATAGCCATATAAATACTAGAGTCCACATTTACTTCTTTTTACCGCCACCTTTTTTCTTGCCGTATCCCATTACTTTTTCCTTTTCATTGCTCTAAGTTTAGCCATTTTGTCTTTATTACTCATTGGTGCTTTCTTTTTCTTTTTGGGGGGTCTTCCCATTTTGCTACCATAAGTACCTTTCCCCATAGGCATATAAAGTCTCCTTTATTTCATTGATTTTAAGGCTTTAGCCTTTGCTGTTTTACTTAATTCTTTATAATGATACAGCTTTACACTTTTACTGTTATGTTTAGCACCTGAATGTAAAGATCCATCAGGCATTCTGTGCATTTTACCTGTGAATAGAGTACCATTTCTTTTATAATGTTTAACCCCTGCTGCCATTATATTTTCCTTTCGCATAATCTATAGCGATTCTTTTATTACGACTTATTATAATAATATAACCGTCATTATCATAAATAACATAGTTATATTTTTGTCTTAACATAAATACTTTATTTTTAGATTTCTTTTTCTTTACCATCTTCCTTGGCTTTTACCTATTAACCAAAAGACAAACAATAATACAGCAGCGCCAACAGCAAATATAACTATACCTATTGCCATATTAATAGCGTTGTCTATCATTTCTTGTTTTCTGTAAAGCTCATCTTTACGAGCTTTTCTCATTCTCGCTTCGATCTGTAATACTTCTTTCCACGCGGATGGACCATAATTCCATGAGATGTGATCTTTAATCTCTTCTCGCATCTGCTCCATCTTCTTTTTCTGAGCGAAGATTTCTATGGCTGTTTCTTCATCACTGCCTTTGAAAGTCTTCTTCCACCAAGGAGGATTCTTTTGACGTTCTTCTAAATTAGTAAAATCACTAAAGGCTTTACCCCAAGTAGCTAATTGTGAAGTCATGTCTTGGATATCTCTACCTGCACCTATAGCACTCTTAACGGCTTTAAATGCTCCAGTGGCCATCATCACGCAGCTTACAGGATCCATGTGACTACTTATCCCTTGCCATTTTTTCTACATTTTCTCTAATGGCTTTGATATTTTCATCCATACGACCAAGTGTTACTGCTTGATTTTGTACAATACGTTCTACCGTATCTAGTCTAGTCTCATTACGTAGAATATCTTTTTGGTTTTGTTTAATAGCACTGTCTAGTGTTGATACATACCATACTAAAGCTGCTGTCTGAAATATAATAGCAACAATAAATGTTACTGGCACACTCTTAGAGAGATGCCATGAATCCTGATCACTCATTGTCTTCTTCCTTTTTATTATCAGTGAGTAGTATTGAGATAGGTTTCTTTTCAGTAACCTCTTGCTCAATTTTATCAGGGATTCTCTTATAGCCATAAGCCATTAAGTTATTTATTAATGTGCCTTGTGTCGCTATTAACTGGGCTTGTGCTCCAGAACCATCTTTAACAGTTCCATCAGCTAACTTTTCTTGTATCTCATTATATTTTTGAACCATCATCTCAATGGGATCAAAACCTAACTCTTCAAGTTTCTTTACAGAAGCCATAGAATTAATGTTCTTAGATCCTTTAGGACGTCCAGCACCTTCTCTGCGACCGCCCATCTGAGGTTTAGTCGGATGAGGATTTGCCATTATCTTTCCTTTTAGATTCTTTTTCAATTCAAAATTTTTTTAATAGTTTTCAAATAATTAATAAAAATAATAAATAACTATATGAAAACATTAAATAATTTATTAATTAATAACAATAAATTATAACTACACTAAGGATACCAAAGTGATACTTAATAACCCCCCGATTATTTGGGGGGAGGGTACTATCGGGGGGCATACGGAACATCTCTTTTCAAGTACCAGTAAGAGAGTCCAGAGTATCACTTTGGCAGAGCCTAGCAAGTTTTATTCTTAAACGTCAGGTATTTATTTTTGAATAATCCTTGCAACTTTTTAAGAGTCACACTGGCAAGTTTCATTGTTTTCTTCACATTCACACAACAAAGCACCATTGTAAGATTTCGGAAAGTGTTTTGCTAAAATTTCTAGCTGACCTTCATACTTCTCAATCATACCCAGTTGTGTTTCAATAGACTCCATAACAGAAGAATGCTCACCTACTCCAACAGCATTCTCTAAGAATACTTCAACGTTCATTTTGTGTTTCTCTATGTTTGCTTTAGCGTGGTTTTCCAAAGCACCTATCATTTTATCTCTCAAGTTCATTTAATCTTTACCTTTAATGGTTTCTTTTCATCTGGCACAACTTCCTGAATAGTAACAAGAAGCATACCATTCTTAACTGTAGCATCAATTACTTCCATGTAATCGCCTAGCATAAAGCTTTTACTAAAATTTTTTGACGACACACCCTTGTAAATATATTTTGTGGAAGAGTCACTGGATTTACTGCCAACAATAGTTAGCTTCTTCTCTTTAAGAGTAATATCAATATCTTTTTTGTCGAACCCTGCCACAGCTAACTCAATGACAAATTTATCTTTGTCTTCAATGATATTGTGTGGAGGGTATCCTGGAATCTTATTAAAGCGTTCCAAGTCTTTCATCATACGACTATAACCAACAAAAAAATCTTTATTTAACATGCGCTTAATCCTTTCGGCATTAGTTACGAGACCTGCTTCTGCAGCATCTCAAAAAAAAAAAAATAGGGGAGACCCCCTCAAAGCATACCATATAGATACACTTTGAGGGAGCCTCCAGCTTTTTATGTTTAGGTTTCTTTTTCTTCTTTTTGTTAATAACTACTTTAGGTCTGAACTTAGGCGTCATTAATGCCTTTGCTACAGGATTTACAATACGTTTAACTTTCATTATTAACTTCCTTCTTTAATAAAAAAGAGCGTTGCCTTGTCCTTGTGGATAAAGGTCTTCCCACTCTTGTTCTTCATCAATATCAGGTTCTTCATACTCTTCTTCCTCATCCTCTTCTTCTTGAGGTTGAACAGTATCAATCAATATAGGGTTATTACAGTATAGTTTAACTAAATAACCTAGCTTGCTTAGTCTTTCTACTTCTTTTTGTGCAGCGTCATAGTGTTCATATCCACAACTTTCATGATAACTAGTCTCAGGATTATGCTCACACAATGCATAAACTGAGTAGGTAAGTGTAGGTGAAAACATTATTATTCCTTTTAAATGGCAAGGGTGGTAGGAGTCGAACCCACGCTAAAGGATTTGGAATCCCTTGTGCTACCGTAACACTTCACCCTTGCATAGTTAATTTTAAACAGCAGTAAGATGTCCTATAACAAGACCAATAACAATCCCTGCTATAAGTGGTTTTTTATTATCCATAATTGCTGCTTTTAAGCTTTTTGCCATTCCCATGTTTTTTAACATAATATTTTCCTTTTTTTAAAGTGGACTTGAAGCATCAGCTACATAGCCTTCTACACCATCTATTACACCACGATAATATTTGTATTTATTATCCCACTCTAACATATAAGGTACATCAGAGTAATCAGTTCTAACATAATGAAATTGATTGTTAGGATGCCAACAGGCTCTAACAGGTAACATTTCTTTAGTTTGATCATAAGGTATAAAATGTTCTTTCATATTTCTTCCAATACTATTATTTCAACATTATAAGGATTCGGACGATCCTTGACATTATTAAAACAATCCTTTGAGACAAGTATTACGTCTACATAAGGTGTTTCAATAAATCCTGATTCTGAACAAATGTTCCATCTATACATAGAAAAACTTCTTTGTCCATAATATCTATTTGCATTATCTAATCTTGATCTGTTACTATCTGTAACAAAAAAACATTTTTCAGGGTTTTCCCACAAATAATTAATTATTTCATAGGCATACTCGTCCATACCATATATGCCAACGTCCGTAGTATCTTTATACTTTTTAAGAAAATCTTCTCTAGCTGTTTTGGGGTTATGTTTTAATTTTATTTTAGGAGTCATTTTAACTCCAGCTTTTCTACCCCTTTTCTTTTTAACGACTTCTTCAGTCATCATCAAATTCTTCCTCTAAATCTATAGCTGTTCCAGTTAATTTAAATACTACTGGTAATGTTTTCATAGTAAAATCATCTGTAATTAAATCTACCCATCTGTCTTTATGAGATTTAGACATTTCATCTAAATTTTTATATACATAAGGTATTTGTTTTTTGTCTAAAAAACTTTTAGCTCGGTCACACCATATACAGTTATTTTTACCTATTATATAATACATTATTCATTTGCCTCTTTGTCTTCATTTTCATTAGGCTCATCGACATTTTCTAAAATTTCTATAGTTGTTTTAACTGCATCAGAAAATATTTGTTTAAATACTTCTGTAAATGACATATCGCTGTTAAATTCAAATCCATCTTGAATATATGAATCAAACATTTCATCAATCATTTCTTCTAATTCTTCTTCTTTTTTATCAGACATGTTTTACCTTAAAGTTGTTTTTCTGGACCTCTTCGGGTCTTTTCTCCACGTTTTGAAATATCTTCATCTAACCAAATTAAATTATTAATTTGTGATCGACTAAATCCAATATCAATTAACTCTCTATCAGATAATTGATTTAATTCTTTTATAATATTACGGTGTGATCTCCATCGAATAATATATTTCCAAAATCTAAGCATTATATAGATACTCCTTTATTTATCATTTGCACACATCTTGTAATTGCAAATGAATCTTTTGTCGGTTTTGTGCTTTCTAAAGCCTGTGCTAAAATAACTCTATCACGTAAACATTCGTCTGCTGTTTGATAGATAATTTGGTTTGATCCAATTTTATAAACGCTAGGCTCTAAAAACATTATAAATACTAATATATACATTAGTTTTCACTTTCACTTTTAATTCTAAAAGCTGCAGATACAAGAGCATCAATCATAGCATCAGGTAATAATTCTCCAGTTGAAGAAATATTTATAGACTTATCTTCAGTAATTTCTATTACGATAGCCCCATAAGCAAAAACTTCATCACAAGCATTTAAAACATGAGTATGAGCATCAAAGTATTTTTCTTCAGTATCAGACTCTTGTTTCTTTTTAAGTTTTTCACTTATATCAATAATGTTATTCATTTCATTAGACAGGCAACCAATCTAAATAGTTAAGAACTATTAAACCAGTCCAAGTCGTTATAGTAGAAATAATTATAAAACCAAAAAAACTGCCTGTTAGTTTTCCTAAAGATTCCATAAGACTTTTATTATCTGCCGACATGTGCCATTCCTTTATTTCTGCGCTTATGTTTATTCATTGAAGATGTTTTTATATTTTTTTTACCAATAGATGTCTTTTTAGGTTTACTAAAAGTTATTTTTTTATAGCCTATTACTTTTGCCATGCATATTATCCCATTCTTCAGGAGTAATTCCTGTTTTTATAAATTCTCTTTCCCCAACATCTAAATGTGGAAAAACATCTTGTAAAAGTTCAACACCTACATTATATCTTTCTAGTTGTTCTTCTGTAACATCTAAATGCATAACATTTACTTTTCCTGATAGTATAGATTTTCTTCTAACTGGTATCATTATTTACTCCTTGATAATTCTAAACAAGCTAATCCCTCATTAGAGCTTTCTACTATAATAAGTGCTTTTTCTTTTTCTCGATCACACACATCTTTATTACCGTAAGTTCCTAAATGATAGTAATTAACTCCACCATCATTAGCTAATAATTGTAACCATACTAAAGCCCACATTAATCTTTCCCTATATTCATTGGCGCATAAACTTCACCATTATATTGACTACCTGTATTTCGGTCAGTAAAAAAGTCATTAAATGCTAATATAACTAATATTGCCATTATCCAATAAAATGAAACTTTACTCCATTTAATAAAACCTTCAAATGTTTTCTTTGCCTCTATTTCTGCTAATTCTCTTGGACTATTCATTTACTACTCCTTACTTACATTTGCATCCTTATGAAAACAATCAAACTGTAATCTATAATAAGGATTCTCTTGATATACTTGCCAATTATCATTATTAGTAATAATTTGACACTGCTCTATTGTAAAAGCCTCTTGCATAACATATTGATTTCCAGTATAAACCCATTGAAAACCATCGTTACCCCACAAACTTATTACTAATACAAATTCTCTCATGGTAATTTACCTTATTGTTCTTTAACGTCAGGTATCTCTTTTTTACCTTGTCTGCTAGTTTTTCTGTGTTTGTAAAAAGTAATAGCATTTAAACAAGTGTTAATGGTGACCATCAATAATAGCCACCACTGCCACCAAACTAAACCACCAATATCTAGCATAGTTTATATCTCACAACCCCCTGCTGAACAGGCTAAAGTTTGAGAACCTTCAGTATTATCTTCTAGTTCATAATTAGGAAGTAATGAATAATCTACTAAAGGCATAGCTTTAACTGCTTTAATCCAATCTTGCTCAGAACAAGCAGTATAAGGTGCTTGCTGATAAGTATGTTCTGAATAAGGCAAGAAGCTAATACCTGTTATTTGATCAAAGTGTTTATACACCCAATCACCAACTTCCATCCATTCGTCTTCTTTAACATAAATAGTTACTGAGACAGAATGTTCTGACCAGTTTTCTTGAAACTTAAGCCAGTTTTCCAATTGTTGTATAGCTGTTTGTTCATTGGCTAGCGTAGCACCTGATGGTGATTTTACTGGAAAATAAAAGACTGTTGTCTTTAAAGGATTCATTAAATCAGCTTCACTGGGTACACCTTGATCTTTTAACATTTCTGTTAATGGATCATTATTAGATTGTCTTACTGCTCTTATGTAATAAGGAGAAAATCTACCATGTATACCACTGCTGCTATCTACTAGCTGTGAAACTGTACCGCTTGGTTTAACTGTTGTTATTGCTGTAGACGGTTTAATTCCCAATCTTTCAGCATATTCTTTATTTGTATCTACTGCAACTTGCTTTAATCTGCGTAACATTGCAGGATCTGGATTTCTTAATATTCTACAATCTTGAATACCTGTTAAAGAAACCCCTAATAATCTTTCATCTTCGCAATTTCTTTGCCATACTTTTCGTACATATTTAAAATCAGTTAACATTGATTGTAATGTACCTAATATAGTAGCAACTTTAATTTTATCTGCGAGATCTTCTTCTGTATCATTTTCTCTACAAATGACTTCGGATAAATTACATAATTGATTAGATCTTAAAAGTATTTCAGCACAAGGATTACTACCTTCAACTAATGTTGAATCTCTACGACCATCATTGTTTTGTTTCTGAGCACCATAACGACTAAATATACCACGTTCACCTGAACCTGATTTCATTAAAGAAACCCACTCTTCCATAAAAACACTCATAGAAGGTTTTTGATCATATACTGCAGAATTGTTTGCTAAAGATCGTTGTTCTTCAGTTTCCCACCAACGACCTGACTTACAATCTCTTATCTCAGGATCACTAAGATCTGACATTGATATAAGTGCTGAACGTCTAACACCACCTACTACAACTATTTCTGCTATTTTACAAACAATATCGTGTACTTCAATTGGGCGTAATTTTCGACCTGCTGCATTTTTAAATGTTTTAGTTACAAAGTCAAAAAGATCCATAAGTGGTTTCGGACCAGAAGCTCTTCCACCCATAGTTTTAAGTCGTGCGCCTTCTGGACGTACTTTACTATAATCCCATTCATGTATGTTTCCTAAATATAAATCTGCTATTAGTTTTCTTAAGGCTTTAGCCCAACCTTCAGCAGAATCTTCTACTTGAATAATTCTTTCAGTTGTAGCGAAAGCATCATTAATTATAGGAAGTTTGTTGACATATTTAGCTTCGGCACTAAAACCGACACCTGTACCTGCCATTAATATAAAAAGTATTTCATCAAATGCTCTTGGATGATTAATTGCAGCAAAACTACAATTATAACCTCTGAAATGATTTTGTGCTAATGCTTTACCTGCTGACCACATAGATCGCATTGAAGGCATTACTTCATGGTTATACACTGAATTGTGTAATTTATTAAATTCATTTTCTGTTAAGGTATTATCCCCAACTTGCTCTTGCCAAAAACCAATAAGTCGATCTACTGTTTCATCCCACGTTTCACGACGATTTTCATCATCTAGATAACGCGAATAACGAGACAGATGGATAAAGCTCTGGTATGGATCCATTTTATTTCCCCTTTATAATAAATGGTAAGTCAATTATTCTTCGTGATTGTAAACTGAAGGATGTTGTTTTTTTAGTTCATCTTCAAGTTCTTCAATCATAGTTTCTTTTTTAAATCTTTTATCTAAATCAATTCCGTGAGTATTAATAGCATACTCATCTAATTCATCTTTATTCATAGCTTCTAAGTCAACATCAGAAGTCATAGTAACTGTATCATCGTTTATAGATACATTAATTTCTTCGCCTTGAGGATGATCTTTACACCACATACTGTGTAATTCAGTTAATTGCTCAGAAGTAAATATTTTTTTAGTATTAGGATTATTTATATATTTATGAAAAGCTTCATTTGTATAGCCTTTTCTTTTTAATCTATCGAATTCTGCTTTCAATGTAGCATCCTTTCGTTTTTATTAACTATATTAAAAAAGGTATCAGCATAATAATAAACAGAGTCAAAAGTATCATCATCTTCTTGACTTAAATCATCTGCCATACCTAATAAATATTGTTGTATATTAGGATTAAGTTGAGAAATGTCAGCCCCTGAATCTAGAAGCTGACATATTATTGATAGTTGAACTAAATGTTGTTCATCCATATTAGATTGTGATTTCTTCTTGTTTTTCGAATTCATCAGATCCCTTTTTTAATCTCCCTGTTTCAAAGTTATAATAAAGAGTTCCTGATGGTCCAGTTAAGCCTGTGTATCGACATTTAAGAACTTTTGTTTTAATAGTGTTTCTTTCTTCTTCTTCATCAGAACCAACATTTCTAGCAAAAGCAATAATATCCATACTAATTTGTTTAATTGAACCTGAACCGCGAATATCGTCCATTGAAGGTAATTTGCCCTCTTCAAAACTTTTTCCTTTGTTATCTGTTTTACGAAGATGACTAATAAGACCAATCCAAACTTCATGTTTTTTAACTAGCCTTAAAAGATCATTCATAATTTTATCTATTGCTTCGTTTCCTGTAAGGCCTTCAGTACCTTCGGAAGCCAATATGGTGATATGATCCACAAATAAATAATTGCACCCACTAAGGCACATGTACTCAAGAAAATCCATAATAGACCCATCTGAAATACTACCTTGATGGTCAAGAACCATAACACGATCATCACCGAAAATATTATCAAATCCCACCTTAAGTTCATCTAATGGTATCTCCTCATGTGCTGGATTTTTACTAATTGCCATACCTGCCATTTTTCTAGCAGTTTCAGCAGGTGATTCTTCAAGTGAAATAATACCTATTTTGTCTTCTGTATTTTCTAACAAGTGTACTGCTATTTCTCTTAATAAAGTAGATTTACCACTGCCTGTACCAGAAGTCCACAAAGTAATTTCACCGAATCTCATACCTTTTAGTTTATCGTTTAAACCTTCCATAAAAGAAGGGTAAGGAACAGACTCAATTTCGTTATAACGTTCTAATTGCGCCCACAGTTCATCTTTAGTGAGTATACCTGCAGGTGTGTATTCTGTTGCATTATAAATGCATTTCAAGACTTCATCAGGAGATTTAATCCACAAATCACTAGCATCTTTTTCTTCGGAAGTGACTATTTTTATTTTGTCATAACCAATTATACGTGCTGCTTCTTTTGTAGCAATTTCACCTGCTTCGTCTTTATCAAACCATAATACTATCTCATCAAAGTTTCTTAAGTACTCTCTACATTCAATTAAATCTTTTATTGAACTAGCACTTCTTAAGCTTACAACAGGATAAAAGGTCTTATATTTTTTATACCATGCAGATTGTACTGCCATAGCATCTAGTTCGCCTTCTGTTATAACTACTCTTTTTCCTGATGAGTAAAGTTGTTGTCCAAAAAGTCCACCGTTAAGTTTTCCAATTGAGGTAAAGTCTTTGGGTAGCTTTCGGACTTTGTAGCCCACAAGTTGTGAGCCAGTGAAGTAAGGATAATAATGACTATCAATATTACCGTCAAGATCGTAAGAAATTTTGACACCATAATGTTTAGATACTTCCTTATATACATTGCGCTCTTTAAAACCGCGAGTAGAGTAATCATGTTCAACCTCTCGCAATTTGTTAGACCAGTCTTTATTATCTGGCATTATTATACCCTCTCTTGGGGCTAAAAAATTCTGTCTACATGAAAAACAAAAAGCAGATCCATCTTCATAAACTTGTTTAGCATCACTACTTCCACATTTTTCACAGGGTTGATTACGAGTTACTATTCTGCCCATTATTGTCTTCCATCGTTAATTCAGCTATAAATTTACTTAATTCTTGAAAAAACAAATAACAAATAACAGCAATAATAGGATCAAAAAATTTATATCCCATTACATAGTCAAGTAATCCTACTGCTAGAGAACCCATTGCAGCCAGCCAAAGCGCTGGAGCTATCGGAGATACTCTCATGTTTAATACCTCTTTTTTAATTTATTGACATAAGCTATTGTTTTCTTTGAAGGAAATTCAGTTGGTCTAAATCTAATAGCTGCAATTTGTCGATTAT
>Ga0163111_10000346_pt1 | contig 27859 bp, 23 predicted proteins | sample CRUFie1St18metaG_FD_109645 | JGI IMG/M metagenome (GOLD analysis project Ga0163111, IMG submission 109645) | Marine microbial communities from the Costa Rica Dome - CRUD Field 142mm St18 metaG | ecosystem: Environmental > Aquatic > Marine > Oceanic > Photic zone | place: Costa Rica: the Eastern... | reverse complement strand
TTGATCTTTCAATGTTAATTGTATCACCAGGAATAATTTCACCAAAGTTTGATTTTACAATACTCTCAGAAATTACATTTACAGTATAGGTGTCATCCTTTAAATCAACAACTGTTAAACATACACCATTGTGACATAAGCTTTGATCAACCTTTAGCTCGTTTGTAATTTCTGACTTCAGAGAAATATCTAAATTTCCTTTATTTTTTTCTACCTTAACTACGGTAGCCATACATTCAATTATCCCAGTGAACATTATTATCTTTGTTTTCGCTTTAGTAAAATTAGCAATTAATTAAAGAGTGGTAAAATCAAAAAAAATAAATGTAGGAATAACTATTGGTGACCCTAATGGCATTGGTATTGAAGTAATATTAAAATCATTATCTGATTTTAGCATATTTCAAGATTGTAATTTTATAGTATATTCCTCTCTTAACTTAATTGAAAGACAGAAACAGTATCTTAAAATTGATACTCCTTCACTAAGAAGAGTTAATGGTGAGAGAGATCTGTATGATAATTACATTAATATTAAAGAAGTATTTTCAAACGATAAATTTGATTTTGGGGATCCTAATTCTAAATTATCTGCTCTTGGAATCCTTTCTCTTAAAGAGGCTACTGAAGACATCAAAGAAAATAAGATTGATGTTTTAGTAACTGCCCCTATAAACAAGAAGTTGTCTTACTCTAAGTCATTTGAATATTCCGGTCATACTGATTTTTTTAAGTACTATTTTGACACTGATCCTTTAATGTTAATGGTATCAGACGAACTTAGGATTGCTTTGTTAACAGACCATATTCCGTTAAAAGATGTATCCAATGTGATAAATAAAAATCTTGTTGAGCAAAAAATCAAAATACTAGAAACTTGTTTAGTTAATGATTTTCAAATTAACAAACCCAAAATAGCTCTGCTAGCAATTAATCCTCATGCAGGGGATGATGGTCTAATAGGCAGTGAAGACCAATCAATTGTTATACCAGCAATTAACAGTTTTAAAGAAGCTACAAGCTCAATTCATGGCCCATTTTCCGCAGATACCTTTTTTACCAACAGAAATTATAAAAAATATGATGGTATTATTGCCATATATCATGATCAAGGATTAATACCGTTTAAAACAATCTCTTTTGGCAAAGGAGTAAATTTCACAGCTGGATTGCCAATTGTAAGAACCTCGCCTGATCATGGTACTGGTTTTGATATTGCAGGAAGAGGAATAGCAGATCATACATCATTTTCCAATGCCATAAAACTAGGTCTTGAAGCTTTTAAGTCAAGAAATAAATTAGTTTGACACTAAATAGATAAATTTTTATAAATTTGCCGATCAATAGTTTAGTGATGAAATCGCTTTCACCATATTTGGTTAAATTTTCAGGACTAAAAGAAGGTGTTCATCTCTATGATTTTGAAATAGGAAAGAAGTTCTTTAAAAATTTTGATTATTATGATTTTGCGGATGCAAACATTAAAGCTATTCTTGAGTTAGAAAAAAAACCAACTTTATTAAACTTAAAATTTAGATTTAATGGTGAAGTTCAAGTTCAGTGTGACCTTTCCATGGAAATGTTCTCATTGAAACTTGAAACCGACTATAATATTGTTGTTAAGTTTAAAGATGACACTTCATCAACAGATGATAAAGTAGTTTTTTTACCAACAGGATCGAATAGCATTGATGTATCACATATTATATACGAGAGTATTATTCTTGCTATTCCACAGAAAAAAGTTCACCCTGGAGTAGAAAATGGATCTTTAAAATCTGAAATAATTGAAAAGCTAGAGGAGCTAAAACCTAAAAAAAATTTTAAAGAAAAAACTGACCCCAGGTGGGACAAGCTTAAAGATTTATTATAAATGGCACATCCAAAACGCAAAATATCTAAGACCAGAAGAGACAAACGTAGGACTCATATTAAAGCTGCGCACCAGCAAATCTCAAAATGTAGTGCGACCGGTGAATCTCACTTATATCACAGAGCACATTGGTTTGAAGGAAAACTTTACTATAGAGGAAAGGTTTTAGTTGATTCATTAGAATCAGAATAATCCTTACCTTAAACAACTAATTGACTTGTTTAACAACAACTTGGTGTTAGTATGAAATCTAACAATAAGACACATATAAAGGCTGCTATCACTGCAGTAGGTGGCTATGTACCAGAAAACTTTATTTCAAATAAAGATCTAGAAAAAATGGTTGACACTAATGATGATTGGATTACAGCTAGGACAGGGATAAAAAAAAGACGAATTCTAAATGAAAAAGGAAAGGGAACTTCATATTTAGCAATTAATGCAGCTAATAATCTTTTATCTAAGAAAAAAATTGACCCAGAAACAATCGATTTAGTTATTGTTTCAACGATTACTCCTGATTTTCATTGTGCTTCTACTGCACCTACCGTTGCTTCTGCAATTAATGCAAAAAACGCCTATGCATTTGATTTAAGTGCTGCTTGTTCAGGATTTCTTTTTGGTATGTCTTCAGCGTCTTCATATATAGAGTCAGGAAGATATAAAAAAGTTTTAGTAATAGGTGCAGATATGATGTCCTCTATTGTAGATTATAATGATAGGTCAACAAGTATATTATTTGGTGATGGGGCAGGTGCTGTTTTAGTTGAGCCAAGTATGAATGGTTATGGCTGGGAAGACGAATATTTAAGATCAGATGGTATTGGAGCTGAGTGGTTAAAAGTTAAGTCCGGTGGATCACTTTTCCCAGTTTCATCGCAGACATTAAAAAATAAATGGCATTTTATTACGCAAGATGGAAAAACTGTTTTTAAGTCTGCTGTTTCTGAAATGGCGAATGCTACAGAGCAAATAATTATAAGGAATAAATTAGATTCAGATGATATTAAATACATGCTTCCCCATCAGGCAAACAAAAGAATTATTGATGCTACCGCAGAAAAGATTAATTTAGATAAAAAAAAGGTTCTTATGAACATTGAAGAATATGGAAACACTACAGCTGCTACTATACCGTTATTAATGTATGATTATGAGGATAAACTCAAGAAGGGAGATAAATTAATTTTAGCAGCTTTTGGTGCAGGTCTTACATGGGGAGCAGCATATTTAACTTGGGCATATAATTAAATTGAACTATATGGATATAAAAGAAATACAGAATTTAATAAAGTTCGTTCAAAAGTCTGGAGTAGAGGAAGTAAAAATTGAAAGAGAAAATTTTAAAATTACTATACGCACAAAAAGTGTTATATCGCAAAATTTAATAGTTGAAGATATACCCTCTAATATTACAGCTCAACCAATTAAACAAGTTACTGAAGTTGTTTCAGAGCAAAATACTGAAAAAAATGCAGAGCAAAATGTTGAAAAAAATGATAAACATGTAATTATAAAATCTCCAATAATCGGGACATTTTATCGAAAACCGTCTCCTGATAAGCCATCATTTGTTGATGTTGGCCAGAATATTGCAAAAGGAGATGTGTTATGTGTGATTGAAGCTATGAAACTATTTAACGAAATTGAATCAGATTTTTCTGGTAAAATTGTTAAAATTTTAGTTGATGATCAAAGCCCTGTTGAATTTGATCAACCTTTATTCATTATTGATCCTTCTTAGAAATGTTTAATAAAATATTAATTGCCAATAGAGGAGAGATTGCAATGCGAGTTATTAGGACGTGTAAAGAGATGGGGATTAACACTGTTGCAGTTTACTCAAAAGCAGATGAAGAGAGCCTTCATGTTAGATTTGCAGATGAAGCAGTTTGTATCGGTCCTAGTGCTAGCACAGACTCTTATTTGAAACCTGCTAATATTATTGCTGCTGCTGAAATTACAAACGCTGATGCTATTCACCCTGGATATGGATTTTTGTCAGAAAATAGTAAATTCTCAAAAATTTGTGAAGAGCATAATATTAAATTTATAGGTGCCTCTCCTGAAATGATTGATAAAATGGGAGATAAATCTTCAGCAAAAGAGACCATGAAGGATGCAGGAGTACCTACTATTCCAGGGTCTGATGGCCTTGTTCCTACCCTAGAGGATGCTCAAAATGTTGCTCTCGAAATAGGTTACCCTGTAATGCTTAAAGCTACTGCTGGAGGTGGAGGTAAGGGCATGAGAATAGCAAAAGATGCTAAGGAGCTCTCTTCTGCATGGGAACTTGCTCGTCAGGAATCAAAATTGGCTTTTGATAATGATGATATGTATTTAGAAAAATTTATAGAAGACCCTAGACATATTGAGATTCAAATTATTGGGGATTCTTATGGAAAAGCATGTCATTTATCAGAGAGAGATTGCTCGATTCAAAGAAGACATCAAAAATTAATTGAAGAAACACCTTCACCTTTTATGACAAAACCATTAAGAAAAGCAATGGGTGAAGCTGCAGTTAAAGCAGCTGAATCAATAAAGTATGAAGGTGCAGGCACCATTGAGTTTCTAGTTGATAAGCATAAAAATTTTTATTTTATGGAAATGAATACTAGGATACAAGTAGAACATCCTATAACAGAACAAGTAATAGATTATGACTTGATAAGAGAACAGATTTTAGTTGCAGCTGGTGAGCCTATATCTGGTAAAAACTATTTTCCAAAGCTTTGCTCAATTGAGTGTAGAATAAATGCAGAAGATCCTAATAATGATTTTATGCCAAATCCAGGCAAAATATTAACCCTCCATTTTCCAGGCGGACATGGTGTTAGAATTGATACACATGTTTACAGTGGCTATTTAATACCCCCTTTTTATGATTCAATGATTGCAAAACTTATAACCACTGCACAAACCAGAGAAGAGGCTATAAATAAAATGAAAAGGGCGTTGGATGAATTTGTAATAGAGGGAGTTAAAACAACAATACCTTTCCATCAAAAGATGATGGAACACCCAGATTTCATTTCAGGAAACTATACTACTAAATTCATGGATTCTTTTGAAATGTAATCTATATAATCTTCATTTCAATTAATTTTTCAGCAATTTGAATTGTATTTGTTGCAGCTCCTTTTCTTAGGTTATCTGCAACAACCCAAACATTTAATCCACTTTCAATGCTATAGTCTCTCCTAATTCTACCAACAAACACTTCATCCTTATCAATAGAGTTTATTGGCATAGGGTATAAATTATTTGCAGGATCATCCTGCACAATAACACCAGGAGAGTTTTTTAAAATTTCAAAAACTTGATCTAAGTCAAATTGATTTTCAAATTCAATATTTACAGATTCACCATGACAGATTTCAATAGGAACTCTAACAGCAGTCGAAGTAATTTGAATTGAGTCATCACTTAAATTTTTTCTAGTCTCATTTATCAACTTGTTTTCTTCTTTTGTATATCCCCCCTCCTCAAAAACATCGCAATGCGGGAGAAGATTTTGATCAATAATATAGGGATATATCATTTCTGGGTCAGAGTGACACCTTTCACCATTTAGCTGATCAATAGCATTTTTTCCAGTTCCAGATACTGATTGATATGTTGATATAACTAATCTCTTGATTTTATAGGCTTTATGTAAGGGAGCTAGAACTACCATTAATTGCATTGTTGAACAATTTGGATTAGCAATAATGAAGTCATCCTTTGTTAAAACCTCAGAATTTACTTCAGAAACAACTAATTTTTTTGTTGAGTCCATCCTCCATGCAGAGGAATTATCAATAACTCTAGTTCCAACTTCAGCAAATTTAGGGGCCCATTTTAAAGATGTTGAACCACCAGCAGAAAATAATGCAATATGTGGTTTCATTTTTACAGCATTTTCAATTGAGACGACCTCATGCTCTTTGTTATTAAAAATAATTTTCTTACCTATTGACTTCTCGGATGCAACAAGAATTAAATTGCTTAATGGGAAATCTCTGCTCTCAAGAAGTTTGAGCATAACACTTCCTACAACCCCAGTAGACCCTATTACAGCTACTTTCATTTTGATTTATTTTTTTTCATTTTTTTAAAAAAAACTGCCCTACTTAAAGGCTCATATTTATCTTTCTCACCAATTACAACAATGTCTTTTTTCTTATTTTTCCTGTAACTATAATTAGCAACATTTCCTGACTTTTTGCAAACTGCATGAACTTTAGTGACATACTCAGAGATAGCCATAAGGTCAGGCATTGGTCCGAAAGGATTTCCTAGGTAGTCCATATCTAATCCAGCAACAATTACTCTAATACCCTTATTTGCAAGATCATTACATACATTAACTATTTGTTTGTCAAAAAATTGAGCTTCATCAATAGCAACAACATCACAATTTTTTACGTTATTTAAAATCTCCAATGATGACTTCACTTCAAATGAATTAAGTTTATTTTCATCATGTGATTCAATATAATTTTTACTTCTTGAATCAATTATAGGTTTAAAAATCTTAACTTTTTGGTTAGCTATTTTTGCTCTTTTAACTCTTCTTATTAGTTCTTCAGTTTTGCCGGAAAACATAGATCCGCAAATTACCTCTATCCAACCAAATTGTTCATTGTTGTATGCAGGGTTTTCTAAAAACATTTTGTAATTTAAATTGGAAAATTAAGCAAATTTATCAAAAAGTAATTCATTATTATAATTTATAGAAGTGTTTAAAAAAATAGAAAATAAAATAAAAGAGATTGCCAAAAAAATTAGTAACCCTAATCTTTTAGATCAGGATGAAATTTACAAGAATTCAAAAGAAATATATGAATTAGCCATCATATATAAGTTTCTATCAAAAAGTAAACAAAATTCAGATTGGGTATTGTATACCGATAAATTAAAGGAGACTTTACGTCAACTTGATTTATCATCAGAAAACAATGATAAATTACTAAATCATGAAAGTGAAATAGTTCCACTAATTGATTCTATTAAAGATTTAGTTACTGAAATACCAGAAAGTGACGATGACAAATGATCCTCAATTATATATTGTACCAACTCCTATTGGTAACATGGAAGATATTACTTTAAGGGCTATTGAAACACTTAAAAACTCAGATATAATATTGGCTGAGGATACAAGACATGCAAAAAAACTATTAAATCACTATAAAATTACTACTAAAGTCAATAGCTATCATCTTAATAATGAACATAAAAAGGTTGATGAATATATTAAAATGCTAATTAATGGCAACAAGGTCTCGCTAATAACAGACGCTGGGACTCCATGCATTTCTGATCCTGGATTTTTGCTGATTCGTGAAGCAATAAAGAGTAATATATTAATTACCTGTTTACCTGGTCCTACTGCTTTTATACCTGCACTAGTTGTGAGTGGGCTATCAAGTGATAGCTTTATTTTTGAGGGCTTTTTACCTAGAAAAAAAGGCAGGAAATCAAAACTATTAGAAATTTCTCAAAATACTAAAACTACAATTTTATATGAATCACCCTTCAGGGTAATAAAAACACTTTTAGATCTAAAAGAATTGATGGGTTCAGACAGAAAAATTGCTATTGTTAGAGAAATATCCAAAATTTATGAAGAGGTTTTTAGAGGTACAGTAGAAGAAGCAATTTTAGAATATAATGAAAGACCAATTAGGGGTGAGTTCGTAATATGTGTTGATAAAGCTTAATGAAAAATTGGATAAAAATTGATGAACCTACTATTGATGAGGTTAATTCTCTCCAGGCAGATTTAAAAATCCCCAACTTTATTTGTAAACTTTTACTTCAACGAGGTATTGATTCTTTAGATAAAGCAAAATCCTTTTTTAGACCTGATTTAGTTTCTCTTTATGACCCATATCTAATGAAGGATATGGAGAAGGCTATAGCTAGAATTAATATTGCTAAAAGTGAAAAAGTAATGATTTTAGGAGATTATGATGTTGATGGAACTACTTCAACATCTATGCTTTACAAATATTTTAAACACAGAGATTTTGACTTAATTTACTATATACCAGATAGATATAAAGAGGGATATGGGGTTTCATTAGAATCAATTGACTATGCACAAGAGAATAATATAACATTAATAATTACTGTAGATTGTGGAATAAAAGCAGTAAACCAAGTTAAGTATGCAAATTCAAAAGGAATCGATATTATTATTTGTGACCATCATCTACCTGATATTAAGATCCCCGATGCTTATGCAATTTTAAACCCTAAACAATCAGACTGTAGCTATCCTTTTAAAGATCTATGTGGCTGTGGAATAGCATATAAATTAATAACAGCACATAACCTAAAATCAGAAAACAAATTAAAGACTAGTAGTCTTCTTGATTTTGTAGCACTAGCAACTATTTCTGATATGATGCCATTAATTGATGAAAATAGAATTATGGTATTCCACGGGTTAAAGGAAATTAATGATAAACCTAGATTAGGCCTTAGGAACTTTTTGAAATTAAATAATAATAAGGTAGATGAATCAAAAGTATCTTTTAGTATAGGGCCAAGAATAAATGCTGCAGGACGAATGAAAAATGGAAAAATAATTGTTGATCTTTTAGTAGAAGAAGATGCTAATAAAGCTATGTCTATATCAAACGAAGTAGAATATCTAAATTTAAAACGAAGGGCTATTGAAAAAGATGTCTTTAAAAATGTTGTTGAAAGAATTGACCAAAGTAAGTATTCTAACATTATATATGGTCAAAATTGGAGTACAGGTGTATTAGGAATTGTTGCATCACGAATAATTGAAAAATCATATAAACCAACTATAATAATTACTGATTTTGATAAAGAATTGCTTACAGGATCTGTAAGATCTGTGCCTGGATTTGATGTACATGATGCATTAGTTAAATGTAAAAAATATTTATATCAATTTGGTGGGCATAAATATGCAGCTGGGTTAAAAGTTGAAAAATCAAAACTAAAACTATTCAGTGAACATTTTGAAAAAACTGTAAAAAAGGCAGTTGGTGGAAATATGTTTGAGAGGAAGCACAAGTATGATCTTGAAGTTTCGTTTTCAGATTTTACAATTGAAAATGTAAAAATTATTTCTAGAATTTCACCTTTTGGCATTGAAAATAGAAGACCAATTTTTAGAACAAATAATTGTAATATAATAGGTGATTTAAAATTTGTAGGTAAAGACTCACAAATTGTAAAAGCTTATATTTCGGATGCAACTAAAATCAAGCTTCCATTTGTCTCATTCAGTAAAAAGGACCAAATAATAAATCTCTCTAATCCTTTTGACATTTTATTCACCATAAGTCTTAATTCGTTTTCAACTAACGAGCAAGTTGAAGTTATAATTAAAGAAATCTCAAATTAAAAACCCTGCCTAAGCAGGGTTTTTTGTTTAAGTGTTTTTGTTATTTAGAATCTAATATTCAAACCTAAATTCCAGGTTGTACCTTTTCCGAAGTAAACTTGATTTTCTACATTAATTCCATTCCAAGCTCTACCACCGTCATTGTGAAAGTTTGTCTGTGACTGTGAAATATATTCTTCATCCAATAAGTTGTTTACATTCAATCTAGCTGTTGTATCATATCCAAATAATGTAGTTCGATATGTAGCACCTAGATCAACTGTACCCCACGATGGTAGTTTTATTGAACCACGGTTATTAGCTGAATTAAATTCACTATCAAGTGGACCAAATCTACCATGTAGATTGTCAAAACTCATTATATCAAGATCCATAGAAAGTTTTGATGATAATTTATAATCAGCACCCAAGTATAAAACTGACTGAGCAGCGTCACCAATTTTCACACCGTCAAGGTATAATGTACCAGTAGTCCCTGCAGGCTGATTATTATCTATGAAATATGCATCACCATCAAAGTTTTTTGAATACTTCCAGTCTCCAATTGAAGCCATACCTCTTATTTTAAGTCTATTTGATGGATACCAAGTCATTTCTGCTTCAATACCTTGATGAGTTTGCTCAACACCACTATATATTATTCTGACTCCTTGATCATCAATTGAAGTACTTCTTCTTAATGTCCTATCTCCCCATACTGTATGATATGCGTTGATGTTTGCTTTAAAGTTGGAAGAAATAAATCCATAACCAAGCTCAAATGATGTAAATGACTCGTTTGTTATATCATCAGCTTCTTCAAAGTCATAGTCAGCATTTGGAAACACACCATCAAATGACGGAGGTCTCATTATCTGTCCTACGTTAAAGAAGATGTTAGAATTTCTATTCATTCTATAATTAGCACCACCTTTTACATATCCACCGTCAACAGTAATTTTTCTACTCTTTGTTGAAGGAGCAGCAGTATAAAACCCTTCCCATTGGTATGTTTGACTTGAAGTACCAAATTGAACTACTGCAGAGAAATTATCACTTCCTGTATATTCAACCAAACCATTAAAACCAGTCCAGTCAACATGACCTATATAGTAACGCTGAGAACCATTTGGGTTATCCATTCCAAGATTTTTGAATGGACTCGCTTCATATGTATCGACAATAACTGTTCCAATATCATCTCCATTTCCTGAGAAATTAAATCCATTAATGGTCGATATATATCCATCGAGCCCAAATAATGTTTCAGGCCCTCTTCTATGATATGCCTTGTATGATCTTAAATCAACACCTACTTCATACCTAAAGTTATCAGTATCAATTTTTAATTTAGAAATACCTCCATACCAATTATGTGAGTTAGTAGAAAACCTTCTAATAGTTGTATCTGCCCCCCATTTACTTGGAAGTCCATCAATAGTATTGTGGTAACCCAATCTCATTCCCGCAAAAGGGCCACTGTCAGGAATATATCCACCCTTTTGATTTTTTAGCTCAGCAACACTCCAATCGATAGTAGTGTCTGGATTTCTCCATTCTCCATGATCAGCTAAATAATCAGCAAAAGACTCTCTGAATGCTGTTACACCATAAGATCCTCTTCCTCTAAGACCTGTTCCACCACCTCTTCCAGCTGATCCATAAAGTGATGTAGCAAGTGTCATATTACCAGAAATTTCCCAATCCCAATTGAATGTTGCCAATGGTTTATTGTAGTAGTTTCTAAGAACTGAGAATTCTTCTCCCTTATAATTACCATACAGCTGATTAAATTTTCTATAATCATCACCTTGAACTGGTCCATAATCTAGATAGTCTTGTAGTTGAGTACCATAATATGCTTGGTGATGCCATTGTCCAGCACCAATAAGAGAAAAGTTAAATTCATGATCACCTCCTCTTGGAGTATACCCAACGGAGAAAGCATATGTTGTTCCTTCACCTTTCATACCGTTTCTCCATCCATCTCCTTGCCAAAAACCAAGAAGAAAGCTAGACGACCAGCCAAGCTCGTTTACACCAGTATTATGGAAAGCAGTGAATTTTTGATACCCATTGTCACCAAGAGCCATTTTAATTCCAGTTCCAGGGTCAACCTCTGCGGCACGTGTGTTAACTGAGACAGTTCCACCAGCAGACGGAACAGCAAGAGAAGTTGAACCCAAACCTCTCTGTATTTGAACACTAGAAGTTAAGTCAATTAACCCCATCCAGTTTGACCAATAAATTCGACCATTTTCCATGTCGTTTACTGGCTGACCGTTAATTACGTATGCTGTGTTTGTAAATCCAAACCCTCTTACATACATTTGACCATCACCATAGCCTCCATTATCTTGATTTGTATAAACACCAGGTGTTCTCTTCAATGTTTCAACAAACTCTAGATTTCCAGCCTTAAGATCAATTTCAGAGCCTGAAACTGAGCTAAATGCTATTGGAGTTACTCTTTCTCTAGCTACGTCTACAACTTTTGATGTTACTGTAACTTCCGTAAGCGCTATGGAGTCTAATGCAGCATCTTGAGCAAATGTAGAAAACGTAAATAGTGAAAATAATATTAAGCTTAATTTTTTCATTATTATTAAATTTGATTATGTGCAAAAATATAACTATTAATTCTTCTAAATAAGAAGTAAATATCAACAGATTTTAAAATTATTGGCGAGTTTTCAACTATTTTTTATTGCTAATTTTATTTGCAATTTTTCTTGTTGATTTATCCAGGCGGTCTTCTTTTCCCTCTATAATATCTTGAGCTATTGATTTTCCTAACTCAACGCCCCATTGATCAAAACTATAAATATTCAGAATGGAGCCTATTGTAAAAATTTTACTCTCATACATAGCAATTAGAGAACCAAGATTATGTGGAGTGAGCTTGTTAATAAGTATTGAATTGGAAGGCTTATTTCCGTCAATATTTTTATGAATTTCTTTACCGGACTTTTTACTTCCAGTTAGTAATGCATTTGTTTGAGCTAAAAAATTTGAGTTTAAAACCTTATGTTGCTTAAGGTCTTCACTTAAAGGTTCTACAAAAACTATAAAGTCTGCTGGGATTAGTTTCGTTCCTTGGTGCATTAGCTGAAAAAAAGCATGTTGTGCATTAGTACCAGTAGACCCCCAAATTATTGATCCGGTTTCATAATTAATTTTATTACCCTCTCTATCTATACTCTTACCGTTACTCTCCATACATGATTGTTGAAGATAACTTGGAAGTTTACTTAAGTATTGACTATAGGGAATTATTGCTTCAGTTTCACATTTGAAAAAATTATTATACCAAATGCTAATTAATGCAAGAATTACTGGGATATTCTTCTGAAATGGTGATTCTCTGAAATGTATATCCATCTCTCTGGCACCATGCAAAAAGTTTTCAAAATTTTTATAGCCAAGACAAATTGCAATAATTAAACCTACTGAACCCCATAAAGAAAATCTTCCACCAACCCACTCAGGTATAGATAGTATATTGTTAGAGTTTATCCCGAACTCCTTTGGACTTTTGACATTATTTGAAATGGCTAAAAAATGATAAGGAATTGCATCTTCTCCTAATTTCTCTATAAACCATCTTCTTACTTTATTTGCATTTTCAAGTGTTTCAATTGTATTAAATGTTTTAGAAACTATTATAAAAATTGTATTTTCAGGATTTAGATCTTTGAGTAAATTATCTGTATAGTCAGGATCAATATTTGAAATAAAATATGGTTTGATTCCAATATTGTAGTGGTTTAAAGCTTCGGTAACCATTTCTGGCCCAAGATGTGAACCACCAATTCCTATATTAACAACATTTTTAATTTTTTTACCTGAATAACCAAGCCTTTTACCATTGTTAATTTCATTCGATATGATTTCAATTCTATTTAAGGCTTCTTGTACTTCCTTGGTGATTTTAGTGGATTTATTTTTATATGCTCTTAATGCTGTGTGAAGAACCGGTCTTTTTTCGGTTTCATTAATAGTTGCCCCATCAAAATATGCATTTATATTTTTTTTTAGATCTGTTTCATTACATAGATCAATTAGAGAGTTAAAAGCCTCTTCACTAATTCTGTTTTTTGAAAAATCAACATAAAAGTCATCTGAACTAACAGAAAACTTTTCAACTCTATTAGGTTCTTTTTTAAAATAATCCAAGATTTTCAAATCATTATTTCGTTCATAAATCTTCTTAAGATTTATCCAAGACTTTTGGACTGTTGGATTTTTTTTTGATAAAGCCATTATATAGAGGTTTTGTTCATTATTACAATTGAATCAAGCCTGGATTTTATCGATACGATATCGCTAAAGTACTTCTTTTTCAGTGATTCATTTATTGGTTTAGCCTCTGGTAACTTTTGCTTGAATGGATCAACTTCTAATCCATTTTTCCAAAATCTGTAACAAACATGAGGACCAGTGGTATTTCCAGTCATTCCTACATAACCTATTACGTCACCTTGTTCAACGAACTGACCGACCTTTACACTTGCTTTCTGCATATGAAGGTATTGTGTTGTATACGTATTGTTATGTTTAACTTTAACATATCTTCCGTTAGCTCTTGTATAGCTTACATCTGTAACTGTTCCATTTGCAGTTGATAATATTGGTGTTCCAATTGGTGCAGCGAAGTCTGTACCTCTGTGGGGTCTTACACGATTACCATACAAAGCTATTCTTCGTCTAAGATTATATCTTGATGATATTCTTCCAAATTTTATAGGAGATTGGAGAAAAGCTCTTCTCAAATTCTTAGCATTTTGATCCAAATACTCAACAATTCCTTTTATTGAATCAGTTTCATATTCAAATGCATACCTTTCTATACCTCTATGAACAAAATATGCAGCTTTTACTTTTGTAATCGCAACAGGTATAGTATCATCTATAAATGCTTGTGTGTAAATAACTTTAAATTTATCACCTTTATTAAGTCTAAAAAAATCAATTGTCCATGCATATATGTCAGACAAGTAGTATGTCAATAGTGGGTCTTTATCTTGTTCTTCAAGTGTTAAATACAATGAATTATCAATAGTCCCAGAGGCAGATAGATCTCTGTAGCTTCTCGGTTTTGACAGAGTCTTTCCATAAATGCTATCTCTTAGCTGAATAAATGAATATCCTTCAATTGTAGGATGATAAACAAAAGCTTTAAGTTTTCTGATAGAATCATTAGTAAAAATCAATGTGTAAGGTTTGCCTAACTGTAATTTTCTGAAACTAACATCGTTTTTTGTTTTCTCTAGTGCTTTATATATTTCAGGGTAATCAATTCCTTGTTCCTCAAGAATGTCTCCAAATGTGTCGCCTCTTTTTATTCTCCTCTCTTCAAATGTATACTTACTTTGATCATAACCGTATTTATATATTATGGGATCTTTAATTAACTCTTTATTCTTCTCTGAGCTACAAGAAAAGAAAATGGCAATAATTAATAATGTCAGTATTCTTTTCATCAGTTCTCAATAATAATTTGCAAGGGGTTAGCAACTCCAGAAAACTTTTCTAGGTCTGCTTTTATTGAACCAACAAGAAGGTCAGCCTGAACCCTTATAGGAATTCTATTTTTATCATTTGTTAACCAGATAGTAATACTTCCCTCACCTTTAAAAATTCTACTTCTATTTGTTGTAGGCATAAATTTTAAGCATTCAATTTTACCAAATTTTGATTTAATAACTTCCCTACCTTGGTATTTAAGTGGAAGTTCTCTATTTTTTGAATCGTAGAACATATTTATTTTAAATTCTTCTCCAATTTGAGTTTCTTCCTCTGAAAAGTTTTTCCTCAAATAATAAAGTGCAGAAATTAAGTCTTGAACATTATTCTTGGTCTCAAATACTTCAGTTGTTTGTTTTTTAATATTATTTACGATTGCTTTATTATTATTTTGATCAAATTCTACTTCTAAGTTTTTTGTGTAACCTCCTTCATAAATATTTCTTTTAAAAAGGACAGGCTGAACTTTATCCTGTTTAAAATAACTACTATAATAATCTTCAACCTTAAAAAAAAGTCTCGCCAAACCAATTGTTTTACCATATCCTGAAGCTAAAATTACAGAACTATCATTGATTGTCTCTTCAGATAGTTTTAATGATGCATAACTTGCATTAAATATTCCGTAGTGTACTATATATTCGAGGCTTTCTCCAGCTTTAAATGGTTTGAAATTGTTTGTCTGTAATTGACTAAATGCAAAATTTGTTGAAATTAATAGTACCTGAAGATATAGGTTAATAATTTTCATCTTTAATACTACAAAATTAGTCAAAATAATTTTGTAATTGATCATAAATCAATTTACCTCTTGATTTACCAAGGTAGGCTATTAATTCGTTCTCCTCAGCATTCCTTAATCTTTTAAATGATTTATACTTTTTTAAAAGTTTATCTTTTAAAACTGGACCAACACCTTTGATTGTATCTATTCCAGACTTTAATGCATTCTTACTTCTTCTATTTCTGTGAAATTTAATAGCAAATCTATGTGCCTCATTTCTTAACTGTTGAATTAGTTTTAAAGTCTCAGACTTTTTATCAATATATAGCGGTAGTTTATCATTAGGCTTGTAGATCTCTTCAAGTTTTTTTGCAATGCCAATTATTGCAATATCATTTTCTAACCCTAGTTTTTTGAGACTTTTTAATCCAGATGAAAGTTGCCCTTTTCCACCGTCAACTATGATTAAGTTAGGTAAAGGTTTTTTCTCGTCCGAAAGTCTTTTCAGTCTTCTATATATTACCTGTTCCATTGAGGCAAAATCGTCAGGTCCATGAATACCTTGAATTTTAAATTGCCTATAATCTTTTTTAGATGGTTTACCATTTTTAAAAACAACACATGATGCAACTGGATCAGTTCCACCAAGATTGGAATTGTCAAAACACTCTATGTGAAAAGGTTTTTTATCTAACTGCAAATCCTTTTTTGCCTGTTGCAAAATTCGATTTATATGAGCCTCTGGATCAACAATTCTTGTCTGCTTTAATTTATCTATTCTGTAGAATTTTGCATTTCTCTCGGAAAGATCTACTAGCCTCTTTTTATCCCCACTTTTTGGTATAGTAAGTTTAATTGATTTCGGAAGATTAATTTCAAAAGGAACAATTACTTCTTTACTCTCAGAAGAGAACCTTTGCTTAAGATCAATAATCGCTAATCTTAGAATTTCAGTGTCAGTCTCCTCTAACTTTTTTTTAACTTCTAAAGTAAATGATCTGATTACTGCTCCATAAGAAATTTGAAGAAAATTTATATAGGCGTATGACTCATCAGAAACCAAAGCAAAAACATCAACATTACTAATTTTAGAATTTACAATTGTTGATTTTGCTTGATAATTTTTTAATATATCAATCTTCTCCTTAATATCTTGTGCTTTCTCATATTCTAAATTTTTAGATAAACCATTCATTTTAAGTTTAAGATCAAAAATGGACTTTTTAAAATTACCTTTGATTAAATATCTTATAGATTTAATATTATCTGAAAACTTTATTTTTATTGTTTCTTCAGTTTCTTTTTTTATGAGGTGATTTAATTCATGATTTAAAAAAGGGTAGATGTCCTTAATTAATTTAATGAGAAACTTAGCGCTATATACATTTGTAAAAGGACCATAATACTCTCCTCTTCTATTTTCAATTTTTCGAGTATAAAATATATTTGGGATTGGGTCTTTTACAATACACACCCATGGATATGATTTATCGTCTTTTAAAAGGATGTTATATTTAGGTTGATACTTTTTTATCAAATTATTCTCTAACAATAATGCATCCATTTCAGTATCAACTACTATTTTTTCAATTCTCCAAATATTACTTACAAGGATTCTTGTTTTTTTACTGTCGTGATTTTTTGTAAAATAGGATGAAACTCTTTTTTTTAAATCTTTTGCTTTACCTATGTATATTATATTATCATCGATATCAAAAAATTGATAGACTCCAGGCTCATTAGGAAATGATTTAGCATGGATATGTAATTTACTATCTTTCACTAGAACAAAATTAAACCTATTTTAGTTTTAAAATATGTAAAATGGTGTCTAACAATAAAAATTTTTTAAGGTCAAAATATATAAATAATAGACTCTCTATGGAAAAGGAAGAAATCAATAGACTAAGCCATAAAGTAACAGATAAATTATTAAGCATGAATATATGGGATAAAAATTATTATCACATTTACAATTCCATTGATAAAAACAATGAATTAAATACAGATTTTTTAAAAAATCTTCTTTACGCAAAACAAAAAAAAATTATCATTCCTAAAATTCAAAATAATAGACTTATTCATTTTAAAATAAACGACAAAACCACTTTTGAGTTAAACAATTATAGCATAAAAGAGCCCATATCTGGTGTTATGATAGATGCTCAAAAATTAGATGTAATATTTATCCCTTTAATTATTTTTGATTTATTAGGTCATAGAGTTGGTTATGGTAAGGGATATTACGATAGGTTTCTTCAAACAGTTAATTCAAATTCATTAAAAATAGGACTTTCGTTATTTGAACCTATTGATAAAATTAGTGATAGAAACAATTATGATGTTAGTATGGATATCTGTGTTACTCCAACCAAAGTCTACAACTTTAAATAAGATTTTATAATTTTTTGCTAAACAAGAACAATATAATGACACCTGTACTTATATATGAATCTGCTAGATTAAAAACATATTCAAAAAAGGTATATTCTTTTCCTCCAATAAGAGGGATCCATTCAGGCCAAATCCATGTTGCTAAAGGAAACTGAATCATATCAACTACACTACCATAAAAAAGAGGTGCATATCCAATACTAGGAAATAAAGTTGCTACCTGACCATAGCTTGAAGAAAAAATAACACCATAAAATACTGAGTCGATCAAGTTCCCTATAGCTCCAGATAATATTAGGCATAAACAAAATATTAATAATTTGGATTTTTTATTCCTTATCATACTCCTTAACCAAAGACTTATACCAATGCAAGCAAAAATTCTAAATAATGTTAGGATTAATTTTGCATTGTCATCATCAAGAAAGGGTAATAATGTATTTAATCTTGCACCCATTGCCATACCCTTATTCTCTATAAATAAAAGTTTAAAAAATCCAATATCAAATATTGGAGACTCACCGAAGATAGTTAAGGGGTAATTTAATTTAATGTAAAATTTAACCACCTGATCTAAAAATATTAAAGCTAAAATTAGAATTAATGACTTTTTAGCATCAATATTTTTAATAAAAGATATCAAGTTTTCAGTTTTTTAGTTTTGAATATTTTTAGCCTCAATACTTAGCGTAGCATGTGGAACTATTTTAAGTCTTTTTTTATTAATAAGCTTTCCTGTAACCCTACATACACCATATGTCTTATTTTCTATTCTAACTAAAGCGTTTTTTAAATCTCTGATAAATTTTTCTTGCCTAAGGGCTAATTGAGTATTTGCTTCCTTTGACATTGTTTCAGACCCTTCTTCAAATGACTTAAAGGTAGGAGATGTATCATCTGTACCATTATTGCTATCATTCATATATGCACTTTTTAACAAGTCTAAATCTTTTTTTGCTTTTTCAATCTTCTCATTTATAATTTTTCTAAAACTTTCTAATTCTTTATCTGAATATCTATTTTTTGAATTTTTACTCATTTTAAATTTTGTTTATAGTTATTATAGTTTTAATACCGTCAAATTCTAAGGGCTCTCCTTCAACGTCAAAACTCTCGCTAAAATATAATTTATTTGCCAATGTTTCGCCCTTGATATAATCTAAATTTGACTTTATAGCATTTTCTAATTTTTCAGATTTTTGAATATTAATCTCAATTTTATCTGTTACCTCAAGCCCTTTGCTTTTTCTTATATTCTGAATTCTGTTGACAAGCTCTCTTGAGACACCTTCATTTATTAGGTTTTTGCTTAGTTTTAGGTCTAAAGCAATAGTATTTCCATTTCCACTTGCAACAGATAAGCCTTCTATATCCTTATAATTGATCTCAACATCATCTAGATTAATAACCACGTTAGTTTCATTTATCATAAAAGTTGTATTTCCTTTACTTTCAAATGCTTCAATATCTTCTTGAGAAAAACTTTTAATCTTAGCAGCAACGGCATTAATTATTGAACCATATTTTGGTCCCAGAATATTGAAATTAGGTTTAAGTTCTTTTACAAGCAATGAGTCCTTACTATCAAGAAACTCAATAGATTTTACATTTATTTCTGAAATTATCTGAGTCCTTGCATTTTCAATATCTTGTTTCTCAGCTTTATTTTTTACAGGTATAATTATCTTATTAAGTGGCTGCCTTACCTTTATTTTCTCTTTTTTTCTGATTGAAAGTGCAAGTGAACAAATATTTCTTATTTGATTTATCTTTTTCTCTAACCCTACATTTACTAGACCTGTTTCAGAAGTTGGAAATTTAGATAGATGAATTGACTCATAATCTTCTTTTTTACTGACAGAGTTTAAACACTGATAAACAAATTCAGAATAAAAAGGTGCTATAGGAGAAATTAATTTACTTACTGTAGACAAACACTCATAAAGAGTCTGATAAGCTGATATTTTATCAATATTATATTCTCCTTTCCAAAACCTCCTTCTTGATAACCTTACGTACCAATTACTTAGTTTCTCTTGAACAAAATCGTTGATCTCTCTAGCAGCAGGTGTAAGTTCATAATCGTTATAATAATCATCAACTTTTTTTACTAAAGTATTTAGCTCAGATATTATCCATTGGTCTAATTCTGGCCTTTTCTCAATTTGTATATTATTCTCATTATATAAAAAATTGTCAATATTAGCGTATAAGCTAAAAAAACTATAGATATTATGTAATGTTCCAAAAAACTTTCTTCTTACTTCAGCTACTCCTTCTTCATCAAACTTCAAATTATCCCAGGGATTAGAATTAGAAATCATATACCATCTAACAGCATCAGCACCATACTCATTAATTAGCTTAAATGGATCTATTGCATTTCCTAATCTTTTGGACATTTTTTGCCCATTTTTATCAAGAACTAAACCGTTTGACACAACATTTTTATATGAAATTGAATCAAATATTAAAGTAGATATTGCATGAAGAGTATAGAACCACCCTCTAGTTTGATCAACCCCCTCAGCTATAAAATCAGCTGGGAAATTTATATTTTTATCAATTAAATCTTTATTCTCGAAAGGGTAATGGAATTGTGCATATGGCATAGATCCTGAATCAAACCAGACATCAATTATATCTTTCTCCCTTTTCATAGGTTTCCCATTACTAGACATTAAAATTATTTCATCAACAATATCTTTGTGTAAATCAATATTTAAATAATTTTTATCTGACATGTCACCAACCACAAAATCAGAATATGGATTTGATTTCATAATACCGTTCTTGATGGAAATTTTAATTTCATTTATAAGCTCCTCTGCAGACCCAATAACCTTAACTTCTTTACCCTCCTCATCAGTCCAAATTGGCAAAGGTATACCCCAAAATCTTGACCTAGAGAGATTCCAGTCATTAGCAGATTTTAACCAGTTTCCAAATCTACCCTCGCCTGTAGATTTTGGTTTCCAATTAATTTCCTTATTTAATTCAAACATTCTATCCGATAGGCTATCCATTTTTATAAACCAAGACTCCATAGGATAATATAAAACCGGTTTATCAGTTCTCCAACAATGGGGATAGGAATGAGAATATTTTTCAACTTTGAATGCTAGATTTTGTTCCTTAAGACTTATTGCTATTTCAACATCAACTGATTTTTCTGGAATAGAATCAGAGGCATAATATTCGTTTTTAACATATTTACTGCTCACCAAACCAATTCCTTCGATAAATTTACCTTTAAGGTCAACAATTGGAACTTTATTACCATTTTTATCTAAAACTTGTAATGGAGGTACCTCAGGACTTGCATTTTTTGCAGCTTTGTAGTCATCAGCTCCAAATGTTGGTGCAGTATGTACAATCCCTGTTCCATCTTCAGTAGTTACAAAATCACCGATAATAATTCGGAAAGCATTCTCAGGATTATCTAATGGTAGAGGAGACTCAACCCATATTCTTTCATATTTTAAATTTTCAAGATCTTCACCAATCAATTCGTAACATAACAAAAATGGAATTTTTGACTGATTTTTATCAAAAGATTTTAATTCTTTCTCTGAACTTACTTTGTAGAAATTTTTTGAAAATATTTTGTCAATAAGCTTAGAAGCTACTACGACTGTTATTTCATCTTTTGTATATTGATTATACGTCTTGATAAAAGAGTATTTAATCTTTCCCCCGATAGTTAGTGCTGTATTTGAAGGCAGAGTCCATGGTGTTGTAGTCCATGCAAGAAAATAAAACGGATATAGGTTATTTAATTCATCTGGGAGTCCTTCTTTTTTGCACTTAAATTGTGCAACAACAGAAGTGTCAGTTATATCCCTGTATGCTCCAGGTTGATTAAGTTCATGTGAGCTAAGTCCTGATCCTGCTGCTGGTGAATATGGTTGAACTGTATAGCCTTTATAAATTAAATCCTTCTCATAAATATCTTTAATAATCCACCAAACAGATTCCATGTATTTAGAATGGAATGTAACATATGGGTCAGACATATCAATCCAATAACCCATTTCTTTTGTAAGTGACTCCCAATTAGACGTATATTTCATTACTGCCTCCTTACAAGCATTATTATATTTTGAGATACTTATTTTTTCGCCAATATCATCTTTAGAAATTTCAAGTTCTTTCTCAACTCCTAACTCAACAGGAAGCCCATGTGTATCCCATCCAGCTTTTCTCTTTACGTTGAATCCCTTAATTGTTTTATATCTACAGAAAGCATCTTTTATTGTCCTAGCCATTACATGGTGTATCCCTGGCATTCCATTTGCAGATGGCGGACCTTCAAAAAACACAAAGTTTTCGTTATTTTCTCTATCAGAGGATTTAGCAAATACGTCTTTTCTAGTCCAAAAAACTTCAATGTCTTTTGCAATTGAACTTAGTGAAATTTTTTTCAATTCTTTAAATCCCATTTATCCTGTAATTAAAGGTGAAATTAGTGATTTTAGATCAAATTAAAGTTAATAAGGACCTTTATAATTTAAGATTTAATCCTGCCTGGATAGATCTACCAGGGGCTGATATTCCTGAAGCAAATGTTCTGTAATGATTATCAAAAATATTTGAAATACCTAATCTAAATGTTGAACTGGATGAGACTTTTTTACTTGCAAAAATTGAAAAATCAGACCATTTAGGCATTCCAAGGAAGCTTTTTAATCCGTTATTATCAAATGTAAATGGTGTTTCATCAAGTCCATCTTCTCCTCCAAGACTGTAATCCTCAGGCTTTTTTGAGTCACTAAATTTGTAAACAGCTTTAATTTTTAAATCTTTTTTATTATAGTCTAATGAGATCGATCCAAACATCGGGGAAATTGATGGTAGGGGACCATATGTTTCGTTATCATCTCCTTTTGTGTACGTTAAGCTATAATTTACTTTAAAGTTCTTAGTAAGAGAATTAAAACCATCAATAGAGAACCCATGTATAAACCTATTACCTAAATTTTTATTAGCTATTGTAGTTACTTCCTCACCATTATAAATTATCGTTGATAGATCAGGAGTAGTAATATCAGAAAAAACAGTATACTCAGCTCTACCAATATGTCTAGAAATAATTGTACTAAAACCTCTTACTGATAAATAATTATTATTATTAAGAGATTTAAAATCAACTCCTAAGTCTAAATTATACGCGTATTCTGGCTTTAAAAATGTATTTGGAACAACTAATAGACCATTGTTTTCCCTAATCTTTCCAATGTCATCGATATTTGGATTCCTAAATCCACTGGACAATACAGTATTAATCTGAACCTTGTTACTTGGTCTCAACTTCATTGAAATTGTTGTTGTTAGTGCTTTGGAGTTCAAATTAACTTTTGATAATTGAGGATTTACAGAAATTATATCATTCCAGCTAGCCTTTAATCTTGTAAAGGTTAATCTAGTTCCAATATTAAAAGTGAAAAATTCACTCAAATTCCATGACCAATTTAGATATGATGCAAAGCTTGTATATGAGCTTCCATCACTAGGATATCTTGTAGGAATTGCTAATTTTTGGCCTACACCAACAACTTCATTACCGACAACTTCTAAAATTCTGTCATATGCTTTAGAGTAGTTATAGTTATATGTTGTCTCTAATCCGTACGAAACTGAATGTCCATTTTTAAATGATGTATCAAAGTCACTATTCAAACTAAAAACTTTTAAGTCCTCAATTTGATGAGACCTATTCATTGAGTTAAACTTTCTTTTGACCCTACTTTCATTAATTTTCTGGAATCCAAAAGTTATGACACCTTTTTTCATGAATCTTTTATTTGGAAAAATTTTCAAACTCGGAGAAATTAGTAATCTTTTTTGAGGGCCATAATACCACTCACTAAATTTTAATGAATCATCTTTTCTTATGCTTAGTTGATCAAATCTATCAATATCACTAGATTCAGAAAACTGAACATTTAGATTTAGAAGATTAGATTCTCCGATTTTAAATAAAAACTTCTGAAATAAATCAACTTGACTGTAGCCAGTATTCTTCTGAACATTACTATCACTATTAACTGATGGTGAAGTATAATAGTTATACCTTGAATTTTGAGAAAAAATTGGCGTTAGCCCCCAATCTGAGAAACCATGATTTCGGTTTTTACCCATTTTAATATCGCCATATTTTGATATGGATACAGATGTTATACTTCCCCAATTTTCTGAACTGACACTGGTATTAAAATTATTAGAGATACTATTGTTTGCCGAATTATAGCTTGATGTAAAACTTGAGGATATTTTTTCAGAACTTTTTAAAATGGGATTTTTAGTATAATAATGAATAACCCCACCCATTGCATCTGATCCATAACCTACGGAGGATGATCCAAATATTACTTCTGCTCTTTCAATATTACTCGGGTCAATAGTTATAGAGTTTTGTAAATGGCCAGACCTATATATAGCATTATTCATTCTAACGCCATCAACAACTATTAAAACCCTATTAGCTTCAAAACCTCTTATAACTGGACTTCCACCTCCCCCTTGACTTTTTTGAATTCTAACACCAGGACTTAACTCTAACATGTCAGCACCTGAGGAAGGTGAGGAAATAAATAAATCTTCAGACTTTATAACTGAAACTTTTTCAGCAATTTGGTTAACATTAGATGCAGATCTTGCCACAGACAGAATTACTTCATTAAGGTTTAGATTTTCAGGATTTAATAAAACTATGCTACCGTTTTCTATATCTTCTATTAAAACTTCCAACAAAGAATATCCAAGTAATTGGAAATATAGTTTAGTCTCATCAGAAAATAAATCAAGATTTACATTTCCATTAATGTCACTTAATGTTGACTTGTCTCTATCTTCATTAAACACGGCAACATCTGATAGGATTTCATTAGTTTCACTATCTCTAATAGTTATTTGTTGACTAAAGCCAAAACTAGTAACAAAAAAAAACATAAGAGCTTTCTTGTAAGTAAAACTACTGTTATTTAAAAATTTCTCTAAAGACATTAATTGACTTTGGGGTTTTGAACATTTGTAAATGTAAAGAATAATAGTCAATTAGATAACTAAGCATTCTAGACCTGGATTCATTATTTATATTTATGTAATTTAAATCTTCAAATTCCATGCCTAATATTTTCTTAAATATTTTGAATTCGTCTTTATCAATGTATTTTGCTAATGGTTTTATATGTGAGCTTGAGCCCGATTCAAGATTGAAATAAACATCTTCATCATCTTTAATATTAGGATAAAAACCAATATACCTAGTTAGTTCAATCAAAAATTTTATATGAAAATTATTACAGAACGCTTGATTATCATACCAATTTAACGATCTAAACATAAAGTTAAATAAGTTTTGATTATTTTCACCCTCCTCTCTAAATACGCTTTCAAGAATTTCTGATAAAAAAATAATTACTGTACTTTTTTCTGTATTCGAGTGCAAGCTCTTGTAAAGTGTTATTGGCTTTATCTCCTTAATGTAACTCAGCCTGCCTGGCTTACCCTCAGTAAAGTTTATGTTAATAAAATTAAGTGGGAAAAAATGGGCCTTACTAAACTTAGACTTTTTTATTCCATAAACACCTTTTACAATAAAGCTTTTAAACCCTTTGTCTTCAACATAACATGACACAATGATACTTGTTTCACCATTCTTTATTGATCTTATAACAAAACCTTTGGAATTAGGCATTCTAAACTACTCCCTGAGCAAGCATTGCATCAGCTACTTTGACAAACCCAGCTATATTTGCACCTTTTACGTAATTTATACTATCCTTAGATGAACCATAGTTAACACAAGATGAGTGAATATCTGACATAATTTCTTTAAGTTTCCCATCTACTACTTCACGAGTCCAAGTGTATCTTAAAGAGTTTTGAGCCATCTCAAGTCCTGAAACTGCAACACCTCCTGCATTTGAAGCTTTACCTGGAGCGAATAATACTTTATTATTCATGAATAATTCAATTGCCTCTGGTGTACACGGCATATTTGCACCTTCACCGATAGTATTACATCCATTATTAATCAATGATTTAGCGTCTTCTTTATTTAATTCATTTTGAGTGGCACATGGTATGGCAATATCGCATTTAACGCTCCATGGAGATTTCTTTGAGTGAAATTCTGCTTTACTATATTTTTTTGTGTATTCTGAGATTCTGACTCTTTTCTTGTTCTTAAGTTCCATAATATATTTCAGTTTCTCAGAATCTATTCCATCCTTATCATAAATAAATCCTGATGAGTCAGAAAGAGTTAAAACTTTTGCACCCATATCAATACATTTCTCGGTTGCGTACTGGGCGACATTTCCAGAGCCAGATATTGTAACTTTTTTGCCTTTTATGCTTTCTGCTTTATGCTTTAACATTTCATTGATAAAATATACAACACCGTACCCTGTTGCCTCTGGCCTGATTAATGATCCACCCCAAGAAATCCCTTTACCGGTTAAAACACCAGAAAATTCATTTTTCAATCTTTTATATTGACCAAAAAGATATCCTATCTCTCTTCCAGCAACACCTATATCTCCAGCAGGAATGTCTTTATTAGGACCAATGTGTCTAAAAAGTTCTGTCATAAAACTTTGACAGAATCTCATTACTTCCGTATCTGATTTACCTTTAGGATCGAAATCTGAACCACCCTTACCACCTCCCATAGGAAGAGTAGTTAAGGCGTTTTTAAATACTTGCTCAAAAGCTAAGAACTTTAATATACTAAGATTTACAGAAGGATGAAATCTTAAACCGCCTTTGTAGGGGCCTATTGCGGAATTCATTTCAATTCTATACCCTCTATTTACTTGAATTTCTTCATTGTCATCTATCCAAGCAACTCTAAAAGAAACTACTCTTTCTGGCTCAACCATTCTAAGTAAAATATTTTGACCGTAATAAATATCTTGAGATACTATGTAGGGGATAACAGTCTCTGCAACCTCAGTGACAGCCTGCATAAATTCAGGTTCATTTTGGTTTTTTTGACTTACTTGTGATAAAAACTGTTTAATTATTTTGTCCATTTTGATCACTTGCGTATAACAAAGGTAGTACAAAAAAAGAAAGAGCTCCAAAAATCAAAGTTATTATTGCCTGACATGACCAGGCTAGCCATCCATATGTTAACCCTACTTCGGTATTAATGCCAAAGTTTACTAGGAATAATGAAATGGCTAAAGGATAGACACCTAACCCATGATTTGAAAAAGAGATGCTATATACACCAACAACAAAAGCTGGAAAGATTAAATATGAATCAATAGAGCTAAGCTCCGGGACAGAAAATTTTATTACTGAAAAAGCGAGTATGTAACATGTCCAAATAGTTATAGAGAATAAAATAAAAACAGCAATTCTTGATTTAAGTTTTGTTATTGATAGCAGACCTTCCAACATGGTTTTTAAAAATTTTCTTGCACTTTTTACTCTAGTTACTAGGAGAATTAAAATCAATAGAACTGTAATAATAATTAAAATAATAAAACCAATATTATTATCAACAAATAATAAAAACTCGTCATTGAAAAGGGATTCAAGAATTAATTCATATTGAAGAAACCAAACAGATATTAATATTATAAGTGATATTAAAACATCTACAATTCTTTCAGCAGCGATAGTGCCCAAAGTTTTTCCTAAAGGGATATTATTATAGTTACTAAGAACAGATGCTCTGACTAATTCACCGGATCTAGCGATTGCCATATTAGACGTATAACACATAAATACACTTGCAATGCTTATTACGCTATTTGACTTATAGCCTAAAGAGTTAGATAAAAGCTGCCACCTGAAACCTCTAACTATATCTGCAGATGCTCCAAAAAACATTGCTGCTATCACAAACTCAATTTTAGCAGACTTCACATAAGTCCATATTAAAGTTCTCTCCTGCGGGCTTGTTAATTTAAAAGTCAAATAAATAAAAAACAAGCCTAATATTATAGGTATTAATATCTTAAGTTTCCTC
>Ga0163111_10000345_pt1 | contig 28108 bp, 24 predicted proteins | sample CRUFie1St18metaG_FD_109645 | JGI IMG/M metagenome (GOLD analysis project Ga0163111, IMG submission 109645) | Marine microbial communities from the Costa Rica Dome - CRUD Field 142mm St18 metaG | ecosystem: Environmental > Aquatic > Marine > Oceanic > Photic zone | place: Costa Rica: the Eastern... | reverse complement strand
ATTTATACTAAATAATTATTCTTCCTTCTCTTTTTTTGAAAATTTTAAAAATCAAGCTTCAGTAGAAATTCTACAAACAATAATTTCCGCACCTTTTTTAAAAACAACTTCTTCTATTATTCTAAGCTATTATCTGACTCATTTATTTTTAACTTTGTTAACCATCTATTTTTTTTTAAAAATTTTAGAATTAAATAAATTTAATAATATTAAAGATTATTTTACTGTTATTGTATTATTATTTTTATCATTTAACTTCTTTAAAAGTTCATCTAGTGGGTTAGGATTAAATTTAATGTCTGCTTTAATTTTCTTCTCATTATTTTGTTACTATCAAAAAAAAATCTTTTTTCACAAATTTACATATTCAATTTTACCGTTAATAAGACCTGATGGTATTTTATACTCAACAATATTTATTATTGCTAATATAGCAAATGATAGAAAAATAGATGTTAAACCAATAATTTTGAGCCTTTTTTCCTTTGGAACCTATTATTTAGTTGTGAATTTTTATTTTGATCAATGGCCTCCACCTCCAATGGCATTTAAAAGTTTTCCAATTTCAAGTATATTTGGAAGCTTACAAGATCCTTTAAAATACTACGAATTAATTATTTTTGTAAAAGATCATTTAATACAATTATCTGTTATCGCGTTGTTTATTTTAATATTCTTTTTGAAATTTGGTTTAAGTTTTGAATTATATAAAAATTTTTTAAATAAATATATTTATGAAATATTTTTACTTATTGGTTTTATAGGAATATTTTTATTTTATAATTTTTTATCATACCACCAACATGGAGACTTCAGATACTCTATGATAGTTACTTTATTTTTAAGTTTTATAGCTATAAAAATAATTTTTAACTCAAAAATATTTAATAAAAAACATATTACTTTTTTAGCAATTATTTCTCTTATTCACTTATATTATGGAAGCTCAAATTTATACTATATCTTTAGCGATAAAAAAATCGCGCAAAATACATATTTTGAAAGTTATAAATTTGCTGCAATTGAGTTAAAAAATTTGAAAATAAAAAAAGATATTAAGATTGCTTCAGTGGAAATGGCATCTTTTCCATTTTATTTAGAAAGAGACGTTTTAGATCTTTATGGATATTCTAATTTAGATATTTCCAGAAGTAATATATGTAATTTTAATAATTTGAAAATAAATCCATCACTTTTAGAAGGAGAAAAACCAGATCTTATTTTTGAAAGGGCTGTACCTAATAATTATTATTATCTTATAGGTGAAAAAAAAGAATTTAAAGATAGAGTAACGGATTTAGAGAATTATTTACTTCAAGATTATTTTTCTAAAAAAGAAAATAACTATGGTGATTTAAATTATTTATTGAACAACTATGATTTTATACTTTTAGAGTATGAAAGATTAGCCTCTTTATATTTGGTAAAAAAGACTTATTTAAATAGATTTTATGAAGTTATTTTAAATAATAATTATAAATTTTCACAAAAAAAAACATATGATAAAGAAAGTTTTTTAAAAATTTATAATAATATTGCCGATAAGAATATAAGTTGTTAGCGATATAAAATTATGAAATATGACTTAAGTATATATGGTCTTGGTCCAGCAAGTGTTTTTTTAATTCATAGTATAATCAATACAAAAATAAAAATTGCAGTTCATGAGACTGGTGAGTTTGATAAAATTGGAACAATAAATAATTTTGATAAAATAAAAGGTCCATTTTTTTTTAACAAAAAAGAGAGAACTAAATCGGTCTTTGGTTCTGCAGCATTATGGAAGCAGCCAGGTATTGGGGGTCATTTATTTTACTTTGATAAAGAAGATTTTAAGAATTGGCCAATAAATTATCCTGAAATTTGCAAAAAGTATAATGAAGTAATTAAGTTAATAGAACTTAGTACTAATAAAAGTATTTCCTCTGATTTTGAAGATAAAAATTTTTTAAAAAAAATGAATTTATTGGCTTTAGAAAAATCTTTCAATCTCAAATTAGGATCTGGATCATTGAAATATAATTTTTTAAAACTTTATCAAAAACTTATTAAAGATATCAAAAATTCTAAAAATATAGAAATTTTTACAAATAGTAGATTGATAAAATTTAATTATGATTTTCGAAAACAAAAAATTTTAAGTAGTCTTGTTTATCAAGGAAAAGAGAAATTAATATATTCTAAAAATCACATTTTGACTTGTGGATGTTTAGAAAGTAATAGAATAATTTTGCAAACTTTTAAAAAAGAAAAAAAATATCTAAAAAAATATGATATTGGAAAGAATATTTCTTTTCACCCAACATTAGAATTAGGTAAAATAAAATTTAAAGAGAAGCTCTCGGTCAATTATGATTTATTTAAAAAAACTCTTATTTTTTTAAAACCTAAAAAATATAATTATATGAATACAGGTCTTTCACTTTCATTTAATTATTCAAATGTAAATTCATTAATTGAAAAAGTGGTTAGCCGTTTTAGAAAAAAAATAAACCATATCAATATCGGTCTATTGATTGAACACAAAAAGAACAAAAAGAACTTTATAAGTCTAAGTAAAAAAAAATATACCAAACAAGATTTTAAAATGAATATAAACACTTTTATTGATCGAAAAAATTTAGATTATATAAAGAAAGTTTCAAAAAGTTTTTCAACATTATTAAAGAATAAAAAAAATTTTAAATTTATAGAAAAAAATAATAAAATTTTGTTTGAAACAAACAATCATCATCACGGTGGTTTGTGTTTTGGAAATGAAAAAAATTTTCCAGTTGATAAAAACTTTCGTCTAAAAGGATTTAAAAATTTATATATATGTGGAAGCTCATTGTTTCCATCTTCTAGTTGTTATGGGCCAACCCTTACAATTATGGCTTTGTCGAGATTGTTAGCAGATAAAATCAAAAAAAAATTTAATGTTGAATAAAATTAGAAATTTATCATCAAAGTTTAGACTTAATTTATTTTATAACCAAATTCTAATAAATAAAAAAAATTCAATTTTTTTATTCATTACAATCACATTTTTAGCTTTTGTAGAAATGTTTATCATTGGTTCATTATTTCCAATTATTAATTTATTTCAAAAAGAGGAGAAAATTTTAGAGTTCATGTTAAAAATAGAAACTTTTACTAATTTAGACTTTGAATTAAATTATTTTATAATATTTGTTATTTTTTCGGTAGTTTCATTATTCTTTATATCCTCGTTATTACAGACTTTATCATTTTATTATAGTAGCAAAGTAACAGAAAACATTTTTTATTTTTGGAAAAAAGAAATTTTAAATAAATATTTAGATGAAAATATAAGTTTTTTTTCAAATAATAAATCAGGAGATTTAATACAAAGGCTTTTAGTTCATACTAGAGAAGCTTCATCGTTTATTTTTGAATTTTTCATTCTTTGCAAAGATTTATTGATAGCCTTGATAATTTATATTTTTCTTTTTTTTATATCTTACAAATTAACTTTATTTTTTACCTTAATATTTTCAATAGTTTTGATTGTGTCTTTACTTGTTGCAAAAAACTTAGTTTATAAAAAAGCCTCAGAAGTTGCTAATCTTCAAGAAATTATATTTTCTTATTTAAGTAATATTTTACAAAGTGTAAAGGTAATCAAAGCTTTCCAAAAAGAAGAATATTTTCAAAATATTATTGATCAAAAAAATAAAGTTTTTATGAAAAATCAAATTTTAAATGAGACACTGGTAAAGATACCAGCAATATTTAACAGAACAGTTACCTTTGTAATTGCAATGCTATTCTTATTATACATATTGTTATTTAACTACGATGAGAAGCTGATTACAACATTTATAGTATTTCTTGCTGGAATGTATAAAATAAATAATTCTCTAGGATCTATTAATAATTCTATATTGGGAATGGCCAGACTTCTTCCAAATATAGAAATTGTTTTTCAAGAAATAAATAGAAAGCAAGAGAAAACTAAAGATTTACATAATATTAACACATTCCAAAATAATTTAAGATTAGAAAATATAAACTTCAAATATAATGAAAAAAAAATCATAAATAATATAAACTTTGGAATTAATAAAGGAGAATTGGTATCGATTGTAGGACCTTCAGGAGTTGGAAAAACAACTTTAATTGATATAATTTGCGATCATATTAAATGTGAAGAAAAAAATATTTTTGTTGATGATCACATTCTAAATCTTTCAAAAGAAACTTTATCAAAAAGATTCTTTGGATATATATCTCAAGAAGGTTTTATATTTCCTGGCTCTATTAAAGAAAATATAAATTTTTTTTCTGATAAAATTAAAGATGAAGATATAAGTGAAGCACTTAAAGTTACTGGTTTAGAGGAATTTGTTAATTCTCAAAAAAAAGGCATTGACACTTATTTATTGGAAGGTGGAAAAAATATATCTGGGGGACAAAAGCAAAGAATTAGTATTGCTAGAATGATTTGTTCAGATTTTGAAATACTAGTTTTAGATGAGTCCACAAGTCACTTAGACCAATTATCTGAACAAAAAATCATACAAGAGTTAAAAGGTTGGATTAAAAAGAAAAATAAATCAGTTATTTGTGTTACTCATAGTTCAATTGTAACCAAATCCTCAGATTGCATCTATGTATTGGATAAAGGTAGTTTTATTTCTAAAGGAAAACACGAAGATTTAATTAATATTAATTTTTATAAAGAAAATTTCTTTTAAAATGAGAAATTTCTTAGAAATTAAAATATTAAAGGAAAAAGATATTGAAATTAATTGTAAATATTTAATTTCTAGAATTTCGAAACTATTAAGTTTAGAGGAATTTAATTTATGGATTTTAGAAATATCAAAAATTTTACAATTTGATAAGGGAAAAACAATTTTTTTTATCAAAAAAAAAATCTTTGAAACTTATAGTTTTTCAAAAAATTCATTTTCGAAAAAATTAAAACTTTACTATCTGCCAACATATTTTATTTATCTAAATTTTATTTTGATTAAAAAATTATTGTCCCCTAAACCAAAATTTATTTGTAGCTATGATTTAATTATTGATAATATTTCATCAAATTTTGAACTTTCAAGTTATCAAGATATTCTTAAATATATTTCATCAAAAAAAATATTAGTTCGGACTACAAATAAAAATGTAAATTCAAAAAAATTTAATACAGTAAATTTCAAACATTCTTATATTAGATTACGCGAATATTTAAAAATAATTAGATTTTCTATTTTTACTATTTTCTTAAGCTTGAGATTTAAAATAAATCTACTTTATTTATTAGTCAAATTACTTGATGATTACCTTTTTTTTCGAAGTTTTTTTAATTTTTATAAATCTAAAAATATTATAATGCATCAGCATTATCTTAGTAATAATATAAAAAATCATTTTTTTAAAAAAAATGGCGGCAAAAAATCTTGTTTAATTCAAAAAAATATTAATACAAGAAATACAAATGGCTATTTTTACGATGCTGACTTAGTTTTTGGGTTTAGTAAAAATACAAGAATTAATAAAAATGAAACTTTTTCAAGAATAAATAATTTTCAAGATATAGGCTCATTTTTCTTAAATAGAAATCTCAACAAAATAAAAAAAAATAAAAAAATTAATTTTGATATTCTTTACTTAGGGGGAAATGATTTAGGACCTAGTGGTTATTATGACACTTATAATAATTATAAAGCTGACTATTTAAGTCAATTAGATTGGCTGAAAAAATTTTCTTTAGAAAATAAAAATTTGAAAATTGCTTTTAAACACCATTCGAATAATGAATTTAATTTTGAAAAAGAATATTTAAGAGATAGTGGAGTCATTTTTTTAAATCAAAAATTAAATTCTTACGAAATAGCATATAATTCAAAGATGATAGTAAGTTGGGCATCTACAATGATTGTGGAAATTTCTTCTTTAAATAAATTTTGTTACTTCTTAAATCCCAAAGGAAGGAACAAACAGTTTTTAAAGGATATCATTAATTCATCTGATTTATCAATTAGAAATTATAAAAGTTTAGTTGAAAAATACAAATTTGCAAAAAAAAATAAATTTTTTAAAAAAAACAATAATAAGTACTGCAAAATAGATAGAAAATATTTTTATAATATTGTAAAAAATCTAGCTTAAGAGTTAAAATGATAAATAGTTTAAATAAATCTGAATTTGAAAATAAAGGTTTCACTCTTATTAAAAATTTCTTAGATAAAGAAAAAGTAAAAAAAATTAAAGAATTAAATCAAGACATTATTAAAAAATGTGAAAAAGGGGACTGGCCATTCTTAAGTGTATATAAAGATTACCCACATTTTGGTGGAGTAATAAATCTTTTTGGTGTTAATTATCCCTTGCATGGCCAACTTGATAAAAGTATCTACAATATTGTCTCAAAAATCAAAATTGAAAGTTGTATAAAATATTTATTAAACTGGAGAAATTATAAAACAACTTTGATTAGACTTCATACATTTAATAAAAATTATAATTATCAAGGTGCTTGGCATAGAGATAATGAAGATTTTGAGAGTCAGGATACTATACAGTCAGTATTGTACTTAATGGATGAAAGTGGATTTAGAATAGTGCCTAAATTTAATAACAAGAAATTAGCAGAGTATGCAATACCTGTGTCTGGTGAGGAGGCTAAAGTTGATTATATGTATAGAAAATTAGACAAAAATATGTATGAAAGTATTTCTGCTAAATCTGGAGATCTTTTTATTTTTAGGTCAAGCTTATTACATCAAGGATTTTCGTTGGATAAAAGAATGCATTATCATATGCGTCATGAAAAAAGTATTGAGGAAATTTCGTCTATTTCTGGCCTACAATTTGTTGATGACTATAAAAGTTCTGCCAACATAGAGCATTTAAAAACAATCTATAAGGGCTATACAAATAGCAATTCTTTTAAAGATAAGTTTTTAAGATTTAGAGTTTTTATAGCTTATTTTTTTCCACGAATAAAATCTTTAATTTCAAATCTATTTAAAAAAAAAAATCAAAAAGACTACGTACTACATAATACGATCTGGCAAAAAAAATAATTCTTATGATCACATTATTTAATGAGTAAAATATGGAAAAAAAATTTAAAATGTATATAAGCTAAAATTAACATATGAAAAATCAAATAACAATTTGGGGTGGATCTGGTTTTATAGGGTCACATGTTTGCGATATTCTTACAAAAAAAAATTTTAAAGTAATAGTAGCAGATAAAAAAAAATCAAAATATTTGATCGAAAATCAAAAAATGTTTATTGGAGACATTACAAATATGAAGGATGTTTTAATATCAATAAAAAACTCAAAATATGTTTATAATTTTGCTGGAATTTCAGACATAGAAGAGTCTAATGCAGATCCATTAAATGTTGTAAAGAATAATATTTCCTCAAACATCAACTTATTAGAATGTTGTAAAAAACTGAGAGTAAAAAAATATATATACGCTAGTACTATTTATGTTTACTCACAGTATGGTGGTTTTTATAGATGCAGCAAACAATCTGCAGAATTGTTTATAAAAGAATATAATAAATTGTATAACTTAAATTATAATATTTTACGATTTGGAACTGTTTATGGACCAAGATCAGATAATAGAAACGCAATTACAAGATATATTGATTCAGCAATAAAAAATAAACTAATAAATATCAAATCTAAACCAGATATAATAAGAGAATACATACATGTTCATGATATTGCTAAAATGTGCTTAGAAATTTTAAATAAAGATTATGATAATAAGGATTTAATATTTACAGGTTCTCATCATACAAGAATTAATGATTTAATTACGTTAATATCAGAAATACTTAACAAAAAGATAAAAGTAAAATATCTTAGTAACTCAAAAAATAGTCACTATAAAGTTACACCATACTCATATCAAAATCAGCTTTCAGAAAAACTTAATTTAAATAGTTCAACAGATTTAGGTCAAGGACTGCTTCACTTGATTCATCATTTAAAAAAGAGTAAAAGAAATTATGACGATTAAAGAAAATAATGTATCAAAAGTTCTCAAAGATGATGGTGTAGACTCAATTGATATTGAAAATTTTCAAAACTTAAATCAAATTCAAATTGACAAACTTTATAAAAAATTTGGAAAAAATAAATCTTGGGCTGCTAGATTAACTTATAATAAAAACTTTGGTGGCGTAATTATTAATCAGTTACCAGGCGAAGGAAATAGATTACACAAACATCCTAATACTGCGGAGTGCTGGGTAATTCTTAAAGGGAAGTGGAAATGGTATATTGAAGGAAAAGGTGAAATGATTGCTGAAGAAGGCTCAATCATAAATGTTGAGCAAGATACATATCATCAAATTACTTGCATAGGAAATGAGCCAGGCATGCGATTTGCTGTAACCTTACCTGATGTGATGCATGTATACAAATAGTGCAAAAATATTTCAAAATAAAAAAATACTTGTAACAGGCTTTAGTAGCGGTATTGGTAAAAAAACTTGCCAAGATTTATTGAAATTAGGTGCTTCATTAATTTTATTAGGAAGAAATAAAAATGTTTTTAAAAAGCATAAAAATACATATTTTTTCAAAGCAGATCTCTCAAATATCCATGAGTTAAATCAAACACTAAAATTAATCGATAAGAAATTTAAAAAAATAGATGGATTTATTCATTCAGCTGCGCAAAATCAATCAAAGATAATTGATAAAATCTCTATGTCTGAATGGGAGAAAGTAATTAATATAAATTTAACATCCGCGTTTTTAATATGTAAAATGTTAAAAAAAAATTTCAAAAAATCAAAAAAAAGCTCTATAGTTTTTGTATCTTCGATCGCTGGTCATAGAAAAAGTATTGTGAGCGGAGTGCATTATGTGGCAAGTAAATCTGGAATAATTGGACTTATGAGACAATTATCACATGAATTTGGTAAAGAAAAAATAAGAATAAATTGTCTATGCCCGAGTCAAACGCTTACACCAATGCTCAAGAAATCAATGACACTAAGACAAATGAAAAAGTTGCAAAAAAGCATCCCTCTTTTGAGATTTGCAAAAACACAAGAACAATCAAACACGATAATTTTTTTGCTTTCTGAACTATCATCTTATATTCATGGTTCAACAATAAATGTTGATGGTGGACAATTGTGATTAAAGATTTAACTTTTGTTATAGCTGTTAGAAAAGGTAGCAAAAGAATAGCTAATAAAAATACAAAATCTTTTGCTGGTTCTTCACTTCTTAAAATAAAGTTGGAACAAATTTGTAGGGTATTTAATAAACCAAAAATTTTATTTTCATCTAATTGTGATAAATCAATTAGAATTGCGAAACAATATACAAAAAATATTAATATAAGACCAAGAGTTTATTGTACAGATAAAATTCCAATGAAAAAAGTCTATAGCTATTTAGCTTCGCATGTTAAAACAAAATATATTTGTTACTTGCATGTCACCTCGCCTTTGCTGACTGATCGAACCTTAAAAAAAAGTATTTTAAGTATGAAAAAGATATTCAATACTTCAAAAACAAAATATGACTCAATTGCTTCAGTGACTGAAGTAAGAGAATATTTGTGGTATAAAAATAAACCAATTAATTATGATAGCTCAAATCATCCAAGATCCCAAACACTACCTATTTACAATGCTTTAAATTTTGCAATCAATATTATATCCACAAAGAAAATGAAAAATGAAAAAAGGATTGTAGGAAAAAAATTTTTTCCAATAATTTTGAAATTTCCTGAAAACATTGATGTTGATGAAATTTGGCAATTCCATGTTGCAGAAAAGTTGTATCCAATATTTAAAAAAAAAATATTTTTAAAATAAAGTAAATAGGATGTTAAAATTAAAAGAACAAAAAAATTATGTTAAAAATATAATATTTGATTTTGATGGAGTTATACTAGATTCTGTCAAGCTTAAAAATAAAGCTTTTGAAAAAATAGTCGAATATTACCAACCATCTATAAGAAAAAAATTTTTAAAATTTCACAATAATAATTTAGGAATAAGTAGAAAAGTTAAACTTAAATATTTGGAAAAAATACTGAGTGATGATGATAAGCAATATGACACTAAAACTTCAAAAAAGCTTGATAAAATTATATCTTCAAATTTGAAAAAGGCTTCATTGATACCAGGGATTATATCTTTTCTAAAAAAGAATAAAGGTTTAAATCTCTTTATATCCTCTGGAACTCCGGAGGCTTATTTGAAAAAAAAATGTATAGAAAAAAATATATACAAGTATTTTAAAAGAATTATGGGGACGCCAAGATCAAAAAATCAACATATTTTGGATTTAAAAAATAAATTTATTATTAATAAAAATAATACTATTTTTTTTGGAGACTCGATGACTGATTTAAAGGTTGCTGTTAGGCATAAATTTAATTTTATTCAGGTTGGAAATAATCTAAATAGCAAAAAGGTAAATTTGAAAATTAAAAACTTTAAAGATAAAAAATTAAAAAAATATCAATTATTAATCAATAAAATTAATTAGAAAGATCAACAAAAATATTATAATTTATCAAAATGAATTTAAATATTAAAGATTACGTAAAATTAGCATTATCAAGAACTGGCCTAAGAAATCCATTCAAAAACGTTTTTAAAGTTATTGAGTTTGAAACCACTTCTTATTGCAACAGAAAATGCGATTATTGTCCTAATGTAGATTTTGAAAGATTTGGTGATGATGATAGTTTTTTTATGAAAGAAAATGTTTTTAAAACATTGATAGATCAACTTGTGGAATTAAATTTTGATGGATTAATTTCTCCACATTTGTACGGTGAACCAATGTCAGATCATAGAATGTTATCATGGTCAGAACATATAAAAAAAAATTACCAAATTCTAGATTAAAAATTGTTACTAATGGCGATTTCTTAAATAAAAAAAACTTTTATGAATACTTAGATGTTGGTGTTGATATATTTTATATTTCTAAACATGCTAAATTATTAAAAAAACCGTGTAGAGAATTGCTTAGTGAATTAGATAAAAAAATTTTAGAAAAACATGTTTTGGTTCAAGATTTCTATTCAGATTTTTACGAAAATCAAAAAATGTTTACTAACAGGGGAGGTTCAATAGGTCTAGATGAAAAGAATAACAAGAAACCTCCAGTAAATTGTTCTTATGCAACTTATCCAGTTATAAATACTTACGGAGATTTGATTTTGTGTTGTCAGGATTTTCACAATAAATATATGTTTGGAAACATTATGGAAAAAAAACTCAGTGATATTTGGTTTGATAAAAAAAATATCGAACTGAGAAAAAGGATTTATGATTACAAAATGGACCTTAAAATTTGTAGAGATTGTAAAATGTAATGATAATTACAGAAAAAATTTTACAAGAATTATCCAGTAAGTATAATTTAGAGTTTCATAAGTTTAAATTTGTAACACAAAAAAATTTTTTAAAAAAAAATTATTTTATTTGTTATTCAAGAGAAGAGTATTTTTTCCAAATAAATGAAAAAAAAGAAGATCTTAATAATTTCTTTCCTTATTTTGGAAAGTCAAATGAAATAGAAAATATAGAAGCTTGGATTAAAAGTATAAATCATACTGAGTTTAAAAAAGATAAGATAGTTTCAGATTTGAAAACAGGACTACAAAAAAGAAACTATATAAAAAAAAAATATAGCATATGATTAAAGTTTTAATTACAACATCTACATTTAATCATAATAATTTAAATAGACTTTTAAAAAAAAAAAAATTTAAAGTTATTTTAAACAAAACCGGTAAAAAGGTTAATGAAAATTTTCTAAAAAAAAATATAAAAGATGTTGACTCAATAATAGCGGGAACAGAAATTTATAGTGTAAAAATATTAAAAAAAGCATTCAAATTACAATCAATACATCGAATTGGAACAGGTGTAGATAATATCGATTTAAATTATTGTAAAAAAAATAATATTAAAGTAACAATTTCTAAAACAGATTTATCAATTGGTGTTGCTGAACATTCGGTAGGTTTAATATATTCTGCGATTAAAAAAATTACATATTTCAATAATCTTATCAAAAAAAATAAATGGATAAAACAAAGAACAAACATACTCTCATTTAAAAAAATTGGTGTAATTGGTTTTGGAAAAATTGGTAAAAAAATTTATCGATTGCTTAAACCATTGAATTTATCATTTTATTATAATGACAAAAATAAATCAAAATATTCAGATGTAAAATTTAAATCAATAAAAGAAATATTTAAAATTTGTGATGTTGTAACAATTCATCTGCCCTTAAATAAGAGTACACATCACATAATAAATAAAAAAGTTCTATCTAAATCTAATTCAAAAATAATCTTGATTAATACGTCTAGAGGTGAGGTAATTAAAGAAACAGATTTAGTAAAATTTTTGTATAAAAATAAAAAATCTATTGCTGCATTAGATGTATTTGAAAATGAACCATACTCAGGTAAACTTAAAAATTTACCAAACACAATTTTGACACCTCATGTAAGTGGATATGCTGAAGAAAATAGAAATTCTATGGAAAATGAGGCAATAAACAATATCATTAAAGAATTTAGTGAAAAATAAATTATCTAAATTTGAGAGAATGTTTCAATTTTAATTAAGAACTTTTATGAGTATCATAAAAAAAAAAATTCTATCGAAAATATATTATGGTTATGGATTAAAATATTATCCTAAACAATTTCAAGTTAACTTTAGAATTTATAAAAAATTCAAGGTAAAAAAAAAAAATTCAATAAATCAAAATAAAATATCTAAAAAATTAAATTTGGCTTCTGTTGACCTTCAAACAAATCCCTTAAATATTTGGAATAAAAGAAAATTTAGAGATAGAGAAGATTTATCGTCATTACATAGATGGACATGGGCATTAAAAATGATTTCAAAAAAAAAGAATAGTTTATCTATAAAAGAAAAAAGATTTATTGAGGACAGTATATTCAATTGGTGTGTAAAATATTCTAACCACAAAATCGATAAGAATAATTTGATTTTTGAACCTTATAATATTTCTGAGAGAATAACTAATTATTTGATATTAATTAAACTTAATATTTTAAAACCAAATGATTTGATTCTTCATACATTAGAAAAACAATTTAATTATTTAATAAAAAATATTGAAATTTATAAATTTAAAATCTCTAATCATGCATTAAACAACTTAAAATCTATATATTTATTTTCTGTATATTCAAATAATGAACATATGAAAAAGTATTCTCTGAAATTTATTATATACCTCTTGAAAAAATTTCTTGATAAAAATCATTTTTTTAAATTTGGATCTTCAAACTATCAATTTATTTTTACAAAATGGATTTCTGACATATTGTTTTACTCTAAAAACTCCAAAGAAAAAGAAATAAAATACATTGAAAATATTTTTAAAAAAATTTTATGTAACCTTAATTTCTTTAAGCAAATTGATAAAAATAATATTAAATCTATACCTATCTTCGGAAATGTGTCTCCAGATTATGATCATGATTGGTTAATAAACTTTTTTTATGATAAAAAAAAAAATTTATTATCCAAGAAATATTGGGAGAATCTCTCATATTCTTTACCAAAGAAAAAAATTTTATCAAAAGAGTGGATTAAAATTCAAAATAAAAAATTCTCTATATATTGTAGGAATCCAAAATTAATTGGTTTTGATTTTAATCACAGTCATAATGATTTTTTTAATTTTGAATTATTTTATAAAGGAAGAAAAATTGTTTTAGATCCTGGTAGAGAAAATTATTCTCAAAAAAGTTTGTTTAGAGATGTTTCTGGAAAATTTCACAATTCAATTAGAATTAATGATAAAGCGATTTATGATGATTTTCTATTTTATAAACCACTTACTAAAATTGGTATTAAAAAGATTCAAGATTGTAGATATAGCGTTCAAACAAATTACAAAAATTTTGTTAAATTAAGATCTTTAGAAAAAGGTCATAGGATAATTAGAGAAATCAAATTACATGACAATATAGTGATGATTAATGATAGAATTAATATAGTTAAAAAATCAAATATTAAATTAAGATTTAATTTAAATATGACTAAAAAGGAATTAAAAAGAAATAAAGGTTTTAAAATCTTATTTTTTTCAAACTCAAATGATAAAAAATACATTGATTATCGAAATTTTTATAAAGGGTATGGGCAAAGTTACAAAGGTTTGTCATTAATATATGAATATAAAGATTTAGATAAACTTAATTCTTCTTTTCAAATAAAAGGATAAATATATGTGTGGTATTTGTGGAATATATAATTTCAATAATCAAAAAATTCAAAAATCACAATTACAGGCAATGAATGATCAAATGATAAATAGAGGTCCAGATTCTGAAGGTTATTTCATAGATGATAATTTTGGGATGGCAATGAGAAGACTATCAATTATTGATATAGAAAAAAATATTCAGCCAATGAAAAGCGATAATGAAAATATTTCAGTAATTTTCAATGGAGAAATATATAATTTTCTTGAATTAAGGGAGGAAATGAAAACAAAAAATATCAAATTTAAAACGAACGGAGATACTGAAGTAATATTAAAATTATATGAAAAATTTGGAGAAAGGTTTATCCATAAGATGATAGGAATGTTTTCTGTATGCATTTTTGATAAAATTAATAAAAAAATACTGATTTACAGAGACAGATTTGGAATAAAACCTCTTTATTACCATTTAACAAAAGATTCTTTTTATTTTTCCTCAAGTTTATTTTCATTAAAAAAAATTTTGAATTTAAAGAAATCTGAGGAGTCTTTTTTTTTATATCTTTGTTTTAACTATTTTCCCTCATCAAAATCAGTTTATGAAGATGTCCATTCTTTGTTGCCAGGCAATTTATTAAGAATTGAAAATAATAAACTTACTATCGAAAAATATTATGATATTAGCAAAGATATAGGTAATTTAGATACAAATGATTATGATCCTAAAATATTTAAAAAGATAATAAAAGATTCTGTCTATATAAATTTAAGAAGCGATGTTGATTTAGGACTAATGATGAGTAGTGGAATAGATTCAAGTATAATTGCAAAAGAGTCAAGTGATCTAAATAGAAATTTGAAAGCTTATACAGTTAATTTTCAAGACAAAGACGATAATGAAAGTGAATTAGCTAGTAAATTTGCCAATGAATTAAGGATTAATCATGAAACAATTAATCTAAATAAAGATGAAGCTCCTTTTTTATTAAATCAAATTCTTAAAAATATGGATGAACCGTCTGCCGATACTGCAATAATTCCAAGTTATTTGATTTCAGAAAAAGCTAAAAAAGATAATATTAAAGTCTTACTTAGTGGAGCTGGTGGAGATGAGGTCTTCGCAGGATATGGTAGGCATTATCTAAATTTTTTTAGTTTTTTTTATGGAATCATAAATTTTTTAAAATTTAAAGATCATAAACTTTTAAAGATGTTTCCTTATAAAATTCAAAACATTTTATTTAAATCTTTAAATAAAAAATTTGCTTATGTTTGTAATACATCTGGACAAAATTTAGGTGTTTTATTAGGATTGATCAGTAATAATTCACATAGCAGGATCTTGCAATTTATAGAAAAAATTTTAGACGAAATGATTAGTCATAGCTTTATATTTGATGCAAAAAATATTATTAAAGCTGATTTATCTTTATATTTACCAGACAATATATTACGTCCTTTTGATAAAGTTTCTATGATAAGCTCAGTTGAAGGGAGAGTTCCTTTCTTAGATCACAGATTTTTTGAAATTATCAATTATTATAATATAAATATGGCTTCTAAAGGATCTAAAACTAATAATAAAAAAATTTTAAGAGATTTATATAAAAACGAGCTCCCTGATTACATACTTAAAAATCATAAAAAAGGATTTAATGCACCATTAGAGAAATGGAATTTAGATTTTAGTCAATTTAATTTAAATGAATATTTTGAGGATAGTTTAAATATAAAATTGATAAATGATAATATAGAAAATAAAAATTTTAGAAGTTTCAATTATAATTTGAATACTTATAAAATTTGGGCAGAATTTAATTAATGTTTTTTTCAATAATTTGCCCAACTTTTAATTCTTCAGATTATTTAGAAAAAACACTAAATTCTTTACTAGAACAAACTTACAAACAATTTGAAATTATATTTTCGGATGATGGGTCTGAAGATAATACAATTGAAATTCTAGAAAACTATAGATCAAAATTTAATTATATAGGGGTTAATATTCATATTATTAAAAACCAACATTATGGCCCTGGTTATGCAAGGAACAAAGCTTTAAAAGTGGCAAAAAGTGACTGGATATCTTTTATAGACTCTGATGATTTATGGAGTAATGATAAATTACTTAAAGTAAGTAATTTTTTAGAGAAAAATAAAGGTTATAATTGTATTTTGCATAGACAGTATTTTATAGGATCAAATAATAAGATTAAAAAATATGATTTTGACTTATATTTTAACCAAAAGCTGTCTGTGAAAAAACAATTATACACAAGAAACTTCTTTGCCATGTCCGCAGTTACTTTGAAAAAAGAATTGATAAATAATGAAGACGGATTTAATGAAATATATCAAAATGCTCAAGATTATGATTTGTGGATTAGAATTGGTGATAAATTTAAAATATTTATATTACCAGAATATCTTGGAAGTTATTGTGAAAGATTAGGAAATATTACATCTAGGTCATATGAAAAAAGAATCGGAAATGTTTTGAAGATATTAATTAGAAATAGAAAAAATATTAGTTTTATAGTTTTAATTTTTTCAATTTTGAAAGTTTTGTTCAATAAAGAATGGTTCAAAAAATATTTAAATTAAATGCTTCTTTTTATTTTTCTGGCAAGATAATAAATTGATCTGTAATTCTCAATTTTATTTCTTATTACCTGTTCAGTTTTTATTTTCAAAAAATCAAGCCAAAAATTAGCTGAATTAAATTTGTAATAATCAAAATATTTTTTTAATTCCTCTTTGCTTGATGATAAACCGTTATCACCATATTTAGTTACATAAGGGGTAAAATCAGGATATAGACTTGGTACATTAATTAATTTTACTTTCATAAAATTACCAATTAACAAATCATCAAATATATTATTTTTAACAGAGTAAATGAGAGAATTTCTAGGTGTTTCAAATTGTACACCTTCTTTTTTGTTAGAAAATTTAATATTAAATTCTGATTTACCAACTTTAAAAGATAAAAAACCAAATTTTTTCTTTATTTGATAAAATTTAGAGAAGTATTTTTTCAAGCATTCTTTATCAATATCTTCTAAGTCGTCACTCCAATTATCTCCAAATATTTCAGGATGTTCTAAATTTTTTTTATTTTTTTCTGGATTAATTTCTTTGTAAAATTCTTTATTGCTGTCCCATGAAATAAAAGCTGGAAGCATTTCACCAAACTTGTTATTAAAATTGGTATAATGTTTTTCTAAAGGAGTGCAAAATTTGTTCATATTCACAGAGTCTTCCCTTGAGTATCTGTGAAATGCTGAAAATGGAATAGAAAAATTACAACCCCATTTTTTCATATAATACGTGTAAGATTCACCACAAGGCTTTTGATTTGCTGCCAAAGGAAGAATAAATTCATTGTGATGATTAAAAAAATTAATCATATCAGCATCTCCCCAATTAATTAATTTTAATAAAAATTTATTTTTATAATTTGAAATAATCTTTTTAATTTCTTTAGACCAACCAAGACCAGAACCATCATTTAAATTAAAAATTATATCTTTTTTCCCTATTTCTATAAGTAATGAGGAGTCTTGATTCCAGTCAGCAAATGACTTCACTCTTAAATTTTTTGATATTTGAAACCATTCATTACTTTTTAATTTAATACATTTATATTTTTTTTTAAGATCATTATAAATTCTATCCCCATAGTGATCGGCAACTAAAAAAGTTTTGTCCTTAAATAAATCTAAAGAATCTGGATCTATATGATCTGGATGTCCATGAGATAGCCATACAAATTTTGAAGAAATAATATTTTCATATTGATGATTTGGAATCTTATAAGAATGGGACCAACTTCCAAAATATGGTTTACCATTTAACCATGGGTCAGTAGTTAACATAGGTGTATCATCAAAACAAGTTATTGTAGCATTACCAATAGTCTCGAAACCGATCATAATTTATCTTATTATTAAATAATTATTTAAAACTAATACATCCATATCAGTTCTCAAAAAACAATCTATAGCACTTTCTGGGCTCATCACGATTGGTTCATTCTCATTAAATGATGTGTTAAGCAATACAGGAACTTTGGATATCTCAAAAAATTTAAAAATTAAATTGTAAAAATCTCTGTTCGTTTCCTTTAATACTGTTTGAACTCTACCAGAACCATCAATGTGTGTTACAGCAGGTATAAATTTTCTCTTATCGAATTTTATTTCTTCAACTGAGGACATATAAGGATTCTGTCTTTTATCTAAAAACCATTTGTTCTTTTCCTCCTCTAATATGGCAGGTGCAAAAGGTCTAAAACTTTCTCTTCTTTTAATTTTTGAATTGATTATTTCTTTGATATTTGGATTACATGGATTAGCTAAGATTGATCTATTACCCAGTGCCCTAGCACCAAACTCCATTCTTCCATTAAAATAACCAATAATTTTATTTTGAAAAATTAATTTTGCCAAATCAATATTTAATTGATTTCTATTATCAAAATACTTTATTTCAAACTTATCAATATTAATTTTTTTTGAAATTATTTTTTTAATTTCAGAATCATCATATGATGTTCCGATAAACGGGCTATGTAAGTTAGATAACTTAATTTCTTTGTTAATTTTTCTCTGTGCGCATAAAGCAGATCCTATTGATCCACCCCCATCACCTGGTGAATAAGGTATAAAAATATTTTCAAATAAATTTGATTCATGAATTTTTTTATTCGCTAAAGAATTCAATGCACATCCACCAGCGTAAACAAGATTTTTTGATATGTTCATTTTTTCAATATCTTTACAAATTTCAATTAATTTTTTTTCAAAAACTTTTTGTGCAGAGGCTGCTATATCTTTATGAATCTCAGAAATATTTTCTACTTTTAATTTATTAATATTAAATAATTTCTCTAAACTTGAATTATATAAATCATTTTGATTTGGTTGACCTTCAAATTTATATGAAAAATTTCTATCAATATGTTTAAAATATTTTAGATTTAATTTTATATCATTTTGATTTTCGAAAATATTGTCTAAAATTAGATCATAATATTTAGGTTTTCCATACGAAGATAAGCCCATCATTTTGTATTCGTCTCCATAATTTTTAAATCCTATCAATTGAGTGAAGCTTTCGTAGAAAACACCAAGAGAGTCTGGAAAGAGATATTTTTTAAGGATCTTTATATTATTTTTTTCACAACTAGCTATACATACGCTTGCAAAATCACCAAAACCGTCAATTGAAAGTCCTACTGCATCATTAAGATTTGATGGATAAAAAGCTGAAGCTATATGTGATAAATGATGATCAATATAATGTATTTTTAAATTTTTATTTAATGATTTTGATAGAAAATGTTTTTTTAAATCATTTTTAATATCAAGCTTTTTTTTTAAGCGGTTTATTATTTCAATTTTTTTTTTGCCAAATAAATAATTTTTAAGAAAATAAATTATTTTTTGATTTATATTTGATAAAGGATTTGTATTTATTGAAATATCTGTAATTTGTTCGATCTCAATATTTGTATATTTAAGAGCTTCTTCGATTGATGATAGTGGCAATCCTGCCCAATGTTTAATTCTGTTAATTCTTTCCTCTTCTATAGCAAATAATAATTCACCATTTTTAATTATACAAGCTGATGAATCTGCGTGGTTACAATTTAGTCCTAAAATTATACTCATTTTTAATCAAATAATCATTTAATACAATTAGAATAATATACAATAATTTAATTATATTTTTGACACAATTATTATAAATAATAATTTATTTATGATTGCTATAAATTTTGTTGGGACTAATAAGAATAGTGGAACTAAAACTTTTAACATAAATATCTTAAAACAATTAAATGTAAATCTGGATGAAGATGTTATTGTTTATATAACCAAATCTTATCTTAATAATTTAGATGATAATTTTTCAAAAAAAATAAAAATTAAGAAGAAATCAAATATATTAGAAAACTTTATATTAAGATTTATTTGGATGTATTTTTTTTTACCTTTCGATTTAAAACTAAACAATGTAAAAACTTTATTTTCTACTACTAACTACTCACCATATTTATTAAAATTTTTGAATATTAAATCAGTTTTATTTATTCACACTGTTATGCCCTGGACATTTTTTGATTTGCAACCAGGTAATTCATTAAAAAAGATTTTTATAAAAAAAACTATGGAAATTTCTATATCTATTTCAGAAAAAATTATAGTTCCATCTGAATATGCAAAAAATATTTTAATTGACAAATTGAGCCTTGATCCAAAAAAAATTTCAGTTGTTTATCTGGGAGCAGATCATATCTCAAGTCAGTTTAAATCAGATCATAGCTTAAATGATTTTAATTATAATGAAAAATATATACTATCCGTATTATCTTGTGTCAAATACCATAACATAATAAATTTATTAAAAGCTTATAAAATTTTTTTAAGTGAAAAAAAATCAAATATAAAATTTGTTATCGTTTTAACTATTTTAGATAAAGAATATTTTGATGAAATTAAAAATTTTATTATTAAAAACTTTAATAAAAATCAGATATTAATTTTACCAAATTTAGACATAGATTATTTAAATAAAATTTATAAAAATTCATCAATTTATATTTTCTCATCTTATTCAGAAACTTTTGGTTTTTCATCTCTAGAGGCGATGAATTTTAATATACCTATAATTATATCGCAAACGTCAGCTCTTAGAGAAATAAATGAAAATATACCCGAATATTTTAACCCAGATAATATTCAAGAAATAAAAACAAAATTAATTAAAGTTTATGAAAATATAGATAATAAAAATAATATTTTACAAAGATCAAATTTAAATAAAACTCTTCTTAAAAAATATTTATGGAAAAACACATTTTTAGAATGTTATAAAATATTAAAAAATCAGTCTTAATTTACTTTATAGATGATATCAAAAATAAATTTTTTTTTGTGATCAAACGAAGAACCCAATATTACTTTACCAGCAGGAAAATTGCCGTACCAACCATTATAATATTCAAAATCACCTAATTTTTCTTTGGTTTGTTTATCAATATAAGGTTTAACCATCTGGTGAGGATCATTAATAAAGTTATTTTCAGAAATTCGTGTAAAATTTTTAAATGCGTTGAAAGAAATTGCAAAAATAAAAATTGCCGAAATAACTCTTTTTTTTAAGTGTAATTTAAAATTTCTAAAAATAAAAATTATTATCATTGAGTAAAAGAAAACAAAGAGGTAGTGAGACATTCTTATTACAGGATTTTTTGAGATAAAAAATATCAATTGAATAACGAATAGTAACGAAAAGATAGTAATTAATTCGGAATTTTTTAAAAAATAAAAATTTGATTTTTTCTCTTTAAGACTCTTAAAACTAAATAATGTTAATATAGTTGCTAGACCCGATGTTAAAAAAAATTCAAAAAATTCAATTTTGTGTCTATTAAACCAGGTTTCAATCCAATTAAAATCCCTTATATATTCAATATTTGTTAATTGTCCATTATAAATAGTCCAAGATTTATTTATTATTTCTGTAAAAATCATTTGATATTCTGCATATTCTTTTGCACTCCAACTTAAAAAATTCAAACATGTTAATGAAATTGGAAATATCAAACATCCACTAATGATAAGATTCTTTATAAAATAACCTAATATAATTAGATAAATTGGTAAAAAATTTTTTGAAAAAAAAATTTTCAATTTTTTGTATCTAATAATGTAGTAAATAGGAATTAAAGCTGTAAAGAAAAAAATAATTTTACTGTAAAATAAAAACATACTTAAATATATCATCAAAATTATTTTACTATCGACTTGATTTTCTTTTAGATTTGAAAAAAAATTTTTTAAGATAAAAAAAATAAAAAAAAATATTATTAAAAAAGAAGGTCTATCAATTCCAAATTCTTTCAATCTTGTATATTTTATCAAAACAAAAACTAAAATAAAAAATGTTACAGGGATTAATATATTGATCCTCTTTTTATCAAAACTATCTTTTATTTCTTTATAAAATATTGATAGAAAAATAAAAAAGATAAGGCCGTTTAACACATGGATATCCTGTAGTCTTGAGTAATCAAAATTAAAATATGAATGAGTTGTTAGCCAGATTGGAGAAAAAGCATACATTTGATAAAGATGGCTCATTCCAACAATAAAATTACCACTGTCAGAATTTAAGATAAAACCATAGTGATAGTTATTCAAATCATCTGAAAAATCACTTCCATATATATTAAGAGTAATTAAAAGAAATAATATGAAATAGATATAATCAATTTTCTTAATTCTAAAAAAAAATTTTTTATAATTATAAATAAGATATGTATTAATTATTATTAAGTTTAGAATTAATAAAAAAAAATTAAGTGGTATAAAAATATTAATTATTTGAGCAAATAATCCTGTAAATATTAAACCAAAAATTGAAATTTGAAATATATCTAGGTTTAAATTGTTTAGTTTGAAATTTTCTAAAAAAATTTTTCCATTAAAATATATTAGAAAAAAGAATAAAAAAAAGTGACTTACTATATGAACCATAAATTTTTACAATTATGTTCTTTTTAAAAATGTAACAATAATAAGATATGTAATTAAAAATATAGCAAAAATTATTAAAGTATTTGTATAAATGCTTAGTAAAAAAGGTAAGCTTGATAAAACAATATAAGGTATAAATACAACTTCTTTATTAAACTTTTTTAATAACAAATGATGAAGATGTCTTTTATCTGGTTGTAAAGGCGATACTCCATTTGATAATCTATCAATAGTTACTCTAATTGCGTCTATTGCCGGTATAAACATTAATAAAACTATTTCATCAGACTTTATTGAATTATCAATATTATAGTTCATTATGAATAAAGTAGCTAAAGTAATAGATAACAAACTTGACCCACTATTACCTAAAAAAATCTTATTTTTTAAATTGAAAATTAAAATAAGAATTAAAGGAGCAAACAAGGAATAAATAAATGATTTATCTATTGATCCAAAAAAAATAAAAATTATTAACCAATAAATACTTAGAGAAACTGTAATTCCATTTGCACCATCAGAAAAGTTTATAAGATTATAAAAAAAATATAAACAAAAGACTGTAAAAAAAATATTCGCTTGATTTAGCGGAATGTAAAATTCTAAATCTTTAAAGACTAAACTCTTAATAATTAAATCTTGATGTAAGGGAATAATTAAGAATAAAAAAATCAGTAATACAAAAGTTTTTTTTGATGGAGATAAAGATGTTTTATCATCAATAAACCCTAAAATAAAAAAAATACTATATAAAAGTATTAGTAGAATAATTAATTTGAGACTGGAACTTAATTGTTCATAACTTAAAATTGTGTTTGTGATCAAAAAAATATAAAAAATGATACCTCCTAATAGAGGTACTGGAACTAAATGTATTTTTCGATTATTGTCAGGTTTATCATAGATTATATAACTTAATTTGATTTTTTTAACAAAAATAATTAATGTTAAACTTATTAATAACAAAATTAAATTGAGCCATAAAAATATCATATTATTTATTTATTTCTTAACATTTACAGAATTATAATCTAATTAAAAGAATAAATATATAATAGAAGAGTCAAAAAAAATTAAATTTTTTTAATGAAAAGCAATCTTGTTCATCAACAAACCTTAAACGTATTAAAAATTTTATTTTACTTAATTCCAATATCGTTAATTATTGGAAATGCAGTTTTAAATATTACTACAGTTTTAATTATTATAAATTTAATTATTATTTCTTTTTTAGATAAAAATTTTTTTACCAAATATCAAAAAATTTTTTTATTATTTTTATTTTTTTTGGTACTTCTTTTGATTAATTCTTTTTTTTCAATTAACAAAATTAGTTCATTCGTAGCTTCCTTAGGAATAATTAGGTATTTTTTTTTAATGATTGCCTTATTGTATTGTATAGAAAATGATAATCTTTTTTTAGAAAAAATTTCAAAGTTTTTATTTCTTTTACTCACATTTGTTGCTTTTGATACTTTAATTCAGTATTTTTTTGGTAAAGATATTTTTGGAATAGAAAATACATCTAGCCATGGACAAAGACTTAATGGACCATTTGGTGATGAGTATGTTGTTGGATCATATCTAAGTAAATTATTTTTCTTTTCATTAATATATTTTTTCATAAAAAAAAAAAATTTTATTTATATATTTGTTTATTTAACTTTTATCTTGATAGTCGTTTTTCTCACAAAAGAAAGAATGGCTTCTTTAATGTTTCTATTTGTTAGTTTGATATTCATATGTTTGACAAAAAAAATAAATATAAAAAATAAAATTTTATTTTTGATAATTTTTTCTATCATCGTTTCTTCTTTAATTAATTTTAATAAAAGTATTAAAGATCATCTGGTAATTAGAAGCATGCAACAATTAAATATTATATCTAATCCAAATGATAAAAATGAAAATTTTTTCTTTAAGGATAGTCAATGGGGAGCACATTTCATTACAGCTTATCATATTTTTAAAGAAAACCCTGTTGTGGGTTCAGGTATAAAAACATTTAGAATTGAGTGTGGTGAAGATAAATACAATGTAATTGACTCCGTTAATAAAGATATTAGATGCAATACGCACCCACATAATATTTATTTTGAAATTATCTCAGAATCTGGTTTATTATTATTCTTACCATTCTTAATAATTAATTTATTTATTATTTTTAAATTATTTCGTAATTTTTTTAATGACACAAAAAATAGTTTAACTTTAATTGTAATTTGTAATTTTTTGATGTTATTTTTTCCAATTCAAACTACAGGCTCTTTTTTTTCAACATGGAATGGTTTTTTTTATTGGATTGTGTATACATTAGTAGCTTATGATTTGAGGAAAATAAAATTTTAAGATGAAAAAAATATTAATATCAGGTGGGGCAGGTTATTTGGGGACTTTCATGTCTCAAGAATTACTAAAAAAATATGAGGTTATTATTTATGATGAATTTTACTTTCCATGGGTGCTAAAAAATAAAAAAAAATTAAAAAATTTTAAAAATTTAAGATTTATTAAAAAAAATATATCAGAAGCAAATGTAGAGGATTTTAAAGACGTTGATGTAGTTTGTGATTTAAATGGTATTTCTAATGATCCTTCCTCCGAATTAAATGCAAAATATACATGGAATGTAAATTATAAATTAAGGTCAAATTTTGCTATGAAGGCAAAAAAAGCTGGTGTGCGAAGGTATATTTTTAACTCTACTTGCTCAGTTTACGGTTTTAATAAAAAAAAGGTTTTTGAGAATAGTTCGACTAACCCTCTAAGCACCTATGCAAAAGCTAATTTAGCAGCCGAAAAAGCTATTTATAAACTTAGAGATAATAAATTCAAAGTTAATCTATTAAGAAATGCAACTTTATTTGGTTATTCTCATTCTCTAAGATTGGATTTAGTGATTAATATTTTTGTTTTAAAGCTAGCAAAAAATAAAAAGATTTATATTGATGGCGATGGTAAGCAATTTAGACCATTTATTTCTTTGAGGGATATTTGTAATATTTATAAAATCTTAATTGAAAAAAATAATCTACCGTCATTTATTTGTAATGTGGTTTCTTTTAACTCAACAATAAGAAATATAGCACTAAATATCTGTAAAATTTTGAAAAAGAAAAAAGATATGATTTCTTTTAATGAAAAATTTTTTGACAAAAGAAATTATATAGTTGGATCTAAGAAATTTAACAAGTATTTTGGTAAAAATTTTAAATATGCAAGTTTTAAAAAAGAAATAGAAATTTTAAAGAAAAGTTTGGTTAAGTATAAAAGTAAATTTAATACAAATACTATTCGAATGAAATTTTATAAAAAGTTATTTAGTTAGCAAATGTGGCGTAATAATATTTTCAAACTAAGATTTAAAATTTTTTAAGATTTATTCAACTTATTACTTAAATTTACAGCCTCTTCTATTAAGCAATGTGCTATTGGACCAGGTGTGGTTTTTTTGGTAACAAATGGGCTACTAATCCCGTATATATTTTTGCATTTTTTGGTTAAAATTTTTTTTATTTCAACATTGTTAATTTTCATATTAAAATAATGTTGAGATTTTCCAAAGTTCGCTTCAGTCTTATCTGATATTTCTGTCAGAATTTTATTGGATTTTTCAATCTTATATAAAGCTGAAATTTTTTTTTTATAAAAAATTTGATGGTAAAATAGAGGAATAAAATTAAAAAAATTAAAAAGGTATTTATTAAAATTTTCTCTTTTTCCAAGTGCGTGTTTGATTATACCAGATAGAGAATAACTTATTATTAAACTACTTTTTTTTTGGTTTAGTAAATTTGGTCTCAAGCTAATTTTAGTTTTAAATTGATTTTCACTTAAATTTATTTTGTCTTTATCTCTAATAATATTTGAATTAGTGAGAACCTCTATTAATTGAACAGTATTAATTGCTAGAATTAAATTTTTACAATACAATTTTTTAATTTTATCTTTTTTGACATTTAAGGATATAATATTTTTTTTCTCTATTTTGAAATTAACTAAATGTCCGTAAATTAAATTTTTAAAATGATTTGCACAATTGAAAATGCCAGGAACATTTTTACCTTTTTCTTGCATTTGAAATAAATGATTATTGTTAGAAAAACTACCTGTATTTTTTATACTTATTTTTTGAAAATAAATTATTTTTCTAAAAGCATTAAGTTTATTTTTTAAACTACTTATATTGCATATACCCCCCCAAAAGTTTGTATTTCCTCCATGAATAATAGTGTCATGTAATGTAGAACGTTTTAATACATATCTAAATATTCCATATGAAATATACTTTTTATAAAGTAATCTAAGATGAGGAGTTAAATATTTTCTCATCGGCAATTTATTTATAAAATTTTGATCTGTAGTAACTACCAAAAAATCTTTTTTTAGAAGAATATTAAGAACAAAAGCTGAAAATCCAGAACCAACTATAATATTTTTGTGAATTTTTTTCATCCCAAAATAACCCTTAACAACCTATCTATAAATTGTGTTCGTGGAATTGATAAAAATATTCCATTAATATCATTTTGTTTTGGAAAGTTTTTTAAATTGAGGCAACGTTTTATTTCTAAAAATAATTTTTTTATATCAATTGTTTTTATTAAATTAAACTTCACAAAAAAATTAAAGATTAATCTAGAAAATAAATTTGAATTTATTGAAATATCCTTATTTACTGTAATTAAATCAGAATTAAATATTAAGGAATTTTTAAATTTTTTGAAGATCAAATAAGCCAATTTTTGTTTAGCATATCTATACCTCGAAAATGTATAGTTTTGGTTATTATTTTTTTGAGTATTAATATAAATTAACATTGTTTTATTATTAGTAATTTTTTTCAATAAATTCAGTATTTCAAATATATTTTTTTTTTCAAAAGTTTTTTTGTTATTTAAGTAAATATTAAAATTAAACCCACATATAAAAACTAAATTATATTTAAGTAGTTTTTTGTTTGAATAGAACTGAATTTGCCTCCAAGGAATAATATCAAATTTTTGAAAACTGTAATTTTTTTTGAATTCTTTTATAAATTTTTGGCTATTGCCAATGATTACAACTTTATTATATTGATTATTTTTCAATTATTTTATTCTTTTGATTACAATTATATAATGGATACCTAAGATTTTTTTGAGTGGTGACATTATTAATTCTAAAAATTTAACGAAACCAATCAAGAAATCTGGTAAAAGTTTTCTAAAATTTAGACCTCCAGAAAATAAAAATCTCAAATAATTATTAAATACCGAAGTATGAAGTATCTCAAGTTTAGGAAATTCTTTGTAAAATTTTTCTCTCTCTCTAACAAAATAAATATAACTTAAGGCTTGATT
>Ga0163111_10000344_pt1 | contig 28150 bp, 24 predicted proteins | sample CRUFie1St18metaG_FD_109645 | JGI IMG/M metagenome (GOLD analysis project Ga0163111, IMG submission 109645) | Marine microbial communities from the Costa Rica Dome - CRUD Field 142mm St18 metaG | ecosystem: Environmental > Aquatic > Marine > Oceanic > Photic zone | place: Costa Rica: the Eastern... | reverse complement strand
TTCATTGTTATTTTCATTGTTATTTTCATTGTTATTTTCATTGTTATTTTCATCATCACTATCATGTTCGAGATCAAGATCACCATCGTCTTCATCGTCTTCATTGTCTAGATTATGATCATTAATAGATACTGTGATATTAGCAATATTTATCATCGGTTCGTGGGGACTATTTACGGGACTAATCGAGTTATTTGTGTCATTATGATCTTCATGTTGTGTATCTAGTAAAGCAAGGGTTGTGGCGTTAGTATTATTTTCGCGTAAACGATCTATAACATTATTTAACGAGGTTCTAATATTTTCGGGTATGGTTGTAAATATTTGTTCATTGTCGGTATCATGACGTGTAATATATTGGTTTGTATCAAAGTTAGGCATTGATTCGTCTCTACTATCTGTATGAGTATTTCTTGGCGATTCTAGGAAAACATTATCAACAAAAGAATATCGATATTGATGTGTTTCAATATTATCAAAAATAAAGCGACCACTACTATCTCTTATACTTTTCGCAAATGTAAATTCGTGTGCTTTCGCATTGTATATTTTTCTACCATAACTGGGATTTAATTTGTTAAAACGCAATAAATTACGTTTTAATTTTTTAAAACTTAAATTGCGACAGGCTGGGTTAAGCGAGTAATTATAAAGTAAATAATCCTTTAAAAAAACTTGAAAGGTGTGAATTATTTTATTTTTAGGGAATAAAGGATGAATATTAATACTATTAAGATGTTGTTTGTGTTCTAATAATAATTCTTTAATATAATAATGTTTATCGTCATCTGAGGAAGTATTTACGAAATGTTGAATGGCATAATCACGAATAAAACATTCATTGTTATGAGTAAACAATAGAATATCAAAATTATGCAAAAAGTACTGCTGTAAAAGTGTAGGCATAATATAATTGCTTGAACGTATAGTAAAATATATATGATACAATTGGCTAATTGAAAAATTAATATTTGTATATGGATTTTTGGGTATTAATGGTTCTACAAAAAAGTCGGGTGAGTTAGACAAGGATGTGCACACGATATTTATGATATCTGAAATTCTAAAAAAATAAATAGTTTTTGAAGATTCATCATATATTTTAATGATCGTTGTCTCTTTAAAATTAGATAAGGGTGTCATACATAAATCTGTATTAATATCATAAATCTTAGCTTTTTTTACTTTATACAAATATGCTAACTTACAAAACCCTAAATATATTAATTGTGCTTCATAAAATTTCTGAAGTAATATTTTCTTAGAGCGTTCAATAGCAAATGTATTATTAATTGTAGAATTATACAGAAGAGAATATTTTTTTTTTAAGATTAATGAACTCGGTACATATTTTAATGCATTCAAATATCCATAGCTGATAAAATCACGATTCATTAATTGTTTATTTTCATTTAAATAATAAGCAACTTCATTGACATTTATATCTGGATATAATTTTGATATAATATATTCAAATGCTTGCATAATATATTATATATAGTATTTTGTTTATTTATTATTATTTAAATAAAGTTAATTAAATAATGTTCTATGTAGCGTTAAATAATTTATGTTTTAATTGTATTTTATATAAGACATACGAAACAATCAACGGACCAGTTATATGCCAAAGTGTTTGATTTATAACCATACGTTCCCAATCATATTTATTTGAAGCATCTTTTGATTGAAAAACGAAATAAACGGGTATTATTGCTCCTAATAAATATATTTTATCTAAATAAACGTATGTTATTACAATCATGATAATAACCATTAAGGTCGCCATTAATCGATCAATACCATAAATAATACTTTTTTTTCGTTTACCATATTTTTGTAATTGTAAAGAAGGTAACAAATAGTCGGCTGAAAAAACCAAGAATGTTTGTACAATCCACAATACTTTATATAAGATGGTCCATTTATTTGTATTTTTAATAAAAAAAACAGGGAGAAGATAAAAAAAAGCGGAATAGCCAACTAAACGCGAGGTTTTTTTAAAACCAGGATCATATGGATTACTTTTAAAAAAACCTTCTGTTAATAATTTTAGATGTTGCTTAAACAAATGTATCATATCTTAATACTTACACATTAAAAATATAAAAAATATTTTATATAAAATTTTATATTTTATTTAAAATTGTTGTCGAATCTTGTTAGAACCCGGGATCATAATCATCATCGCTCTCTATGTTTGTGGGTGCGATAGTATCGGTGTTATTATTAATTTCAAGATTATTTATATCGCAAGGGTCTGTTGATGAGGATAATCCCTCAAAGGTGTCCTCGATAAATTTGGCGTCATCCTCATCTTCCCAATCATCAACAGAAAGTGTCGACATCATTTGGGTATCAATAATAGTTTGGAATGAGCTTGTGCCAAAATACCCTTCTTGACCACACATGACGTTTGAGGATACACCTCGCATCAAATCTAATTCGGCATGGCGTGCCGCTTTCAAAAACATTTCCGGTGTTTCCTCAAAAGACGCTTTGGCAATTGGTCCAGTATCATCGTTGTTCAGGCCATGCCTAAATATAGACACCATTGTATCATTGCAGGTCATTCTATCACAGAGAATACTCAGGTGGTGATAATTAATATAGGTGCTATCAAATTCAATGACTTCTGATATTTCATTAAATATGGCTTGTCGTGCCGATTCGATGCCAAATGTTCTATAAATTTCCTGAATGTCATTAGTAAAAGTGCGGTTCACGTCAATATAATCTAGCGCTAGTAGATCCAGCAAGTTGGTGCCTACGGTATCAATGACCCAGGCATTTTTCTTTACATACACGCCTTCTTCTTCAACCATATTATCGGTAATTTTTCTAGGCAACACACTTTCTATTTTTTGAATGCCCCGGAGCACCAAATTATTCAGTAAATTGTCTTGGAAATTCTTTAGCAAATATATTTCGTCGGTTTGATCCAGAGTTTGCTGTTTTGTGCTAGATTTTTTGGAGGTGTTAATTCTAATACGGAATACGAGGTTATCGCTATTATAATCACTATAAATACAATTTATTTCATCACCATATATATTTTTAATGGCAAAGTTTATATCATCCATCGTAATATTATGGTCAATCATATTTTGTGTATTCATTTTCATTCGTATAATCCATTTGGATTTATTTTCATTTTTATATTCATCGTCATCACTACCCGCACAATCTGCAAACATGGTTTCAAACATTTTAAATTGTTTAACCAATAGTTCATCATCCGCGATGAGTGTTTCGTCATCATTGGGATCAAAGCAAATATTAACGTTATCTACAATGTTGCACAATTTGATGTGTTCTAGTTTGTGCATAATACGTTGTGCATTGTTCATATCAGATTCTTCCTCTTTAAACAAATGAACAGTACAGGAGGGGTTTTTAGGATTAACGGACAAAGACAAAATTTCTTCAATCCGGGGAACACCACGTGTGACATTACTTTTACTTGCTACACCAGCAAAGTGGAAGGTGTTCAGTGTCATTTGTGTGGTAGGTTCACCAATACTTTGGGCGGCAATAATACCCACCATTTCGCCAGGAGATACAATAGCATTTTTATACGCATCGACAATGTGGTTTACGAGTAAAATTAGCGATTTCCGATTAAAACGTTTCACCATCAAAAGGTCTTTCGGATTTAAATAATAATAATACATTGTTTTAAACAATGAGGTGGGTTTCACATATGTTAAAAGTTCCAACTGATGATAGCCGTTATCGATAATTTCCATGGCCTCGAGTGGCGTGATATTAACCATAGAATTAATATTAATAAATTGTTGTCCCTGCACATTATTAATAATATGCGTAAATGCCACAGGAATATGCACCACATCATTGTGGTGGTTATGAAATACATTTTCAATAATATCTTTTCTAGAGGATATCATAAACTCGATGAGTTCGCTGCATTTTTGTGAAAGTTCTTTTGCTTGTTTCGCGATACGCTTAATGGTTGGTTTGGTATAAGCGGTGGTGAAGGGAGAATCTTTGGTTTCATCGCTTGGCATTTGATAATGTGCGTATATTTCGTCAAGCGACATATTAATGAGAGGGAGTTTTTGATTTTCAACTTTAACTGGATCAAAGCCGTCTTCGCCATATGAATATTGAATAATCTTATTTTTGTTATTTCTGACAGTCATGTCGTACTCCACTTTTATATCTTCCAAGCCTTTCACCAGACGTCTTTGGATGTAGCCAGTTTGACTCGTTTTAACAGCGGTATCAATAATACCAACACGGCCACCCATCGCATGAAAGAAGAGCTCTTCTGGTGAAAGACCGCCAATGAAGGAGCTTTCAACAAATCCTCGCGCTGCGGGAGAATCATCGAATTTGGTGAAATGTGGGAGTGTTCGGTCTTCAAAGCCATACGGGATGCGTTTACCATCCACGTTTTGCTGTCCAAGGCACGAAATCATTTGTGAAATATTTAGATCACTGCCTTTAGAACCTGCTTCAACCATGGTAACGAATCGATTGGTCGACGATAAACTAGTACGCCCAATTTTACCGGCAGTCTGTGTGGCCTGATTAAGAATATTGTTCACTTGTGTTTCAAATTCTTTTTCGTTTGGTTTTCCAGTTTTATTTTCAAAAATACCCAAATGTGTTTCGTCAATCAGAGTATTTACTTCACGTTTCTTTTTATTAATGGCGTGTACAATTTCGCCATTGGTGACATCATCCGCGATAAGATCGCTGATGCCAACACTATATGAATGCGATTTCATATATTCCGTGACAATATTTTGTAGATTATCAATGAAATCGGCGGAGGCAATATTACCAAAATCATTACAAATGCGGTGCAAAAGTCCACGGGATCCATCACCTAGGACTCCTTTTTCCATCTGCCCGCGGATATACTTACCATTGAGAATCTCTAATACATTATTTGACGATTCAAATTTTTCATCATCTTTGAATCTTTTTGTTTTATATTTCAAAGTTAGTGGTGGTAAAATTTGACTAAGCACCTCAAACGTTGAGATAGTGTCTGTCTTTGGAAACTCGCTAATATTAACGTTCGTGATTGGCATCAACAAATTCATAGCGGTTCTCACCGAAAACCGCAAATCTTTTTTAGAAATAAGATGACTACCCAGGAGGGAATCTTGGAATATTCCCACAATAGATTTGTTGTTAGCCGGACTGATAATTTGCCACGGAACCGCGGCAAGATGTTTTAGTTCAGCCTCACTCTCTGCATCTTGTGGCATATGTAAATTCATTTCATCACCATCAAAATCAGCATTATAAGGTTTGGTATCACCAACATTCATCCGAAATGTATCACCGACCGGCATAATCCGCGTGACGTGTCCCATCATAGACATTCGGTGAAGGGTCGGTTGGCGATTGAACAATACATGATCACCATCCATCATATGACGATGAACAATATCACCAAGTTCAAGTTGTATAGATTTGCGATCAACATAGCGCAGAGAAATATTATCGCCATTTTTGCGTTCCAGAATTTTCGCACCTGGATGTACATCGGGACCATTTTGCACCAATTTCAACAAATAAGATTTGTTGCGCTTATTTACGATGATTGGTTTTGTTAAATTTTTAGCAATTTTAAGAGGCACACCCAACTCTCTAATAGAGAGGTTTGGATCGGGAGTAATTACCGAACGTGCCGAGAAATCAACTCTTTTTCCCATCAAATTTCCACGTACGCGCCCCATTTTCCCATTGAGACGTTCTTTAATAGATTTAAGTGGTCGTCCCGAACGTTGCGCCACCGATGCTACACCGGGGATTTTATTGTCCACGAGGGTTGCTACATAGTATTGTAGCACAGTTGTCCAATCATTAATGACGTTGGCAGCTGCATTCGATTTAATTTTTTCTTCGAGAGTTTTATTTGCTTTGATAATATTTACAATAATGTGGCTGATATCGTCTTCACTGCGCTGTTGTGAATCATGTTTAACCGAAGGTCGAACGGCGGGTGGCGGGATAGCCAACACTTGACAAATCATCCAATCTGGTCTAGACCAAATAGGGCTAAAACCCATAAAGGAAACATCATCATCGGTAATTCTTGAAAACAATTTAAGGACAATTTCAGGCGTCATGGTCAATGTGAGTTTATCATTACCTTCGGTTGCTACACCTTCCATATCATCCCATTCCGCAATGATAGTAGCTAGACCTTCTTTTTTTAGTTTGTTGGGTTGTTTGCATCCACAACCATCATCCGTTTCTTCACCGCAACGTTTTACTTTACTTGCTAAAGCAAATACAAAATTCCAGCGATCATCATTATTCATTTTCAGCGCATGTTTGTAGTGTTCTTTACTAATTAAAAGCTTACTACATTTAATGCACGTGCATTTTAATATTTTAATAATAGTATTTAAGTACTGAATATAGAATAGTGGACGTACAAGTTCAATATGACCAAAATATCCCGGTGTTTGCATATAATCATAGCCATCGGTAGGACAAATAAAGCCGGGTTCAAGAACACCCATTCTGGGGTCAAACAAACCATTAATAACAGGTTTACCATTGACATATGTTTCTTTGCTGGTGATGGCGGCGACGGAGCCTTTCCTAATTTCTTCCGGTGATAATATACTAAATTGTATTCCAATTACTTTTGCGGGTGATTTTGTATGAATAATCCCTTTTGAATTTTGAGCCATACTTATATTAACATAATAATATTTAGATAGGTTTATTTCAATTTTATAATTTATCTTAAAATATTCATAAAATTGAAGTAAATGATATAAATAATAAATAGAATACAATTATAATGCCTTCTGACAAAAACAAAGATCATAAGATTAAAAAAGGTGATAAAAAAAGTAAGGGTAAATGCAATAAAAAATACCAACGTAAGTGTTCATCACGTGAATTGGAACGTAAAAATCATTCTTCGAGTGATGATGAAGAGTATGATAGTGAAAAAGACGAGTGTTTTGATCAAGCGGAATATCGTCAACTTTTGTCTCAATTATATCCGTCAAAATATTCCCAGAAACGGGCGAAAATGGCATCACTGCCAAAAATAAACAAAAAGAAAAAACAACGACGTCCAGAAACAGAATCGGAGGAATGTGATGACAGCGAGTATGATGATAGCGAAGCATCCAGCGAGTATGATAGTGAGGATTCTTACACAAATGATACCAAAAAATCCAATTTCAATATTATATTTACCATGGGAGGGAAATATGACGATGAGTATGATAGCGATGAAGATAGTGATTATGAAGAGGAGAGTGAATATGATAGTGAGGAAGAGGAAGAAGAAGATGTGGTAGAATATAATACCGGTGAAGAGGAGGAGGAGGAAGAGGAAGAAGAGGAAGAAGAGGAAGAAGAACAAGATAAAAAACAGCAAAAGAAAAAGAAAAAACGTGTGCTGAGCGAGGAAGAAGAAGATGAAAACAAAAATTATATCGAGAAATTCAAAACTATGATTGCAAATATGTCAGAAAAAGATAAAAAGAACGCTTTTACAAAACAAATGATTGCAGATTTTAATAAGCGTGAACAGGAGTTTTGTAAATTGCAAAAAACCAAAACTAAAAAGACCAGAAAAAAAAACACAAAAATGTTTAAAAAGTTGTTGCGCGAAAAAAATGTCATGAATGATACTAATTATTTTAAAAACAAAATTACATTGGATGAGCAAAAACTGATAATTAAACAAATTGAAGATATTAAAAAACATTGCAATGTTGATAAACCCTACCGATTGGCATTGTTGGATGCGGATATTCCTATTCCATACAAAGCATGTGCGTATCGCAAAATCAATACGCTGAAATATATGGAACCTGGTGGTGGTGAATATCATAAAATAAAGAATTGGGTCGATACATTTATGCAATTGCCCTTTGGAGCGCATAAAACATTGCCACTTACTATTGAGGATGGTGTCGATAAATGTCATGATTTTATGGAAAATGCGAAACATATTTTAGATAATGCGGTCTATGGTCTGGATGATGCTAAACTACAGATTATGCAATTTGTTGGCCAGTGGATAGCTAATCCCACCGCTATTGGTACTGCGATTGCCATTAAAGGGCCCATGGGAACGGGTAAAACAACCCTAGTCAAAGAAGGTATTAGTAAAATTCTCGGCCGTGATTTTGCCTTTCTTGCTCTGGGTGGTGCCACTGACAGCAGTTTCCTGGAAGGTCATTCGTACACGTATGAGGGTTCGACGTGGGGAAAAATTGTAGATATATTGCTTCAAACAAAAAGTATGAACCCAGTCATTTATTTTGATGAGTTGGATAAACTGAGTGATACTCCGAAGGGCGAGGAGATTGCTGGTATTTTGACCCACTTGACCGACACATCACAAAATAGTAAATTCCATGATAAATATTTTGCAGAGATTGATTTTGATTTAAGCCGGTGTTTGTTTATCTTTAGCTATAATGATGAGTCTAGGGTAAATCCAATTCTTCTAGACCGCATGTATCGTATTCAAACTAAGGGTTATGATAAAAAAGAAAAAACCACCATTGTAAATAACTATTTGCTACCGAAAATACGGGAGCAAGTTAAATTTTCCGAAGAGGATGTTAATATTCCGGAAGAAACAATTCATCATATTATTGATACCTACACAGACGGCGAATCTGGTGTTCGTAATTTGAAGCGGTGTTTAGAGGTTATTTATACTAAACTAAATCTGTATCGGTTGATGAAACCCGGCACCAATTTGTTTGAGAAAAATCTAAAGATTGATATTAAATTTCCCGCCACTATTACGACCGACATGATTGGTAAGCTATTGAAAAAAACGGATGATTCGAGTAAATGGAATCACATGTATATGTAAAAAATGTTATTAATAGTAATAATATAACAATAATAGCAATAATAAATAATAATTTTATTTATTATTTAATTTATATATTTTTTATTTATTTTTAATAATTAAATTTCGGTGTTTTAAATGTTCAAATGTGTAAAACGCTGGCTATATTTTAATAATAGAAATCTCTTTGGTATTATAATTACCTATTTTAAATGCATTATATTTTTTTAATGGTAATAAATTACAAGTTAATTGGCGCCAACCCCCCGTTTTACAAGATTGATCATTTTTTTTTTGATTACAACAATTAACCAATAAGATATATTTAAATTTTTTACTTTCTATTAAATAATCCATAAATATATATATTTCTTCGGTTGTCCAGTGTTGGATAACATCTTTTAATATACACATATCACCATCTATAATACTTTCCTTATTTGTATAAAAATCAAGATGTTTGAAAGTATATTTTGGTTCTGGATATTGAGTTATATGATAATCAATAATCTTTTTATATACATCATAACCAGTATATAAAACATTTATATCATCATATAATAACCTTCCAATTCTAAAATCTCCACACCCTAAATCTACAATATTATTAATCTTATTATCCTTAATAAACTTTTTTACTATTTCTATATATTTTTTATTATATTCTACATCACTGCCGCTACCGCTGCTACCTGAATAATTATTATCTTTATTATTTCCCCATATACTAGATTCATATATATTTGTAAAAATATCTTCCATTAATTATATTTATAATATATTATTTAAGTTAAAAAATAACATATAATCGGCGTTTTAAATGTTCAAGGGTATAATGAATATATTTTGTCTAAATTTTTTATGGTTGAATTATGTAACGCATCTCTTCGTAAAGATTTTTTGTTATATTTTTTTCTTAATATAAATAGATTTTTGACCCAACTCTTATCCGTACCTAATTTTATTAACATATCATAATCAACTGGTATTCTATTCATTATACTATTTATTATAGTATTATTTTAGTATTATTTTAATATTATTTTAATATTATTTTAATATTATTTTAATATTATTAATAATAATCATGATTATATCTATTACCTCCTCGATTGTTTAAATATTGCATTTGTTCAGGTGTTTCACAAATACAACCATTTGAGCTGCTGTATGAACCACTACCACAACATTCTGGGGATACCTTATTTTCCGCAAATATATTTAATTCATCTTCGGCCAGCGGCGGTTTCCTGCCTACTTTATTATTAGAAAGAGGTGAAAACCAATTCATACAATCCGTCATTTGATTATCAACCTCACCTTGAACTTGTCCTGGTACTCCATTCGAAATTAATCCTGCTGGATATATTGACATACTTTCCCGCACCACAAAATTTTCTTTCTTAACGTTACAAAATAACGATAAAGATACTAATCCGCCTACAACTAATGATACTAAAATAATATCATAAGGAATTTTTTTCATATACATTACATAAACATATTTATATTTTAATATTTTATAAATTTATAATTTTCGAAAAGATGCTATAAGTGAAAAGAATAAACTTAATAAGATCACTAATAGCTTGAGAATAATTATCACAAAAAGTAAAATAAGTAGGATAAAAACGGCTACACCACACACGGCGACAGCCGCCGCTAAAACAACAGCTCCAGCTGGTGCAGTAAAGAAACCAGCGATTAATGATGCTGCCAAATAGAATAATCCTAATGCTATACCAAACAATATTATCATTGGTACGTAAAGTATCCAAATCATAAACTTTATTATTTTATTTATTGCCCAACCTAATAGTGTACCTAATGTAAGTAATATATTTAACAACATTTTTTTAAATATTGCTATAACACCCATAATTAGGTGGAAAAGACCTTTAAAAGACGAAAAAATTTTTTTAATATTATACAAAATATTTTTCAGGAAATTTAAAATTTTGTTAAGCACGGATTTAATTAAAGCTATTATTTTTTCGACAAATTTGGCTATTTGTTTAAATACACCAGGTAATTTGCTAAACATATCCACATATAAAGATTGTGTTTGTTTAACAGAGCCTATTATAGATTTAAAGGCGGAGCCTAAAATATTCTCTATGCAATAAAAAAGATTTTCTTGTGTATATTCCATAGCTGTTTTGTCGCTGGGTTTATTGACAAAACCTGCAAATGGTATAACCGATGGTTTGCATCTATTATTAACCCAATCCTTTTTTAAACTATCGGCGGCACCCCGAGATAATAAGTAACTTATAACCCCAACAAATACTAAAATAATTATAAATGCAATCCAAACAAGACCACCATATTTTTCATAATATGTTTGTTTTGTATATATATTTTTAATATCATGTAATAATTTCATGTATATTATATAATATTAGGATATATTTACAATTAAAACATTTATGGGATTCCTTTTCGAACAGCATCCACACCTTCATTCTCTGTAGCTTTACTCTGTCCTCCTTTCTCTGCACTATCTTTACCCGAACTAAGTGTTATTTTTGCCTTAACAGCATCTCCAAAGCTACCTACAGTTTTACCAAAACGCTTAACACCCATTGATAGATTTTGCATCATATTACCGGAAAATTTGGTGGATTGTTTCATTTTATCATTTGTTTCTTTATTTGCTTGTTCTGCACTATCTAAAGCATCATTTGTTAATTGCATATTTTTGTTATTAATTTCATTTGTTTGGTTAACATCATTCAATTGTTTATCAGTACTGGCTGATTGGATATTTTGGACACAATAAGAAAAATTATCATATGCATCGTGTCCATAAGCTTCTGCAAAAAGCATTATTACAGGTTTGCATCTATAATCCGTCCAATTATTTTTTATATTATTCATCTCTAAAGTTAATTTACTAAATGTATGTAAAATAGAGTACAACCATATTATAAATATGGTTAAGGTTATATCTGAGGTATTCATAATAAATTATATTGTTATTTTATTATGAGAGATTTAATATAAATTATCTTTTGCGTGAGCTTCGGTGGCGCGCATGCCGTCTGTATCGTGTGCGTGTTTTATGGCGTGCACTTCGACGATGGCGGCGTGCACTTCGGCGTGTTCTTCGGCGAGCTCGCTGTGTTCTTCGGCGTCGAACTCTTTTTGCACCACCTGTTGACGCGTAGCTTTGCCCACTAAGTTTACTTTGCTGAACGGCTGCTCTTGCGGCAGATAAAGACCCACGAAATCGTAAGAAGCCCTGGGGACAAACCGGGTTTTTTGATATACTTACACCGCCACTAATCGATCCACCGCCCTGAGCATTAACTTCAGCATGCGCTTTCATCGCTTTGTCTAGATTTCTATTTACCATTTCACTATTTGCACTCTCCGTTGTAAGGCCTTCGTATTCGTTATTTACTACACCACAATCAGCCATTTATATACTATATATAAAAAAAAAGTTAGAGAGAATTTAAGTATTATGAATAATGAATACACAAGAACGTTTGCACTTAGATAAAATGATTAAAGAAAACAATGTGAAAGACTATACTAACGAAATTCGCAAAAAAAAACATAGTAGGCCGTTAGCATTAGATTTAAATACTTTTATAGAATTTAACAAAAGAAATCTAAAATTAAAAGCAAACAACCCAGATGAATTTGAACGCATTTTAATTACAAAGTGTCAATTTATGTTTGTAAATTATACGGATATCTTTAATAGGTTAAGAAAAGATGAATTAGATATTACTATATTCACACAATTTATTAATATTCTCCGTCGTATTGAAGAATCGGAATTCGATCAACACGAAGCTTCGTTTGAGGTTGGCAAACTATTAAAACAAATATACATTGACTCGGCGTTGCGAAAAGCAAACAAATTACCAGATAATAAAGAAGAAAAACCGAGTGTCGAACCGAAAAATATAACGTGGAGTGATTATAAAAAAACATCGGGTGTTTAATTTATTTTTAATAAATATAACATAAAAAAGTTATATAGTATTCGTAGTCATAGGTACTTTTTCATTTTTTTTTATCATCCAGTCTTTACCATATGTATTGACTAAAATTTTTTTATAATTATTAGGAATATAAACCTTTTCTCCTTTCCATTTTATTTCTATAAAATTTTTTTTATTTTTATTTAGGTAACAATTTTGTATGGTAAGTTTATTCCATATATCAAAAACATTATCTTCATTATAATCAGCCATATATATATCTATAGACGCATACTCATTTGTTTCTTTAGTTTTTAAAATTCCATTATCATAGTTTTCGATTTCTAAATTATGTGTTAGTAAAAGATTTTTAATTTTTTTATAATTTTTCTTTTCAACAATAATATCTATGTCGTCGTCACCATCTATACAATTGTTTTCACGTATTAAACCTAGTAGAGTGCCGTAACATACAAACCAATCATTTATATTATTTTTATGTAATAATTGAACAATAAATTTTAAAGTTCTATTTAATTTTTGCTGACTTTGTTTATTTCCAAACGTTTCTATAAAATTGTTGGTTTTAAAATTTTTATAAATAATAAAACATAAAAAAATTATAGTTAAAAATAAAAAAATGTTTTTCATCAATAATATAATACTATATAATTTATTAGTAACAAATTGAATACAATTTTAAGAACATAACCCTATCACGCCACACGCCAATCTTTTTCCAGCATTGCCAGTTTTGGAAGATTCTGCATCGTCACCGCGTCCGAGGTCATCTTTATCTTCGTGAATGATTAACATTCTGCCCACGATAGGATGTTTTTTATTTAAGGATACGCTTTTAGCCAATAAACTACCTTTTGATATTTTGTTTTTAGAAGTAATATTACCTAGATCACCCAGATGTCTTTCGGTGCTATTTAATCCACCATGTTTTTTATGGAGAGGATTATAATGTGAACAAGCACTATGACAACCATCTGTTAAATCACCATAATTATGAATATGAAAACCATGATCACCATCACGCAAACCTGCAATATTATATTGCATAAGCACACCCGTCGGTTTTTCAATCAAATGAATAGTGCCCGTAATATTATTGCGGTTTTGGTGTAACACGCAGACACCTTTGGTAATATATTTTTTTTTTAAAGTTTTATTTTTGCAAGAATGATGTTTTTTATTTTTTCGGCGTGTCGTAATAATTGCCATTTATAATAAATATTTTTATTATAAATTGAACTATTTTAAACAAAAAATATAATAAGTAGTATGCCGTATTCCCTTGTTATAGTAGAATCGCCCGCAAAGTGCAAAAAAATAGAAAGCTTTTTGGGTGCGGACTATAAATGTATGGCAAGTTATGGTCATTTACGTGAATTGAAAAATCTACAATCTATTGATATTCAGAATGATTTTGCCCCCACCTTTCACATAACCGAAAATAAAAAACAACAAATCGCCAAACTTAGAACGGCTATCAAAGGAGCGACCGATGTGATTTTGGCGGCGGATGATGATCGTGAGGGAGAAGCAATAGCGTGGCATATCTGTCAAATATTTAATTTACCGCTAGATAAAACAAAGCGTATTATCTTTCATGAAATTACTAAAACTGCTTTACAACACGCTATCCAGAATATGACGACGTTAAATTTAAATGTCGTTTACGCACAACAAGCTCGACAGATCCTAGATTTAATTGTAGGTTTTAAACTTTCACCTATTCTATGGAATAAAATTTCCTATAAAACAAAAGCGGGTTTATCGGCAGGTAGGTGTCAAACACCGGCTCTTCGTCTAATATATGAGAATCAAACAGATATCGATAAAAGTCCAGGGAAAAAGGTCTATCAAACTCAAGGGTATTTTACTGCGAATAATATTTTATTCTCTCTACAACATAATTTTATATCGGAAGAAACCATGGAAAAATTCTTGGTGGAGAGTGTTAACCATGATCACCTATATACCTATGGCAAGGTCAGAGCAACAACCAAAAAACCCCCCACACCATTTACCACGAGTGGTTTGCAACAAATGGCGAGTAATGAATTACATTTCTCTCCAAAGATTACCATGAGCTTGTGTCAAAAGTTGTATGAAGGAGGGTTCATCACCTACATGAGGACAGATAGTAAAACCTATTCGCGTGATTTTGTGAGTAAGATTCAAAAAATTATAGAAAAAACATATGGAGAAAATTATAAGTGTAAAGATATCACGCTGTTAACAGAGAGAAGCGGGGGAAGTGAAAGTAAAAAAAAGAAAAGTAAAGATGTGAAAGCCCAAGAAGCTCACGAGGCAATACGGCCCACAAATATGTTGACAAAAAAAATCCCAGAAACACTTGGTAAGCAAGAAATGCGTTTGTATTCTCTAATATGGCGAAATACCATGGAAAGTTGTATGGCCGAGGCTAAATATAATGGTATCACCGCGACAATAACAGCACCACACGATAACGAATATAGATATTCCACCGAGCAAGTGAATTTTCCAGGATGGAAGATAGTGGCCGGGTATGAAACAGAAAACCAGGATTTTCACTATATTCAAACACTAAAAAAAGGGTCGGTCGTAGAATATAAAAAAATCACTGCAAAAGTTAGTATGAAAGAACTCAAAACACATTATACTGAAGCTAAGCTAGTACAGCTCTTGGAACAAAAAGGCATTGGAAGACCCTCCACGTTTTCATCATTAGTCGATAAAATTCAAGAGAGAAATTATGTTAAAAAAATGAATGTGGATGGCAAAAAACACCGATGTGTGGATTATGAGTTAGAAGATGATGAAATTAGTGAAATAGAAACCGAAAGAGTATTTGGAAATGAAAAAAATAAATTAGTGGTGCAACCACTTGGGGTAGTAGTGATTGAGTTTTTACTCCAACATTTTGATGATTTATTTCAATATGATTATACCAAGCACATGGAAGATGAACTCGATAATATCGCAAAGGGCAATAAAATATGGCATACTTTGTGTGATAAATGTTATACCGAAATTACGGAATTATCACGTGATTTGGGTTGTGTGGATAAACAACAAATAAAAATAGATGATAAACATACGTTTATGATAGGGAAATATGGTCCTATTATAAAATGTACACAAGATAATGCTAAAATAGTATTTAAATGTGTGAAACAAGATATAGATCTCGCGCGGTTGCGTAATGGCGAGTATGATATTCACGATATTGTGGTGGAGAAGCAAAATAAGGATAATAAACTCGGAGAATACAAACATAAAGATGTTATTGTAAAAGAGGGTAAATATGGTAAATATGTTTGTTATGATGGGAAAAATACCTCTTTAACCGGGCTGGAAGATATCACGTTGGAAAATGTGATAAAAGTTATGGAAGAAAATAAAGAAAAGAAGTCATCCGTTATACGAACAATAGACGAGTTTGCCTCTGTGCGGCATGGTAAATATGGAGATTATGTTTATTATAAAAAACCACACTGGAAAAAACCGCAGTTTATAAAGCTATATAGTTTTATTAAAGAGCATGGCAAAGATAGTTATAAATCATGTGATCTTAGAAAGTTAAAAACATGGTTAGAAAAACAATAGTTAGAAAACAATAGTTAGAAAATAGACAATTATTCTCAATGTGAATCTATAAAAGCTCCTTTACAAAAAATATTATTATTATATGGATATAATTCACGCAGAATTTCATGTAAAAAAACGTATATCAGAAATATCCACAGAAATGGGGTGATAAAGGTTGGTACATAATGTTCTAAATTAATATAAAATCCTAACAACCATCCTATTAAAAATACTATTATATCAGAGAGATGATTACCATTTGTTTCTAATATACGTCCTTCCGGTGTTTTGTTGTGTTCAAAAAGTTCAAGCAAAAGATGTAGGGTATTTGCATATAAAAAGTTTTTTTTAGTAGATAACTGTTGTGTTTTTAATAATAAATACGATATCGTGCCCGACACAAAATGAAATTTTGTGTATTTATCATATAGTCCATTACCCATTAGAATTATATAATAAAATTTTATAATAAAATTTTATTATAAAATTTTAACAAAACATGGTATTGCACCCGATCTTGTAATTTTTTTTCATATCATTTCTTAGTGAATTTATTTCGATAGAGAAAGTGAAAGGACAATCTTGAAAATCAACGAGCATACCATTATGGTATCTAAATTTAAATTTTAATTTCTGTATTTTCTCAATAGGAGGGTCATATATTGTTTCTAATAATTTATGTGTTCTATTACTGAAAAAAGGGTTTGCGCCACTTGTTCCAGGTCTACCGGTTACTTGTATTTTAGCAAAGGCAGCATTTACATTGCCGCCATAGGAATTAAGATACATATTGTTTGATTTTGAAGGATGTGGTATAAGCTCATCATAAGAATTAAATTTTTCCAATTCCATATAAATGGCATGTTCGCCATCCAGTTTTGGAAATTTAGGTGAAACTATAATTTTGTAATTTTCCTCAACAGCATCTTCCTCTTCCTCTTCCTCATCATCACCACCTTGGTGGTATTTAATCAATATATTTATATTTACGGGCATACACTCATCATTTTCTTCTGTGGAAGAATATTGTAATTTATCAAAACCAAGTAAATAACCCAAACCCCATTTTGAGGGTTGGCACCATAAAGTTTTACTGGATTCACACGTTTTTTTGTAGCATATTTGATGATCAAAATATAAACAAAAATTTTCACTTGAGTAAAATATAAATTTTTGCATGTTTTCCTGATAAAAAACACTGATATTATCCATTAATGCATCTAAAATATCTGCTAATTGTTCCGGTGTGTAAAAACCATCCGGCAATTCAATATGTTTTAAATTGTTACTGCAATCTAAATCATTAGTAGAATATACTAAAGCATTATTTTGGAATTGTTTGCTAATGTTGTAAAAATGCGAAGGTAAACTTATTTCTGATAACCGAACAGATTGCACGTTTTGTATTGATTCTGGTAGCTCAATTTCAAAATGATTTGCATTCGGCCACTTGCAAACATCGCGATCTTCCGTATGAATGGTGATTAGCTTTCTTTCCGCAGTGTAAAGTTGTTCAGGTGGAATAATCGGTTGAGAAATATTATTATTAAATTTAACAGGAGAACAATTCATAATATAATAAGTAATGAGATTTTAATTACAATAAAATAAATGTATAAAATATATATGGAAATACCAAAAAGTAAAAATCTAGATTCAATGCCGAATTATAGTATGATTAATTTAGTAATATTATGTGTTGTTGGCTTAATAATTAAATTTTGTTTTTCCGAAGGTGTCTCCCCTGATGGAGAAACTGGACCAGCTACCTCAACTATCTGGGGTTATGGGATCTCAGCTATAGCGGTTTTTTTTATTACATTTATAAATTATGCTATAGTAAATAGTATAGAAGACAGCAATTTTACGGGTAATACCATGGAATTTGCTAGTAAATTTGTTGGTTCGTCTTTACCATCTATCTTTACCTTAATATTATTGATGTATATGATATGGTTAAACTTACATTATTTCAAGTTAATAAATATGGGTAAAGTTGCCGACGAATTTTACGATATGTCTAAAATATCAAATATTATTTTATTTTTCCAAATATTTACATTGTTTAAATATCTACAATCCTTGAGTAAAAATAAACAAGATATAACAAATGATGGACCAATAATATATTTACTTAGCTTAATAAATATAATTTTCATTATTATTTTAAATATTATTTTGGAATATTTTTCAACAGATGGTTAATTTATATTTGATAAAAACATAAATTTATAGGTTATACCATATTCGCTGGAAGAATCCCATACTCCGGAAAGTTTTAATATAATATCTTGATTTATATTAGTATAATTATCAGTAAATATTTTTATAAGACCAGATTGTATTTGTGCTTTAATATTAAACATTTTATGTTTATCTAGATCTAATTTATTTAAGATATCATGTTCTAATTTTACAATTTTATGAATAAAGTCTTTATTATTGCTAAGGTCAAAAGTACATTTATATTTTTTATAAAACTTTTCTATTCTAATATCATTTAATGAAATTTTGATAAGTAATGAATTTAGTGTATATAAAGATGTTGAATACATTAATCGTGTAAAATTTCCTTCTGGTATGATATTATTGTTGCTATTTTTCCCAAAAAAAAAATTATCGGTATTAATATCATTAATATTATGAACAATATACATAATTATATATACACTTATACGTTTAAGTGGTATATATAACGCCCTCCAGCAATTATTTATCAGATACAAAGTATTTGTATAAAAGAAATAATAAAGGTATTTTTAAACTAAATACTAATGAAATTATCAAATAAATTTGATGATTATATTACAAATTATTCAAATTATGCGTTGCATCATAATTATAAAAATTTATATAAATCTTTTCCATCAAATATCAAGGATCTTAATAATTTTATTTTTTATGGTCCAAATGGAGTAGGAAAATACACGCAAGCACTAGCTAGTATATATAAATATAGCCCCACGAAATTAAATTATGAAAAAAAGATATGTATTAATTATAGTAAATATCAGTATTATATTAAAATAAGTGATATTCATTATGAGGTTGACATGTCATTGTTAGGTTGCAACACTAAATTATTATGGGATGAAATATTTAATCATATTATAGATATTATATTAACAAAAACAAATCAAACGGGCATTATAGTATGTAAAAATTTTGAAGCTATCAGCACCGAACTATTAGAATCATTTTATAGTTATATGCAAACCAAACATAGACATAATATTAAAGTAAAGTTTATTATTCTAACCTCGCACATTAGTTTTATCCCCGATAATATTGTGAATAGATGTAAAACAATACATTTTGCCAGACCCTCCAAAGCGCAATATCACAAATGTCTGGCACCAAAAAATAAAATAGACAAAAAAATTAGCTTGAATAATATTTCAAATATCAGTAATTTACAAACAAACATAACGCAATTAATGTGTCCTCATATTAATATTTGCAATAAAATACTAGATAGAATCATAAATATCGACAATAACAAATTTACGGAGATCAGAGAACTACTATATGATATTTTTATTTATGATCTAGATTTAACAGAATGTGTTTATTATATTATCCATGAATTAATAAAAATGAAGCGAATAAAAACCAAACATGTTTCTGGATTAATCGAAAAAACCTACTTATTTTTTCATTTATATAATAATAATTACAGACCAATATATCATTTAGAGAGTTATATATATTATTTAATAAAGACAATTCATGATTTTAAGTGAAGCCTGTACTATATTACATATTAATGTACCCTATTCACAGCGAGAATTAAAAACGAAATATTATAAAGCCGCGCTTAAGCATCATCCCGATAAAAATAAGAACGATGTACAGAGCACACAAGAATTTCAAAGAATATTAGAAGCTTATCAGTGTTTATCGAAGCAACTAGATGACAACGAACATCCTATTCACCAAGAAGATGTGAGTTATGATAATATTTTGCGTAAATTCATGTATTATGCGACTGGCAATAATACTGCGCAAATGGAGCCGATTATACACATGATAACAAAAAAATGTTCTGCGATGCCAAAAAAAATTTTAGATTCTTTGGATAAAAAAACGCTCCATAAAATATACGATTATGTACAAGTATATGCTGATGTCATTGGTATATCTGAAGAGTGGATAAACACGATAGAAGAGTTAATAAAAAAAAAATGTAAAAAGGACAATGTATATGTGTTAAATCCAACGATAAATGATTTATTCCATGATGTAATATATAAATTAGAAGTAAATGATGTTTATTATATTCCATTATGGCATGAAGAGGTGGAGTTTGAATTAAACACGGAGAATAATGTTAATAGTTCAGTAATAGTACGATGTGTACCGGATTTACCGAAACATATTTATCTTGATCATCATAATAATATTAATGTCAATATATCATTAGAAATTTCAGGATTATTAACAAAAGACAATATAGCAGTATCGATAGGCAATGAAATATTTAACATTCCTACTAAAAATTTATATATAAAACCTATTCAAACTTATACTTTTTTTGAAAAAGGGATTGCGAAAATAAATGCTGGTGATATTTATAATTGTACATATCGTAGTGATGTTATTATCCACATTGCTTTACATGAATAAATTATAATAAAAAAATTTATTATAATTTATTATAATTTATTATACTATCAATATACTATATTTATTATTTTTATTATTATACTAGTATTATACTATATTTTTATGTAGCTGCCGCTGCTTTCTTTACTTTGCGGACAACCTTTTTCTTTTTTGGTGCAGCTGCAGCCTGCTTCGGTGCGGGCGGTGGCTCTGGTGGAGCCACTACCTCTTCCGCGGCGGCACTACCTCCCTCTTCCACAGCCTCGCCATCATCGCTATCTTCGACAATCTCCTCGTTAGCATCCTCGAGTGTATCGGCCTGTTTCTCTAGACGGCTTTTCTCCGCACTGGACAGCTGAATAAAGCATCGTCCCTTTAGATTAGCGCGTGGCTTTACAACAGCCTGTACAAGACGCCAAGTGCAACCAAATTTGCCATTTGCAAACCAAAGGCCTCCGCACCTAATCACTGTCGCCACATTGGAGCCCTTGGAAATAAGCTCGAGCGGCATGGTTCCATTATCGTTCGGAAATAGAGTTTCCTGCTTCATATCGTAAATCTCGCAATCAAATGCATCGTCCCAATATGACAGCTTAATCCTAAGGGTCGGTGGACGCGACATATCTGGCTCACCCGTATGCTGATCCTTCGGATAACGAAGCATGGGGTGACATAGAGCATCTACCACATCGCTTGAAATTTTTGTTTTGTTTAGTAGTTTTTTACACTCGGCCTGTACATGTTTCTTAATTTCCTCCTGAAAGTTTACCATATTCGCAAGGAATGCATTCGTTTCCGATGTTGCATACTCCTCTTTCGGAAACTGCAGCGACATATCATATGTTTTTTTGCCACTCATCTCATCTACATACTCGTTTACACCCCAGGTCAGCATAAGCGGGGTTGTTAGTACTAGTGATGTTTTAGCTTTTTTATTCTGGATATTCACACTCTTGCCACCGGACTTATTCGTCTTTGGGTCAGCAAACTGATAATCATCAGTGCTGAAGTTAGTTGCGCTCAAAATCTGGTTCTCTGTGTCACTCATAGTTAATGTATATTATACACGGGGTTTCTCTAAATCAATTTTTTTTATAATTCGCACAAAAATAAAATCTTACATGTTTCAGTGTTGCAAACTGAAATAACATTTAATTATAACCTTGATAATTAAGTATTTGATAATATCATTTGATAAAATGAAATTATTAAAACTATATTTTTATATATTTATTTTTTTATTTTTATTTTTATTTTTATTTTTATTTTTATTTTTATTTTTATTTTTATTTTTATTTTTATTTTTTTTTTTATTTTTTTTTTATTTTTTTTTATTTTTTTTTAAGCCGAGCTTGACGCATCAGACTTTGTGGCTTTGTGAAAATGACGGCTCATGTACTTCTGTAGGTTAAAATAGGTTAGCTCATCCGAGTCGGTTAGAGACAGAAGTGTCGAAAGCTTCTGGTCAGCGTTGATTTTACGACCATTAACCTTATCCTGAAGATTATGTGCCCGGATGTAGGCATTAATCTCGCGTGTTACCTCAGTGCGCGCCATCTCCGTACCGGAAGGCTTCTCGAGGAAAGAAGCAAGCTCGTCGCTAATCTTGGTAGGCTTGACAAAACCACTTGGGGCACGTACACCAGCACGCTTCTTGCGCTTGGCAGTCACCTTATCCGCGGTTTTAAGCTCCTTAAGCGTTTTGCGCTCAAGGACACGAAACTCCTGACGAAGAGTAGATAGAAGAGATACAGCCTGCTGGAGTTTCGCAAGGTATGCGGTAAACTCACTTGCCATTAGTGTTGCCGATGTTTTCTCCTCGACAACTGCCTCTGGTACGCTGGCAGTCTCGACAACTGGTGGGGCTGGGGTAGGTGGTGCTGCAACACTCTTGGTCTTCGGCGCGCGCTTAGGAGCGGCGGATTTCTTCGAGGTTTTCTTAGAGGGGGGTGCTGCGGATTTCTTGGTGTTTGCCATTATACTCTATCATAATAACATTTTTTTAAGTGTTTTAACGCATTATATATTTAATTTATGACCATCATGCATGTGTCGTCTAAATGCCAGAATCTATAAGATTTAAACGACCGATTCAGACAACCGATTCATACAACCATGGCATACTACTGGCTGCTTCTTTACTTACTAAAGTTAATGCACATAATACGTATGTAGAGCCTAAATATTTGCTTTCATTATTTATGCCAGTATTGACCATCTTTTCCATAACACTGAGTGCTTTACTTTTTAACATTTCTAGGGTATTATTACGTAAACTTATCATGTTAATAGCACCAAAGGGGTTTCCATATGGCGGACATATTTCTCTTTTAGTGTTGTTTGATAACTGAGCTCGATAATCCCATATATCGGCTAAAAAACATATTAGCTTTACTACTTTAATTTTGTCTAAACTTGTAAACCATTGTATGTTTGTATAATTCCCTAATGCGTCCATTTTCTGAAAAATATCTAAAGTTCGTGTTTCTATTAATTGCTGTGGCGATAAGATCACATTGGTCTCGTGAATAGACAATGTCGATATGCCATGGGTAAAACGTGAATAATGCATTGATAACTTAATTAGTTGCTTAATATTTTTTTTAACAGAACACGGAAATTTTTGGCGGTTATACGGATTTTCCATTTTTCGTCCTTTCGAAAATAACTGATATAATGATTTAATATCGAAACCATATATTTTCTCATCTTTATCTTTATAACTATAAAATTGGTCGTGTGGTATAGTTTTAATATCATCCATGGAATAAAAATCGGTTTCATTTACACATATTGTTCTTTTGAAGCGTGCTGGACCATGTAATTTATTGTACTTCTGTAAAATAAAATTTTTGTAAATTTTTTGTATACAATCAACACTTTTATATATCCGTAAAAAATTGTATATTCGGTGTATTAAGTCATTTTTTTTGCCAGTACATTTTATTTTATAATATTTACATATTTGTTTGAGTTGTGGTACATTATAGTTGTGTTGAATTAAAAAATTGTAATCTTTCATAGTGGGAATAATGAAATTTAAATCTTTAATTTTTGTTGGATTTTTTGTCTTGGTTAAAACTGAAATACTATAATCCTGAATAATTTTTTTCCCATTAACTTGGGTATGTTTCATATATAATATATACATATTCTCTCTTCAAATGGTTTTACATTCTTACAATTATGGTAATGTAGTGTGTTCTTCTTTATTATGTTAAGTCTCATTCGGTACTGATAATTCGTTATTGATAAATATAAAATTAAATGTTTCTAAAAACTTTTTTAAACTACTATAATCTGGTGGAGTAAGCGTTTTTTTATTAGCACAATTATATGGTTCCACCAAAAACATTTTGTGAATGTTAATATATTCTTGTATATCTAACGATGTGCATACTTTATTTTTTACAATCCAATTACAGAAAGATAAAGAACTATTATTTTTTCGATAATTTTCATATTCATTATATAGAATATATATATCGCTAACCCCTGTATTATAATCAGTGCCAGTTAGCACACACAATTGCGTGAATACTTTTTGCGAAATATTCAGTATTTTTAAAATATTACTCAGATTATATAAAACTACTTTGTTGGTCATAAAGCTAATATACCTTAAAATACGTGGACAGCCATACACAAACAAATCAGTATCCTCACTCAGACAGGCCCAAGCATATCCACCAATGACCATGGAAGCACATAATTTGTCGGCCTCTTGCTCTGCTTCGTGGTATTCTACGCCAAAGAATCTCATCATTTCTTTAATATCCACAATATTATACCATTTAATTCGCGTACATTCCTTTTTATACTTCTGCAATTGCTTATTATTATTGATATACATTTGCGATTTTCCGAGTAGGGCGAGATCTTGTTTTAATTTATTATATTTTTTTTCGGCATTTTTCTTTTTAACTCTGCGCTCTGCTATTAATTTGTCTTTTTCTATCGGTGGTTTGCCATCGAAAATAAAGATGGGTGTAATATTATAGTGTAGTAATGTCGAAATCATCGAAAACATACCTTCAATAATATGATTATCTTTCGCATATTTATACATATAAATACTGGTATCTATTACAATTTTTTTACCCGCTAAATTACGTAACGAAATCGGTGTAATTGCGTCATGTTTGTGATCATTATTACATTTACCACGTATAAATTTATTAAGTTGATTAATACCCATTGAATTTTTATAACTCTCCGGTTTACCACGAATATTATATTCAATTTTTAAATATAAGATTAAATATAATTTCTATCATGTAAAAATGTATTGTTTTATTTGGTTTCTATACATGTCATACGTAGTGTATATAATAAAAATTTTTGTTTGTCGCTATAATTTATATTTAGGTGGTCGATTGCTGGACGTAATTCAGGATTTTCATATTGTTCTTTGATAAATTTAACAAAACTATCGATGTTATAGGTTGACATAGAAAACCTAAACAGGTTTGTATTATTTTTAGTACACCATAACAAAAAATTGTGGAAATCGTTCATAAATAAACCTGTTACTACAAAATATGACAAAACATTGCTATCTTCTTTATACATTTTTCGAAGTGTTTCACATTTAAGATCGTGTACATTAGTTAAATCAGCATAGTCCATATTCATAAACTTTAATACTTTCTTCATTTGCATAATGGAAAATATTCTTTCACATTGCAACGCAAACATAGTATAAAGAATGTAGTTTTCTTTATCGTTTATATTTTTAAGTGAATAATAACTACAGAATGCCGCGTTTAATATCCTCGACCAAGTTTCCGTATATGCTTCACAAATTAAAAAATCACTTTTAACTGGAAAGATACTCTTGACATAGTCTTGTATTTTTTTAGCATTATTGTCTATAAAATCAAAACCAAAACTATGAAAGGTTTCGTGAATGAAAACCTTTTTCCACTCTTCTTTTCTGTATACTATTAGCTCATTGTCAGATTTACAATGATACGTTACACCCGTATTTACGTGTTGAGAACTAATGATGGTTTTATTGTCCATGGGTAGTTTTTTCTTGAAGGGGGTCAAATAAATATAGATCGATAATGTTTTCGAACATGTATCTAGAGAGAATTTATGGCAAATATATAACCAAGAAAACACAAATTCGGCGTGCTGATTAAATTTATCGATATTTTGAATATCTTTATCATTTGTTAAGCCAAAAATTATTTTAAAAGTTTTTTTCCCAAAACGCTGCTGGTATATTAATTGATATTTTAATTTTTCATCAATATAAGTTTTTATGTTATGGGGAAAATACTTTCCACCATAAATTCCCGGCGTAATAATTTTTTCAGTCAACGTTGGATGTAACGTGGTCGAGATATTTTTTTTCACAAATATATTTGCTTGATTAATTTCATCATATAATAATAACATGATTTTTTCTAACGAATTTTTGAGTCTTAGATTAGTATCTATTGATTTATAGACTCCTATTTTTTTTATATTCGGTATAATATGTTTTATTAATTTGCCGGACTCTTTGTTAAATTGCATATATTATATTAAGCTATTATGTTTTATATTTAATACAATTATTTTATGTTGTGTAAAATAATTGTCTTTTTCACAAAATATTGTTTACTCTTGTTGTGCCAGTTCTTTTCTGATTTCCATCAAATAATTAAATGTAATAGGGGGCGAACCTCTTGAATAATGTACTAATTTAGCTTTTTTTGTTGCTAAAAGTAATTTTTTTAAATCTTCATGCTGTGTAAATTTTGCCTTTTGTGCAGCTTTCATTTCTAATTCTGACCGACCTCTAAAGAAATCTTCATCTATCATGATTTTTCGACCAAATATATATCGTCCTTTGAATTTCCCACTTTTTCCACCGGCAGATTTCGCTAACGTTGGGTTTTCGGATAATTTCAAACCATGTTTAGGATCCGCATTATCCATGATGATGGATTCGGAATCTAAGGAAAACAACGCATATATTTTTGGGTTTTCTTTTTTAAACTTGGAAGCCTGATAATAATGCTCTACCGATTGCCATAGTTTGGAATCTAACGTGAAGGGCGCTTTCCAAAAATTACTTAGTTTCTTTCGCCATTGTGGAATATTCTTTAATTCTGTATAGGCATTAAAATCATCTTTATCTATTTTCTCTCCAGAACCATAACCTGGTTTCTTATTATCATTGGAATTAGAATAGAACTGGAATATTGTTCCTTCGTTATACAGATCACTATGCATATCTTGTATGTCATCCTTTGCTGGTATTGTTTTATTTAATTTTCTTAATAATTCTTTAAATTCTGGTATGAAACGATAAGGTCCACTTTCACCTTCCATGCATTTATCAACAATGCGTTTTTTAATGGCGTTATCAATCTCGCCAAAGGTTAGATTTGCTTTATTTTTATATTTGATAAGCTCATAATGTTTACCAACATAATTACATAATATATAATGGGTAGGTTCAAAAATTCCTTCTTCTTCTAGAATAGTATCGTTCAGTTGACCACATTGCAAAATGTTATCTATATCCCCTGCATCAAACATTTCTTTAGAGAGAAGAACTAGTTTAATATTCAACACGCGTTCTAATGTTGAAATGCTCCAAGTTTCACCCCAAAACTTATTTGTTTCAATAATCGCTTTAAAGGCCTCGAGTGTTGTAATTCCTGTCATAAAATCAAACTCGGTATACAAACTTTTGGCATTTTTATATTCAGACAAGGTTAATTTATATTGTTCGGCTAATTTTGTTCCTTCTTCAATGATTAGTTTTTGAGCGACAACATCTTTGGTTAATTTCTTTTGCGATTGTAAGGTACCCATATATTTCTTCATATCGCTTAGTGCCTTTTTTAAAGTAGCCATTTCTTTTATAGCAAAATCATGTTGTGTTTTGAATCCTTCAAATACAGATTGTGTCGCATTATCAGAAAGTATTTTTCTTAACTCTTGAACACTAATATTTTTGGAGGTATTTTCTAGACCGAGGTTAATTGTATGAAATAAACAATCCCCATCCCCGGGTGTATTTATTATTTCATAGTCATCTGTCTCAAATACATTATTAAGCCAATTAGTTTTGGATGTTTTAGTGACAATGTCACCAACAACCGCAGTATCGGGATCCGCAGCATCAGCAACAACATCAGCATCCGCATCCGCATCCGCAGTATCGGGATCCGCAGCATCCGCATCCGCAGCATCC
>Ga0163111_10000342_pt1 | contig 28168 bp, 24 predicted proteins | sample CRUFie1St18metaG_FD_109645 | JGI IMG/M metagenome (GOLD analysis project Ga0163111, IMG submission 109645) | Marine microbial communities from the Costa Rica Dome - CRUD Field 142mm St18 metaG | ecosystem: Environmental > Aquatic > Marine > Oceanic > Photic zone | place: Costa Rica: the Eastern... | reverse complement strand
AATTTCAAGAAGCCTACCAGGCACAGACTTTGCTGGAAAAGAATTTAGAAAAAAAGAAATCATTAGAAATGTTTTGGACTCCGCTTACGAAATCGGCCGACCGGGTTTTAAGTGGGGTTATGGAAATTTTCATTGCTTAAATTTCTTTAAAACAAACAGCTCTGACATTCCAGCTGTAGTCTACCAAAGTCCATCAAATCTGTATCTTCCAACTGCTAGCCTTCAAATTGATTTTAGGCTAAAGGTTAATAGATACCCTACTGATGCAGGAACTATCATGCACCTTCCTGGTGCTTTTGCAGTATCTGTGATTACTGGCTCTACAGTCGATCCTTTAAATCGGCCAGATTCTTACAAGCTCTTGTTTCAAATGGGCACCGACGCTACTGGCTCTATAGCTCCGAGCACTATTAATGTAGATGTTTCTAACGCAGACAGAGGAGCTAAACAGGTATATCAATCTGTTCCGATGATAACATCTTCTTATTGGCATGATTGTTCAATTAGATTTTCTGAAACAGAAAACAACGCTACCGGATCTTTCGTAATTGATGGCAGGGTGGCTGGTACATTTGAACCCACTGGAAGCTTTACTGTAGCAACCGGTTTATCTCAAGCAAGAGATTTCCTGGTTTTAGGCGCTTTCTTTACTGGCTCTGCAAACAATGCATCCGAACTAGTTACAAACAGGTACGGATTTGTAAATCCGTTAGACGCTGAAATCCACGAGATAAAAATTTCTAACAACTATCGTTCTCTTAAAGATATTAAATCAAATTTGGGAACAGCTGTTACGTCATCCTCTGGTCTACTGTTTCACGCACCGGTACTATATTCTTCAGATTCACCACCAATGCAATATTATGCTTTGTCTGGTGACACTGGCCTTTCCGGCCCGAATGATACTAACACACAGTCAACAACACTTTCAGAATTTTTTGAAGTTGCTCCTGCATTCATCAACAATGTAAGGTTTGATTCGCCATTTAATACAAACCATTCTAATATTGGTGGCATTTGTACAATGAATTCAAAGGCCTTTCTCAGAGACTTTGTAAATGGTACTTATCCAATACTTCATGCGATGATGGACAACACAAACGGTGCACCCTTCGATGTTGCAGGTTTTGGCAGCCAACACATACTCTCCCAAAGTCTTAGTTTGTTTGATGAACAGCAGCGTGCAAACCTTCTAGTTTTACCTTGCGACGATGGAGACTTTAAAAGAACTTATGATGTTTATCCTGATAGCCAACTAACCGGCTCAGTTGTTGATGAAACAAGGCCGGAAATACTAAGGTTGACAAATCTTGGAAACTTTAGAAACGTGTTTGATTCTCAATTGATATTTGTAGATGAGGGCTGGACATATAGTGAATCAGAAAAGCTAGAGCCTCCTTCGTTGTTCCCGACTCTGCAGGAGATGACTACACCGATTCAGTCGCTTCCAAAAGCAAAAGACAACCCTGTGACAATTCCATCTCAGCGATTCTTTGATCCGGAAGATTATGGTTTAATTGGTGCATCAGAGCGCTCTTCAAATATGGTTGTTATGTTTTCCATACCGACATTGTTCTATGGCAATAGAATGCGTCCTGGTACTATTAAGCTTACATCTGACATGTACCAAGGCGGTGGATCTACTGTTGGTTCGAGATTTGTTAAAGGAAATGATTACCGAATGCGTACTACTTTGTGCGACGACGGTTATGGAAACATAATCAGGTGTGATACTAGTGGATCTCTTTCAACTTCTAATTTTGCCGGATCCGTTTATTATGAAGACGGTATTATTGCACTTAAGTCACCTCATCTATTTAATTTTGGGTCTCATAACTTTGAATTAGAATTTCAGGGAGTTCAAAACACCCATATTTTAGAATTACTTGTCCCAGTGCCGAGAAGTGTATTTAACTCTTCTAGCAATCCAAACTATAATACCTTTAAGCCGTTCGCAGACGTTAATGAAGAAGCAAAAAGTTTTATGTATTTATCAACACTAAACTTCCATGATTCGAATTTAAATGTTGTCGCAAAAGCTAGGATGGCACAACCTGTTATTAAAAGAATTAACGACAAGTATTTATTTAGGGTGAAATTTGACTTTTAGTGGAAATTTATTAGGGTTAGATGTTTCTACAAACATCATTGGATATACGGTTTTAAAGGAAGATGGCGAGCAAATAGAATCTGGTTTTTGCGATCTAGACAAGAAAAAATCAACTGTGCAAAAAGCAGAACAGTTTCACCACGTTCTAAAACAAATAAATAGCAGATATCACATTGGTTCCGTTTGGATAGAAGAACCGTTCATGATGTTTGCAAAAGGTGGATCGTCTGCTCAGACCATGGCAAAACTTTCATCGTTTAATGGAATGATACAATACGCCTGTTTAAGCGTTTTTAATTTTGACCCAAACATGATTAATGCTAATCATGCACGTAAGACTTTAGGGATAAAGATCCAAAGAGAAAAATTGTGTGGCATCAGTACAAAGGAGCAGATTCTTTCTTGGGTTAAAAAAGAAATACCTAGATTTGACTGGCCAACAAAAACGCTCAAGTCTGGCCCAAGAAAAGGTTTGATAGTACCCGCACCAAGTTGTTATGACATTGCGGACTCTTATGTAGTCGCTAAATCAGGTTTTGTAAAATCAAACTGTTAGCGTTATAATACTGTATGCTAGCTGCAAAAACAAAAACATCCTTTCTTTCGTCTGTATTTAAAGACGTAATACATTCTCGCGACGGAACAGAAATTTCCGTTCGGTGTCCGTATTGTGGAAAACCTGGTAAAAGTAAGATGTGCATTATCATCGACACTGACGTTTATCACTGTTGGGTTTGTGATGAAAAAGGTCGAGGACTTGCAAAGCTCATCAAAAAAGAAAAGCCAGAGAAGGTTGCAGAGTATCTTGAAAACCACGCATCAATTAATAAGAAGACAAGCGATGATCCTCAAGAGGAAAAAATTGAAGTAGAGTTGCCGAATGACTTTAAGCTTATTGCCAACGGCAACAGATCTGACCCAAATTGGAAAGCTGTTACAAGGTATGCTCTTAGCAGAGGTTTTAATAAAACCACACTCTGGTCAATGCGGGTAGGTTATTCAAATGAATTCGCTTGGAGTAGAAGACTAATCATAACCAGTTTTGATCGAGATGGTGAGCTAAACTATATAACCGGCCGAAGTATTGATCCAGAAAATAGTTTTAGATACAAGAACTTAAGTGCTCCAAGAAATTCTCTTGTCTTTAACGAAATAGACGTGGATTGGACATCACCGCTTCTTTTGGCTGAAGGTCCGCTAGATCTTGTAAAAGTAAAGCGCAATAAGACCTGTCTGTTAGGTTCAACATTAAGTAAAGAAAGTTTGCTGTTTCAAAGGATCGTCGAAAATTGCACTCCTGTGATTTTGATATTGGATAGAGACGCAAAAAAGAAAGCGCTAAAAATAGCAGAAGCCCTAGCGCAATATTCCATACCTGTTAAAATCGCATTTCCTCCTGGGGATAAAGACTTAAACGATCTTATGGAAGATGAAATTGAACAATTGATAAATTCAGCGCAACAATATGACTATAAACTTAAATTAAGAATTAAACTGGGGAACGATAATTTATGACTATTAAAATTGCACACATTGCAGATGTACACTGGCGAGGTCTTAGTAGACACGAAGAATACAGGAAAACATTCGAGATATTCTTTGAAAAGTGTCGAGAACTAAAACCAGACTATATTTATATTGGTGGCGATATAGTTCACTCAAAGACTCAGAATATTAGCCCTGAGCTCATTTCAAACCTGTCATGGTGGTTTAATGAGATGGCCAAGATAAGTCACGTTGTTGTCATTCTTGGCAATCATGATGGGCTAATGCTTAATGCCGATAGAATGGATACAGTCAGCCCAATTATTGATGCTCTCGATAATCCAAATATTTCTTTTTATAAAGATTCAGGCTGCTTTCCTTTTAAGAATCATCCTGGCTTTAATTGGTGCGTGCTTAGTTGTTTTGATACAGCAGGCTGGGGTAAGGCAAGACCGAAAAAGGGTGACGTCAACGTTGCTCTTTATCACGGTGCAATCTGGGGTTCACATACTGATATGGACTTTATGCTCGAAGGTGATGATAGTATTGATATATTCAAGGGCTATGATTTTGGAATGCTTGGAGACATTCATAAACGGCAGTCTTTGGACAAAGAAAAAAGAATCTGGTACTCTGGTTCTACTGTGCCACAAAATTTTGGAGAAACACAACAAAAAGGTTTTCTTTTCTGGCAGATAGAAGATAAAAACCACTTTGATGTTAAGTTTCACCCGATTCCGCATGTACATCCCTACGTTACGCTTGATTGGGAATCTGATTTTGATAAAATCATCGATCAGTCAAAGAATCTCACAGAGGGTACCCGGGTAAGAATTAGAGCAAACGAAAGATTGCCTTATGCTCTGGCTAGAAAAATATCTAAAAAGATAAGAAAAGATTCTGGCGCATCCGATGTCGTTTTTAAGTATGACACCACGAATAAAGAAATGCCGCTATCTAAAGAGGTAAGCGAAATAGCAAAGTCTGGTACTCTTGATGACAGAACGATTAAAAAGCTTCTTCGCACATACAATGGAGACACAACCAGAACTGAATCATTTTGGGCAGAAATCGATCAGCAAGTCGATTTTGCTCTTTCTAATTCTTTAAAAGCCTTGCAGCACGGTAATAGATGGTCAATCAAGAAGATGGAATTTGACAATACTTTTGGGTATGGAAAAGATAACTTAATTGACTTTACAAAATTAAATGGCATAATTGGATTATTCGGAAGAAACAGGGCTGGAAAATCAAGTATACCTGGAACATTGACTTATGGTCTTTTTAATAAGAACGATCGTGGAATAGTTTCTAATTTGCACGTTGTAAACGCAAGAGCCGATTATTGTCAAGCAGCAATAACTTTCTCAGTTAATGAAAAATCGTATAGAACCGAGAGACAATCTGTTAAGTGCACTTCTAGAGGTTCAGAGACTGTTATGACGCATCTCAATTTATATGAAGTTGATGATGAAGAAGCAATTATTAGAGACATGTCTGGAGAACAGAGACGCGAAACGGAAAAAGATCTAACACAACTCATTGGTACGAGTGATGACTTTTTGCTTACCTCCTTTGCGTCTCAGGGTGGCATGAATAATTTCATTAACCTTGGAGGCTCCGAAAGAAGAAAAACAATTTGTCGCTTTCTTGGGCTGGACGTATTTAGCGAGTTAAACAAGGTTTTTAGGGATGCAAGTCTTGAAACTAAAACCAAGATGAAAACATTCAAAGGCAAAGATTATGAAAAAATTAGAATTGAACTTTTGGATACGCTTAAGGATTTGCGATCTAAACGAGATGATTCTACTGAAGAGATCAAGGGCCTAACGAAAAAGCTGGAATTACTTTTAGGTGGACTTCAAGCCATTGAATCTCAGATTACGGTTGATGTCGATGACATACCAACAATTGTTAAAAAAATCGATGAAAATAACGATGCTATAGAGAATTTAAAGATCCTTGTAGCTAATGCTGATAAAAAAATAGGCAAAGCAAAAAAAGTAATTACTGGTGCCGAAGGAGCTCTCGATGCTCGTGAATACGATAGACTTTCTAATACGGTCTCAGAAATTGATGCTGTGTATGAAGAACTTTCTCAATTAGCAAAGGCCTCTGATAAACTAGCAACAGAAGAAAAGTATCTTGTGAGCAAAATAGACTTGTTAAAGAATCACGAGTACGATCCAGACTGTAGGTTTTGTTGTGATAACGAATTTGTAAAAGAAGCATCAGAGGCAAAAGAACTTGTGCCAAGTGTACGAGCGAAGCAAGAAGATGTTAAGACAGCAATTACAACGCTTCGTGATAAAATTGACAAAAGAGTTTATGAACATGCAAAGAACTATGTAGATAATTTTGATAAAAGAAAATCAAAAGTTACTGAACTTAAACTAAAATTATCTAAGTTAGAACTAGATCGTGAAAAGAATCAGGCCGATCTTTCTAGCAGAGAAAATAAGAAGAGTGTTTTAGCAGAAATGTTAGGCGTTGCAAAAAAAGCATCTGACCCTTTGCTCATTGAACAAAGAGACGGTTTCAAAGATGAAATATATACTGTTAGACTTGAAAAAGAATCGGCTCAAAAAATTCTTTCTAGAACAACTACAAAGATCGGTGTATACCAAGAGAAATTAGATAACCTTGAAGCTGAGAAAAAGCAGTATGATAAAATACTCGTTGATTGGTCGGTCTACGAATTTCTAATGGCTGCCACAAGTTGGCGTGGCATTCCTGCAACTATCTTACAGTCTATGGTACCTGCAATTAACGAAGAGCTCGGATCGATCTTGCAGGAATCTGTAGGTTTTACAATCGAACTAGAAGTAGATGACTCAAAAACAGAAATGTACATTAATTATGGGGATAGCCGAAGGCCGATCGAGTGCGGCAGTGGAATGGAAAAAATGGTATCTAGTCTTGCGTTGCGTGTTGCACTAACAAACATTTCCTCTTTATCAAAATCTGATATGTTAATTATTGACGAAGGTTTTGGTTCTCTTGATTCTGCAAACATCGAAGCAGTCACCAGCCTTTTACAAAAGCTAAGAAATTGGTATCGTCTAATTGTATTGATCAGCCATGTCGACCTCGTAAAGGATTGCGTTGATGATATTATTGAAATAACTAGTTACGATAAAAATGCGAAGGTAGTCTATGGATAACATAGTTAAAGTAGAAAAAGAGTTTGACATTGTGATTGAACATGACTTTAAAAAAGCAAAATTTGATTGCCCTGTATGCAAACTGATTCTTAATGGTTTAGAAGATATAGAGTCTATGGAAAACTATGGGGCTTGCCAAGACTGTCAACAATTTTTCTATTGGCCGAATAAAGAAAGGTGGAAAAACGGCTGGCGACCAAAAAAAGAGCAAGTTCACAAAAAGCTTAATAATTATTATATAGTCAAGGAGAAATGACATGGAAACACCAGCTCAAACACTAACTTTCGAAGAATTAAACACTCTAGGAACAATTTTAAATTACAGTTTTGGCAAAGCCTCCACTAGAGACGCAGGTTTTGGAATTACGACAAGCTTATCTGGAAATTTAATGATACTAAAGTACCAGACAGTCGTGCATTTTAATAGTTCTGATGGATTGACAACACAGAAAAAAGAACAAGAACGTCAGTCAAACGAGATGCTGCAAAAAAAATTAAAAGAGGTCAAAGATGCTTTTAGAGAAGCTGCCGGACGTACTTTAAAAATAAAAGAACTCGATAACAAAGATGATGTAGAGCTAATTTCTGCGTCTGCTTTCAGCGAAAGAAAAATAGCATATTACAGACGGAAAATAACTTTTGAGATCTCCTAATGGCTCCTCGTAATAAACAGGCTCAGATTAAAGAAATTATAAGGTGCGGCAAAGATCCGACACATTTCTTTAACAAATATGTAAAGATCCAGCATCCTACCAAAGGTACTATACCATTTAAAACCTACAAGTTTCAAGATGATTGCGTTGATCATTTTAGAAAAGAAAGGTTTAATATAGTACTTAAAAGCCGGCAGCTAGGTCTTTCAACAATATCTGCAGCGTATGCTGCCTGGCTAGCTATTTTTTACAAAGATAAAAACATCTTAGTAATTGCAACTAAATTATCTGTAGCACAAAACTTTATTCGTAAAGTAAAGTTTGTGTTACATTCCATGCCTAGCTGGCTACTCTTGCCTGAAATAGTAAACAATAATAAGCAGGCACTTGAATTTTCAAATGGTTCCACAATAAAGGCAATACCTACATCAGAAGACGCCGGCCGTTCTGAAGCCCTGTCTTTACTAATCGTAGATGAAGCAGCGTTTGTAAGGAATTTTGATACTATATGGACCGGTCTTTATCCTACACTGTCAACCGGTGGTCGTGCGATAGTACTTTCGACCCCGAATGGTGTTGGAGGACAGTATTATGATCTTTGGATGCAAGCGCAGTCTGGAGAAAATGTTTTCAATGCAATAAAACTTGCGTGGGATGTGCACCCAGATCGCGATGCTGAATGGTTTGCAGAAGAAACAAGGAACATGTCAAAAAAACAGATTGCGCAAGAGCTTCTCTGTGATTTTCAGGCGTCTGGTGAAACATTTCTTCAGGCAGAAGACATCGAGCATTTTAGGCAGATGATAAAGAATCCTATTGAAAAATGGGGACCTGATATGAATGCCTGGATATGGAACTATCCTTTGAGCTCTAAAAAATACGTGATTTCAGCAGACGTTTCAAGGGGTGATGCAACTGATTATTCTACATTCCATGTGATAGATACAGAGCTATCGACCGTAGTATGTGAGTATAGAGGAAAACTACCACCAGACAAATTTGCTCAAGTTTTGGCTGAGGCCGGCCGAAGATACAACAATGCGACAATATGTCCAGAAAGTAATTCGTACGGCTATGCTGTCATTATGAAGTTGCGAGATATTGACTACAAGAATATCTACTTTGAAAATGAAAAGGATTACTATTCTTTTTTATATGGCGGTGGAGATATTGCAAAAGCAGGTTTCAGTACGCAGGCAAAGTCTAGAAACATGATACTCACAAAATTAGAAGAGGTTTTGCGTACGAAACAAATAACCGTCTATTCTAGCAGATTTTACGAAGAGATGAAAACTTTTGTTTGGGAAGGAAAAAAGGCTCAGGCCCGAAAGGGAGCAAATGATGACTTAATTATGAGCCTTGCGATTGGAGTCTGGTTGTACGATACTAGTCCACAATACAACAAACAAACTGTTGACGTAAACGCGGCAATGTTGGCTGGTTTTGGTGTTAACAGAACTGAAATCAGCGATACAGTAATAAAACCTGCTGCAATTACAACCGAAGGTAGTAATTACACTTTGGATGTGTCAAAAAGTTGGGACTCAAAAAATAGTCCTTTCAAAAACCTTGATTGGCTACTTAAATAGAGCCAAGGAATTTTAGATGGCCGAACAACAAAATTTATTTTCTAGATTAACAAAGTTATTTTCTTCTGGGCCGACAATTAAGCGAAGGGTCAGAAACTTTAATAAATCAGATGCTAGTGCATCGTCCGCAGTCAACTTATTCAAAAAAGCTCATTCGGATGTTTATAACTCCACGCTGAGTGCTTACGGCACTTTTGACAGAATGGCTAGATATTCTGACTTCTCTGAGATGGAAAGTACCCCAGAAATAGCCTCAGCGCTTGATATTTATGCTGAAGAGTCGTGCGCCCCAGATGCATTTGGAAAAAGTCTACACATTCATTCTGAAAATAGAAAAATTAAGGAATTGCTAGAAACTCTTTTTTACGATACTCTTAACATTGATTTTAATCTAGTCATGTGGGTAAGAAATCTTTGCAAATATGGTGATTTCTTTTTGTTTAATGACGTTGACCCTGAGTATGGCATTATTAATGCATACCCAATATCAATTACTGAAATAGAGAGAGAAGAAGGTTTTGATGCAAATGACCCAAGTGCAGTTAGGTTTCGTTGGATAACTCAGGGAAACCAAGCACTTGATAATTGGCAAGTATCTCATTTTAGATTACTGGGCAATGACGCTTTTTTGCCTTATGGTTCGAGTGTTTTAGAATCAGCAAGAAGAATCTGGCGTCAGCTGATTTTGATTGAAGATGCAATGCTTGTATATCGAGTGATCCGTGCACCAGAAAGACGTGTCTTTTACATCGACGTTGGTAATGTGCCTCCAGAAGACGTTGCTAATTATATTGAGCAAGCCAAAACAAGCCTTAAGAGAAACCAGGTCGTGCAAAAATCTACGGGAAATGTCGATTTGCGATATAATCCAATGGCCGTTGATGAAGATTATTATATTCCTGTTAGAGGCGGAGATTCCGGTACAAGAATCGACACGCTTGCAGGTGGACAAAATACTTCTGCAATTGAAGACGTTGAGTATATTCAGAAGAAGTTGTTTGCTGCTTTAAAGATTCCTAAAGCATATCTTGGCTATGATGAAGATATCGGTTCAAAAGCAACACTGGCCCAAGAAGACATCAGGTTTTCTAGAACAATTATTCGCATACAGAAAACAATACTTGCAGAACTAAACAAGATGGCAATGATTCATTTGTATGCACATGGTTTTGACAACGAGGAATTACTAGATTTTCAACTGAATCTAAGCAATCCTTCTTCCATAGCGCAACAACAAAAGCTTGAATTAATAAACACAAAGTTCTCAATCGCTGGTTCTGCTCCAGAAGGAATGGTGAGTAAAACCTGGATCAGGAAAAACGTTATGGGCTTCACCCGTGACGACATCGAGCGCATAGATGAAGAAATGATTGCAGAAAAAATAGTTGCAACTGAAATCGAAAATGCGCAGCCTCCCGGCGGCGGCGGCGGAGGTGATGAAGGTGGAGACGATGCCGGTGGCGACGAAGGAGGCGGACTCTTCGCCGGTGATACCACCATAGGTAACCTGCTTGATGGATCAATTGATAATGACAATCAGACATATTTCGAGATAGACGAAATTTCTGAAGACGAAGACGAAGATTTAGATGAAATCGATCTAGAAAACGTCGATTATTCTGGTGTAAAAAAATCGAAGCATGCGAAAAACGCGTTTGGGGAAAAATTAAAGAAAAATAAAATCAAACGTGAAAAAACTCACATGCCTGACTTTGCAAGCATGACAAGTGTTGGCAGTAAAACAAGAACTCAAGATTCTATGAACAGGCCTTACGATGAAGATTTTTTGTTAGGCAGCACTTTTAAAGAAGCAAAACTATCTGATTTTCTTTTTAACGATGATAGCGAATACTTATCTATGGAGAAGCCGCGTCTAGATGTTAGTATGCAGCGTTCTTTAAATTCGTTTAGTCAGTCATTTGGTAAAGTTAATAAAAGCATGTTAAATGAAACAAAGGAAAGAGAATCAGAATTCAAACTTGATAACGAGGAAAAAGACGATGAGTAAAAAATCCCACAACAAAAAACGAAATGTCGGGATTATCTATGAACAGCTTGTACTTAAACTGTCCAAGGCGTTGGTAGAAAACGACAAAAAAACTTTTAACGAAACAAGAAATATTGTAAAGAAGTATTTTAAGAAAGGCACAGAGCTGTATAAAGAACACCGGCTTGTTAATAGTTTGGCTGATATACACATAACTCAGAAGAGTGTAGTACCTGCCATACTTGAAGAGACAAAAAAGGCAACCTGGCGAATTAACACTAGGAAGCTAGACCTAGAAAAATCTAAGCTTATCAGAACTATCAATGAAGCCTTTGGAAAATCTTTTTATTCTACCAGAGTAAAAAATTATCGTGATCTCGCAACTATTGGCATGCTTTTAAACGAGTATAAAAAAGGTTCAGAATCAGATTATTCAAATATTTTAGAATATTCCGACAAAGTAACAAACATCCTTCTAACAGAGAAAAAGTCACATGAATTATCTGATTTAAAAGAACCAAAGATTAATTCATTGGTTGTAAATTTGATGAGAGACAAATTTTCTAAGACTTACACAAAAAATTTGTCTGAACCGCAGATGAAATTAGTGAATGAATGGATAGTTAACGGGCAGTCTCCGGAATTAGTTTCAGAATTAAAAGCTACGAAAAAATTATGTATTGAAGCAATTTCTTTTTACAAACAAGAGTGTGGTAACAAGGTATTGTCTGAAAATTTAGAGCAAGTTTACAAGAATATCAAAGCAACTAGCTTTCAAGAAGAAATTAACGAAAGCGACATCGTAAAAGCAATGACGATGCACGAGATAATCAGCGAACTTTCGGGAGATAGTGATGAATAAATTAAAATTATTAACAGAATGGAGTGCTTGGGAATATAATAAAGACGAGCTAAAGGAAGCAGTAGAATCAGGTTCCACCCGGCTAATTATGAAGGGAATCCTTCAAAAATCCAACACACTTAATCAAAACGGCCGTGTATATCCACATGAGATTTTGGAAAGAGAAGTCAGAAATTACCAAAAGTTTATTAAGGAGAATCGAGCTCTCGGAGAGCTGGACCATCCGGATTCTTCGGTGGTTGAGCTTAAAAATGCATCCCACATCGTTCGAGAGGCTTATATGGACGGTGACGTTTGTTATGGCACTGTGGAGATACTCGACACACCATCTGGAAAAATTCTTAAATCACTGGTTTCATCAGGCGTTACTCTTGGCATTAGTTCTCGTGGCGTTGGCTCTACTAGACGTGAAGGAGACCATCAGGTTGTGCAAGATGATTTTCAGCTTATTTGCTGGGATTTTGTTAGCGAGCCTTCTACTCCAGGTGCTTTTATGATGCGTGAGGGAAGAGAAATCACTGAAGCAGAACTCAGAAAAGTTTTTAACAAGACCGATCGTTTAAATAGAATATTCAACGACGTCTTACAGTGGAGTAAATAGAGATGGCTTATTTTGACGTAGATAAAAGAACCGCAGGAATCCTTACTGCAATCACGGCATCGGCACCGGCGCCTGGTGAAAAGTCTTCTGGTGAGTATATAGTAAGCGGTATACCTTATGTGACAAGTTCAACTGGTAAGACTGCAAATGTTTATGAAGTTCCTTTTCCAACACTGTCGCAGTGGATTATAGTACAAAATACTGACGACACTTCCCTCGTGTTTGGCTTCTCAGCTGCCGGTACAGGCGGAAATCAGAAATACACTTTGGCAGCTGGTGAGACTTCTCCAAAATTGCATATTCGCTCTAAGAGCATATTTGTAAAACCTGCAGATACTAAGACTTATGAGGTTATTGCAGGTCTCACAAACATTCCAACCGGAAGTATACCAGACTTCACAAACAGTACTCATTGGGGTGTATAATGGCTAAAGTTTCCCGTTCAGTTTTAAAAGAAATAGTTAAAGAGTGTTTAGTAGAAATTTTATCAGAAGGGCTGCTCAACAGCGCAGAAACCATAAACGAGTCTAAGACTCGAAAAAGAAAAAGAAAACAGGATCGAATCGAACCAGAAGTTTTTGAAAAAAGAAAAAAGATGCTAAGGGAAAAAACACAATCCAAAAACATGCCTGATGTTTCTGCGATGACGAATGACCCGTTGATGCAAGAAATATTTGCCGATACTGCATCAACAACTTTTCAAAATCAACCACTGACAGAAGCATCGACTGGTAGACAGGATTATCAGCCTCATGATGCAGCTGCAATGGCCGTTAATTCTAATGATCTTGAAGATCTTTTTGATAATGTTGGTAATTGGGCTTCACTAGCTTTTTCTGGTGCGGAAAAATAACAAAGAACATATTTATTACATAGCACGGAGAAACCAATGAAAAGATTAACAGTAAAAGCACTACGAAAATTAGTATTAGAAGAAATTAACAATTTAAGCGAAGCGGGTCTGTCAGGCAAGCTTGCTGATACTGAAAAGGCAGCCAAAGACGTTGAAGAAAAAGATGCATCCGAGTATGCAGATTCTCTTGAACAGAATATTGATTTTATGAAGGCGCTTAAAATTCAAGAAGAGAGACTTTACAAAAAGATGGTTAAGTTGCAAGAAGCAAAGAAAAAGTTACGTTCTAAAATCCTAAAAGGCATTGATAAGAGGTAATAAAAATGGCAACACACAAACAATTAATGGTAACAGTACCGGTTTCTGAAAGAGGAATTGGTTCATCAGACACGGCATCGTTGGTATCTGCGTACGCAGCTAGCCCGATTCATTCCGGTGAAATTAACGATGATTCAATAAAAGAACTCGCTCAACAGCTTTTGCTGGACGGTGTTGTGAATGATGGCGGTCATACTTTTGGAGAATTTAATAGAGATTATGTTGATGCACCTGTTATGGCAGATGTACCAACAGGAGCTGGTGGTTTGCCTGCTTCTCCATTCGTTCCAAACCCTGCATCGCCTGGCCCTGGAAGTTTAAACGCGTCTGACATCCCAGCAGCCCCTGATGGATTTGGCCAAGAGCCAAATCAACAGTTTGGATCTGGCGTTGGATCATCTCTTGGGCCGGATCAATCATCCGCCTCACAGAGTACAGGCGTTTTAAATGATTTTCAAATGGGTAAGGCACCTGGATCTGTATAATGACTAATTCCCTAGCGGGTAATAATAATTTCCCAAAAAGTTTTGGCGACTCTAGGGATGACCTAGGATATGGTAGGCTCACTGCAAAGTACTTTAAGAATAGAGTGCACGGTGATCCTACCTTTCCTTATGTTGAACCGTCGGCTGATCTTGAAGATATTGACGTCGACGAAGAAACAATCGATGCAGTAATTACAAAACAGCAATCGCCTCGCAATTATGATCCCCTTCCATATTCGGACATCGAGAGTCAGTCACTTGTAGGGCCAAATGCGCATTTAGGCGAAGCATCAAACTCCATGAATCCTATTCCTGATCTGTATAAAAACAGATCTAGATCACCGCTAGGCACAGCTCCTAGATATCCTCAAGGCCCAACAAGTGGTTTTACAAGTCACTCTAGACCTACCGGATCAAAACAAGGTTATTCAACAATGTTGGGTTTCTCCGACGAAGACTCCGACGAACCAGCTTACACTATTGAAGATATTGCCAAAAAACAGTTAGATGAAATAAGGTACCTAGTAAGGTTAATTATTTTGGAGCAACAATGGGTTTAAAGAAGTATAATTTCTCTGTAAAGAGTAATCCTAGAAAAGCAAAAGGGTCTGTTCAAGAACAGAATGATAGGCTTATTAGGGCTTTCAACAGAAAATATAAGAAATCTGGAATCGTAAAAGAGTTAAGGGAGAAAGTTTTCCCACTAACGCGTGGAATGAAAAGAAGAAGAAAAATTGCGGCTGGGAAGAGAAGGGCGCAAAAAAATAAGCGAAATTAAGGTTTTTTAATAATTAATAGCATAATTAAAATCAAGTAGTCTGGAGACGTTCTATGAGCAAATTATTCAAAGATGCATTAGACGATGCGAAAAAGCTTCGTGAAATTGCGGAACAAAACGCCACAAATAAAATAATCGAGGCAGTCGCCCCAAGGATTAAATTGTTAATTGAAAATGAATTAGCTGACCTTGACGACGAAGCTGCAGGTGATGACATCCCAGAAGAAGTTGAATTCTTCTCCGGTGATGACGCTGAAGCCGCTGAAGCAGAAGACATGCCAGTTGAAGCAGCTGCGGATGATCTTGTTTCAGATATGGGATCAGCTTTGCCCTCAGAGGTGCCGCCAATTGATATGGCTCCCCCTGTGGAACCTATAGCTGTTCCGGCTGCACCTACAGAATTTTCATTTGAAAAAGATGGAAAACAAGTAAAAGTTTCAGTTACTGTTGAATCTAAAAAAGGTTCGAAAGTTACCAATATCAAGAAAATGAGTGTCTCACAGCTTTTAAGAGCGCTCAATGAAACAAAAAGTCGAAAAGTTCAAAAGGCCTTATTAAAGGAAATAAGAACAATTCGACAGAAGCTCATAATTATGAGTGAGGCTGGCGATAAGAACAGCCAAACCAAATTGAACGCTCTAAACTTACTATTAAAGGAGAATAACGTAATGAGACGTAGAAATGCTGGTCGCCGGCTTAATGAAAATGCTTGGTGGCTTTTGAAAGAAGAAGATGAAGAAGGTGGAGAAGACGAATTAGATCTCGACGTGGAGACAGAAGAAGGCGATGCTGGCGGAGATGTAGACGTTGATGCGGCTTCATCTGCTTTAGAAGATCTCGGCGCTGCTTTAGGCTTAGACGTTGAAGTCGAAGCTGAAGACGAAGATGACGAAGGTGACGAAGAAGACGAAGAAGGTGGAGATGATGATTTAGATCTTGATCTTGAAGAAGCCGATCATGATGAAATGTATGAAATGGATGACATGGATGACATGGACGAAGCTGACGAAATGGATGACATGGATGACATGGACGAAAAAGATGAGATGGACGAAATGATGGAAATCTCTGAGTCAATGTTACGACGCGAAATCGCTCGTCTTTCTGGAAAGCGTAAGCCCCAGAGCCGTAGAGCGAGACGTTCTAGCGCAAGATTGGCAGAATCACGTCGTCGTAGAATGGCAAGACGTCGCAGACTTGCTGAAATGGGTGACCCAGTTGCCGCAATGCACGGTGGCGCCGATGAAGTCATCGAGGTTACGGAAGCAGACTTGATTAATGCTTTGGCCGAAGAGCTTGGTGATTCTGCAGGTGCAGAATTAAACGTTGATGGATCTGGAAGCGCTGAAGCTGCTGCTGATCAATATGGCGGAGGTTCATCTCAAGGTGCTGCACTTTCGGAAAGAAGAAGATACCGTCGCGCGCAACACCAACTTGCTGAAGCTCGTAAAGAAGCTAAACTCTTGAAGAGACAAGCTGCTGCAGCTAAGAAAGAATTAAAAGAGTCAAATCTTTTCAACGCAAAGTTATTGTATGTTAATAAGTTAATGCAAAGTTACGATCTCAATGTAAAGCAACAGAGAGCAATAGTCGAGGCCCTAGATAATGCCCAGACGCTCCGAGAGGCTAAATTGCTTTACACCTCACTAACCGAATCACTCAAAAAAGGACGTAGTACTAAGGGCGGTACTATGAACGAGAGTGTTTCTAGAACTGGTTCCGCTAGCAAATCTGTTCGGTCGTCAGCCCCGGCCAACAATGGATCAGAGCTCGGAAGATGGGCAGTTTTAGCCGGTTTGAAAAAATAAGCCCCCTAAACTCAACTTGACAATATTAAATGGAGAAATAAAATGTCAAAATTTACATTAAATCAGTTGACTGAGGGCATTCGCCAACGACATGTTGGTGCTCAATACCGTCGACTTACCGAGAAGTGGAACCGTACTGGTCTTCTTCGAGGTCTTGAAGGACAAACCCGTGAAAACATGGCCGTTCTTCTTGAAAACCAAGCTGCTCAAGCACTTCGCGAGAGCTCTACTCTTTCTAACGGATCAGGAGTTTCTTCTGGTGATGTCCGTGGATTCCAAAACGTTGCTTTCCCAATCGTTCGTCGTGTATTCGGTGGATTGGTTGCGAACGAAATCGTTTCTATCCAACCAATGTCACTTCCAAGTGGACTTTTGTTCTACTTAGATTACACTTATGGTACAAGTCAAGGTGGCATTAATGCTACTGATGGTGCTTATGGCCAAGGTCAATCTATCTATAACAGTCCTTCTGGTAAGGGAGTTCGTTCTGGATCTCTTGCTGTTGGTGGTCAATACGATCTTGCTGGTTCTGGTTACTCTCGTAAGCACAGCAACACTGGCACTAAAGGTCTTAACATGAACGTCGGAAACGGTGGTTTTGGTGCTTTTGCTTCAAACGGCTCATTCGTGACCGGTTCTCATATTCCTGCTGCAACTGCTTTGACCGGTACTGTTGGTCGATTGCTTCAGTTCGATCCTCAGCTTGAGCAATTAGTAACGAACGGTGACGATACCCTTCAGTTCTTATTTGTACCTGTTGGTGACGTTACTGGTTCTTCCGGTAACACCTCTGCTGACTTCACAATGGTCAAAGATATTGCGCTTGTTGCACAAGACGGTGGAATTCCGACTGCAACTACTGCACCTTCGTCATTGAACATGCAAGCCGGTAATGACGTAATCAACATTCGTCGTTTGAACCAACGAGTAAACTTTTCGACTACTGCAGCTCCTGCTGTAACTGTTGATCCTATTAACGGTACTCACATCATGATGGTTGCTATCAGAAACGGCGGAACTGTTTCTCTTGCAACTGGTGCTGATCAACTTGGATTGTCTTTCGTACAGGGTGATACCTTGAACGTTGGAGACGAGGGTGATGCATTAACTATCCCATCTTTCGAGTCTAACTTGAATGTTGCAACTGCTTCTGGCGGTGATGCTTCTGGTATTCCAGAAATTGACATCAAGATCGAATCGATCGCTGTTACTGCAGTATCTCGTAAGTTGAAGGCCAAGTGGTCTCCAGAGCTTGCTCAGGACTTGAACGCTTATCACAGCTTGGATGCTGAGGTTGAGCTTACTCAAATCCTTTCTGAGCAAATCGCTCTTGAACTTGACCGTGAGATCCTTAACAATCTTCTTACCCAAGCAAACGGAGCAAACTTGTTCTGGTCACGTGCTCCTGGTAAGTTTGTCAACAAGGAACTTGGTACAGTTGCTGAAAAGGCATCTACTTTGGCTGGCGGCCCTGCCTTCACTGGTACGGTTCGTGAATGGTACGAGACTCTTATTGAGACTATTATCGATGCTGCTAACACCATCCATCGTAAGACCTTGAGAGGATCTGCTAACTTCATCGTCGTTGGACCTGATGTTGCAACTATCCTTGAGTCTTCTGTATTGTACAAGCCCTCTTACTCTTTAGACGGTGACGGACAAGCTTCGGCTATCTCCATCGGCGCTGAGCGAGTTGGTAACTTGTCGAACAGATTCACTGTTTACAAGGATCCTTACTTCCCACGTAACAAGATTCTTCTTGGATACAAGGGTGGTTCATACCTTGAGACTGGATACGTCTATGCACCTTATGTGCCTCTGATCGTCACTCCTACTATCTTTGCTCCTGAGGACTTCACTCCTCGTAAGGGTGTCATGACTCGTTATGGCAAGAAGATGGTTCGATCTGACTTCTACGGTACTGTTACCTGTTTGGATATGAACATCATCTAATCTTCGGATCGATGATTAATCTAGGGGGACCAACTTTTGTTGGTCCCTTTTTTTATAAACTTTCAATAAAGTGTGTATTATTGTTATGCTAACGAATAATTAAAGTTAAGCCCCTAGCACGGACATAAGGCGGACCCCACACGCTCGCTAGGGAATCATGTGGACAAGTAATCTCAAAAATCATTCAAAGGAGAAAAATTATGCCAAAAGTAAAGTATACGGCCGCTAAAGGTCTTTTTCAGGAATCGGGTTCTGGTACCCCTGGACTTTTTCATGCAATCCAGCCATCAGACGTCGCATCCACAACCAAAGCCGGTGGTGCATTAGCAGTACCAACTACACATGCAGTTGTTAATATGACTACTGGTGGTACTGAGGCTCTTACACTTGCTAACGGTGCCCCAGGACAGGTTCTTCACTTATTTCTTGGAACCGATGGCGGTAATGGAACTTTAACACCAGCAACATCAACTGGTTTTGCCACTATTGTTTTTGCTGATGCCGGAGATAGAGCAACACTTTATTACGTAAATGACACTGTCGGATGGATCGTCCTTGGTCTTACCGGAGTTTCTGCGCCTCCTGTAACTACTGTATAATCTTTTAAAATAATACAGACGTATTTGCCACCCTTCCAGCAATGGTCGGGTGGTTTTACTTGTTGTAGACGGTGATTATATTCTGTGCATGATAATATCCGAGAAACACAACTTTATTTTTTATAAGCCAATGAAATGTGCCGGCACATCTGTTGAATACGCAATTGCTTTGAAATATAAGCTTGGAGATACAGATATCTGTACTGGGCAATCTGGGTATGATGAAAATTACGGAGACTGGGGCAAAAATGTCGAAAAGTATGCCTATTTAAATAATGGCAAGGCCGAACACTGTGGGCCTCATAGACTAGAGTTTCTTTGGGATTTGCTAAATTTTAGTAAGCCTATTAGTGAATTTAAAAAAATAACAATTGCAAGAGATCCGCTCGAACAATTAGTGTCATATTATTGGTGGGCACACCGCAGACCAGATATGCTCGCGTTTAAATCACATACTTGTCCACTGACTGGCGATACTAGAAAAGATGTTTATCGCAAGTTTATTGATTGGATACAAACAGATTATAGGGCCGCAATTTATAAAGAGTCTGAAGCTCCGATAGAAACACCGATACAGACTCTTAAAAGAATCAATGAATCGATGGTGGCAGGTTCGGATATTGTGCTGCTTTATCAAAATTTGGCTAGAGAATGCCAGGATAAATTAGCAATTAATTTTCCGCTTCCTTTAATGAAATCAGGCAAAAAATTTCTACCCGATCAGGCAAGTGATTACTTTTACGGTTATTCCTCACTGCGAAACAACATATATGATGCCTTTCCATTGACAATGGAGTATTTAACAAAGCACGGTAATAAACCTGCCGGGCCGCATAATTAATATAGATATAACCTCATAGGAGATTAAAATGGCTGGAACTACAAAAACCAAAACCGCGAAAGCTGGTGCTAAACCTGCAGCATCTACTGCACACAAACATGAAGAAATGGAAGCAAAAATTGCTGAGCTTGAAGCAAAGTTAGCAGTTCTTGCCGATCACTTAGAGAAACAAGCGGCTTCGGCTGACCAAGCACACAAAGAACTCAAGGCATATTGCGATGCTTGCTGTGCTGCTGATGGTGGTGGAGCTGGAGCAGATACTGAATTAAGGTCTGAATTAAAAAAATACTTTAGAACAGTTGGAAACAACAAGATCGATACTCACATTCCAAAGCTTTAATAATAGTTTTCTGTATGTAAAAAATACGAAGGGTTGCCCGTTGGGTTACCCTTTTTTTTTCTTACTTTTTTTCCTTTGCCTGTGAATAATTACATGTATATCAATGCATTCCATTAGGTTTACGTTCGGGTATGAAGCAAAAAATAGATATATTTAATAACGAATGGGAGAATAAGCATGGCAACTTTTGCAAACACATCTAATCCAACGCCTTTTGCGGCGTTTGACACTGATAGTGAGTTCCAGTCAGACGCTGATTCAATGTATACATACGTAAGAAGAAAACTTGGCGATGATATTCTTTCTGTCGAGCTTACAAAAAAGCAGGTCTGGGCATGCTTCGAAGAATCCGTCTTCGAATATGGAAATTTCGTAAACGAGTACATGACAAAATCTCAGCTTTCGAATATGTTAGGTGGAGCGACTGGTTCTTTATCTGGTTCTGAAGCACGTTTTCCAAGAGAAACGCTGGAATTTCTGATGCGCAAGGCTGAGCCTTATGCTACACATGCCGCAATCGGTGGTTCTCATAATGTGGTAAGTGGTTCACTAGTCTTAAGTGCGTCAAAACAAGATTATGACATATATACGGAGCTCAAGGATATAGACGGGAACCTAGTTGTCGACAATGCTGTCAACTCGCCAAAAACTAAAATGAGAATATTTGAGGTTTATCATTTTAATCCTCAGGCTGCATATCGATTTTTTGATACAACTTCTGCCATAAATTATTTAAATAATGAATTTTCTTTCGAGTCTTTTACTCCAGAAACCGTGTTCTATGTTCTTCCTGTTTTTGAAGATGTTTTGCGAGCTCAACAGATGGACATATCAAACCGAGTTAGAAGATCAAACTTTAGTTATCAATTAATTGGGACGAAGCTACGTATATTTCCTCGACCAACCGCTGCGTCTGCCGGGAAAAATTTGTGGTTGCAGGTTGGATTTGTAAACGACGGCTTAAATCCTTCATATACGGATGAAACATTAGATGGCATCTCAAACCCAAGTAATCTTCCTTACGGCAACATTGGTTACGGTTCTATTAACGCAATGGGAAGACAGTGGATTAGACAATATACCTTGGCTTGCTCAAAAGAAATATTGGGCCACGTTCGATCTAAGTTTAGTAGCGTACCGATCCCAAATGGAGATTTAAGCTTAAATGGTTCAGACTTACTATCTGCTGGAAAAGAAGAGAAAGATAGATTAAGGACAGAGCTTAGGGAAATGTTTGATTCATTGACGTATGATAAGCTAATCGAATCTCAAGCAACAGAAGCAGGAAACATTCAAACAATTTTAAAGACAGTACCCATTCCGTTAGGTAAATGCATAACAGTAGGCTAGGAGATACCTGATGGCAAGATTATTTATTACACCAAGAGAAATCGATTTGATTTCTGATCTTACAAAAGAGATACATAAGGATATTATCGGACAAGTAATTTATTATTATCCTGTAAGGGAAGACATTACAAAAGTCCATGATGTTTACGAGGAAGCTGTAGATAAAGTTTTTGATCCACCAATTGAAATTGATGCAAGATTAGAATGGTCTGCAAAAGAGATTAATACTGATCGTTTTGGACACCATTCAACCTATAACATATCAGCATACATTCACTATAGGGACGTTCTCGACCGTGGATTGGAAATCAGGGAGGGAGATTATTTTTCTTTTGGAGACAACTTCTTTGAAATTGTGTCAACAAAATATGATTCTATGATATATGGCCAAATCGAACATTATACTGGGTATGTTTTAATGGGCAAGACTGCTAGAAAAGGACAGATCGATGTCAAGGCAATCGGCCCAACAGAAGAAATATATACAGACGCGGATGCAGTACAAGAAGGGTTCATGCAACAAAGAGGTGACTCGAGTAAAGGTGATAGAAGAGAGCTCGTACAAGACAATGTCATTCCTGTACCAGAGACTGGTGCAAAAGAAGTTAAGCCGTCCGGCCCTTCTAAATCATCGTTTTATGGAGACTCATAATGACTACTAGATATACCAAACCAGATATGTCACCAGAGTCTCCGAATGGATTATTTCGTGCAGGAAACATCCCAGACGATTTTGAACTTCCGTCTTGTGGTATTGAAGACGTTGATCGCGCCGTATTTAAGTTGTTCGATGAGCAATTACCTTTATTTGTAAGCGTAAAAGATAATACTGAGCGAATCCCGGTGATTTTTGCAACTGGTGAAAGAGCTTTTATATTACGAAGAAATAAGCCTTTAACCGATCGTAACGGAGCATTGATTTTGCCATTAGTTTCTGTTTTAAGATCAGGCTTAGAACAAGCGGCAAATCCTTCCGGGTTCGGAACTTCGGGAGCTGGCGGCCAAATTGAAATACAAAGAAGAAAATTTGTTGATTCAATCGATGTGCATAATTCCAACAATTCAGAAGGCCTACTTAATCAAACTAACGTGGTTAGTGAGAAACAGCACACTGGGCCTTCCGTAAGAGGATACAGAAGAAACACGTCAGGTCCAGTAATAAAAAATGAACTAAGTTCCCCTGTAACAGAAATTCTCAGCATGCCAAACCCACGTTATTTTAGTGCTACTTACGAAATAACTTTTTGGGCACAATACTTACAACAGATGAATGATATGCTCGAGGCATTAATTACAAGCTACACACATAACTCTGGTAGATCTTTCAGAATTGAGTCTGATAAAGGTTATTGGTTTGTTGCTTATGTTGACAAAGGCCTAAATGGCGACCTTAATTTTGACTCTATGACGGAAGCAGAAAGAATTGTTAAATACAATTTCAGTATTTCCGTAAACGGATACATAATTAATCCTGATTTTCCGGGTTCCTTAAGCACAGTGAGAAGAACAGTGTCAGCACCAAATATATCGTTTGATACAAAACTAAACAACTCAAATGCACAAACTGTCGTCGGAATTGTTAGTGGCAGAACAAAAGATTATGTAAATTCAGACTTGGAGTCGCTTGATGATCCATTACCAGGAGCCGCAATCGGAGGTGGTACAGTGCCGTCAGCTGGAATTGGTACTCAAAGCGCTGCTTCTGCGATATCTGGTGATATTGGAATTCGTGAATCTTCAGACGTGACAATTGGCGGTGCTGCAACAAGTGCAATTAATGGCTCAAATACTGAATTTACGAGGTTAGAGAAATTTATAGATCCTTTCACAGGAGAAATTTCATTCCGCCCAGTACTATTAAAAACAAGAAAGTCACGTCACGGTGAACAGGTCCACAATTTAATTACACTGAATGACTAATTTATCAAAACTTAACGAATACTTATAAGTATGACTAGGAGATACAAATATGGCTGAACAAACATTTAGAAGCCCCGGTTTCTTTGAACAGGAAATCGATCTTTCGACAAGAACCGGAGGACAATTAGGAACACCCGCGGGTGTCGTTGGCACATCCGACTTTGGGCCGGCTTTTGTGCCTGTCACTGTCGGGAACTTTAGAGACTTTGAAACAAGGTTTGGAAGCCTTAACCCAAAGCAATTTGGACCATACGCTGTTAAGGAATTTTTAAAGCACCGAAATGCTGTAACCTTTACTCGTGTGCTCGGTGCTGGTGCAAATTCAACTACTGGCGACATTGCAAACACATCGCTTGGTGGAATCGTTAAAAATGCTGGATTTAAAGTTACATCTACTGGAACAAAGGCGACCTTGACCGGTCAAAAGCCTGGTGGTGTAGTTTTCCTTACGGCAAAGCACACAATCCCGGCAAACAGTGATATTGGCTTCCCAGTATTTACAGATAACGATACTTTCCCTGGTGTAAGAGAAAAAGATGCTAAAGCAACTGCTACTGATGCTATTGACACAACTTCGGTTGCTAACGACACACTTTTACAGTTTTTTGTACCGACGGCTGCGGGCGGACAGACTGGTAATAGTAATGTAACCGAAATCTTTCTTGACGCTGGAGAAACTACTAATCCTGTCGAAGGCGCTAACAGAATTGCAATCGGCTCACATGATTCCCAGACCGATGCACAAATTGCCGCACTTATTATTGACGCAATCAATGGTACTGCCAACGCAAACATCGACCCTGCTTCTTCGGGCAACGGCCAAACAACAGTAGGTGTACAAGGCCTTACAGCAAAACAAGGTTCTTCGGCGACAAAAATTACGATCACCGTGGATACGGCTGGAACTGCAGGAAACTCTGCCACTATTACAGACACTGGTGCTGGTGGGCATAACATTGTTGATGTAGGAACTTTCACCGGTGGAGATACAGCCGCAGCAATTGCTTCCGATACTGCTTTCTTGATTCGTGCTGGTATTATGACAACAACCGGATCAAACGTATTTGTCTTTAACACCGATGAATTTGCGGTAGCTAAGAACAGCGTTACCGATGATCTTGCTAAGCACGATGCTAGCAGAAGATTTAAGATTGGTATCTTTTCTTCACAGGGTCAAACCTTTGGCGATGACGATGGTGTAAATGGTTACAGAATGTATACTGCTTCGCTCGATCCAAACGATGCTTACTACGTTGGAAAGGTATTGAATACAGATCCAGATATGTTCGCTGAAGAACAACACTTGTTGTACTGGGATTATTCGGTTGAAGACGAACTTGCTCAGGTTGGAACCGCCGCCGGCAGTATTGCTCTTGTCTCTGGTTCTGCTGCAAGTGTAACCGGTGCTGGTGCAACAGTATCAGGTGGTTTCAATGAATTATACGGACGATTTGATACCCGGTACGCTGCTCCTAAAACAACAAAATTTATTAGTCAGCCATTTGGCGGCACTGAATTCGATCTTTTCCACTTTGAGTGTGTTTCTGACGGAGCTCATGCAAACGATAAGTTTAAGATCTCTATTGCTGACATCAAGGCTTCAACTGATCCTAATAATGAGTTTGGTACATTCGAAGTTCAGGTACGACGCTTCGATGATGCTGATCTTGCACCAGAAATTCTCGAAAGATTCCCTGGTCTAAGCTTAGATCCAAACAATGAACGATACATTGCAAGAGTTATTGGAGATTTCAAGGTCAGATTTAACTTCGATGAAGCAAATGAAGATGAAAGAAGGCTAGTATTGTCTGGCAAGTATCCGAATCGATCTTCTTATGTTCGTGTCAAGATGAGCACAGAAATAGAGTCTGGTGAAGTACCTGATGCTGCCTTGCCTTTCGGCTTTAGGGGACTCGGTGCTTTGAACACTTCTCCGACCAGAACAAACCCAACCTCTGATGATGGTGCTTACAGTCTTGGAACAGCACGGTTGTTCTGCAAAGATGCGACTACCCTGACTGGATCTATTGTTCCTCCGCTTCCTTATCGTTATAAGGTAACCAAAGGTGCTGTTGCAGCATCTCCAAATTATCTCGGTATGCCTGGATTAAGAGAACGCGCTGATGCAAGATTCTACTGGGGAGTGAAAACAGATCGAATCGCAAGTGGTAGTGCAAACGTTCTAAACGCAAATGCTGGTTCAAGTGTCAACGATTTGGTTCGTACATACACAAAACTTACTGGTATACAAAAATTGGATGCATTGACAGCCGATGGAGCTGTGTCAGACACTTTTCATAATCACAAGTTTACGCTTGCAAGAGTTGCACTTAGACAAACTTTGACGGCCACTGGAGAAATTGATACTAACGGATCATTAACTGGTTCCGCAAGTCAACACATGAAAGAGGCTGTTTATATTAGAAACGGTAACGTTAATAAGAAAAACTATACGGTACACGACGTAATTGAAGATGAAAACAGAATTAGTTTTGCAACTTTGATTAACTCTAGTTCGCTGCTATTCAATAGGTTTACTGGTTTTGCAAAGTTCACAAACATTTTCCATGGCGGATTTGATGGCTTGAACATTCTTGATAGAGATAATGCAAGAATGAACGACAAGTCTGCGTCTACCGAAGCCGGTGGAAAAGCTGCAGATAGCGTAACTGGAGGTATGGGATTAGTTGGAACAGACGACGGTACGATGAGCGGCGCCGGCAAGAGCAATAATGTTGTGGCTTCTTACAGAGCAGCTGCTGAAATTATGACTGACCCAATGACTGTTCGTACGAATATTCTTGCTATTCCAGGAATTAGAGATCCGTATGTGACTGATTATGCGGCTGATCTTAACAAAGATTACAGCATGTCAATTTATCTTATGGATATTCCAAACTATGATGAAGACAGTAACAGACTCTTTGATGATTCCAGTGCAAGACCAGGCGTTCAAAAGACGTCAGAAGAATTCACTAGAAGAAACATAGACAATAACTATTCTGCAGTCTACTTCCCGGATGTATTCATTGAGGATGAAGTCAACGGTGGAAGAAATGTAAGAGTGCCTTCGTCAGTTGCAGCTATCGGAGCATTAGCCTTCACAGATTCTGTAGCTTATCCTTGGTTTGCGCCTGCTGGTTTCAGCCGCGGATCTCTTGGGTTTGTTAAGAATGTAGCAACAAGATTGACAACGAATGACCGCGATGAACTGTATGATGCAAGAATTAATCCGATTGCAACATTCCCTGGTGGAGACTTCGTGATCTTTGGGCAAAAGACCTTACAGGTTGCAAAATCAGCACTTGACCGTGTTAACGTTCGTCGCATGTTGCTTGAACTCAAGCGTCAGGTAATTAGTGTTGCTGATAGACTTCTTTTTGAACAAAATAATCAGTCTACAAGGGATAGATTTATTAACTTAGTTTCTCCTAGACTTTCACTGATTCAAGCCCAGCAAGGAATTGAGTCCTTTAGAATTGTAATGGACGATACTAATAATACGGAACTTGACAAAGAAAATAATAGGTTAAATGGTAAGATTATTATCGTGCCGACAAGAACTATTGAATTTATTTCAATCGATTTCATTATTACTAACGCCGGTGTTTCGTTCGAATAATACTTATAGATAAACAGGAGTTATACAAATGGCAGAAAAAATTCTTAAGAGTCCCGGGGTTTCCGCAAGAGAAATAGACCTAAGTCAACCAGGCTCGACAACAATACAAGGCACGCCAGCCGTTATCATTGGCACAGCAGAAAAAGGACCAGCTTTTGTTCCTGTAACTTTTGCTACGCTTAATGATTTTACATCAACATTCGGCCCAAGTGACGGTAAAAGGTTTGGTCCAATCGCTGTCGCGGAATGGATAAGAAACGCAAGATCCGGCGCTTATGTCAGAACTCTTGGGGTTGGTAAAGGTGAAAAAGCACTTTCTTCTGGAAAGGTTGAAAATGCTGGTTTCGTAGTTGGTGCTAGACAGGTTCAGGCTGCTGGAACGGTCGGACACAATGCAAAAGCTGGCGCCGGCGGCCCTCTCGGACGTACGTTCTTCCTTGCAAGCATCATGTCTGAGTCACTCGGATCAACTTATTTCCAGGATTCTGGTATTAGTACACCAATGAGTGCTTCTATTCTTCGCGGTGTACTGATGTTCCCCTCAGGCGTTTTGCCTGGTCTTTCCGGATCTGGATTATCTAATCCTACTACTGCTTCTGCAACAGCTGCTGGAGAAGGTTTCCCAGGAACTGGATCCCCGGCTGCTTACGGTGCTGGCTTAAATGCTGGTGGTAGATACGGTTCTGTCGACCTTAGTGCTAATGGTGGTGAGACCTTTGCGTTGTATCTAAACGGTTACACTGGAACTTATCCTGCTGTAATTTCTGCTTCGCTAAACCCACAGTCAAGCAACTATTTTGCCAATATTTTAAATACCGATCCTGCTTCGATTGAAACAAAAGGCCATCTT
>Ga0163111_10000339_pt1 | contig 28222 bp, 17 predicted proteins | sample CRUFie1St18metaG_FD_109645 | JGI IMG/M metagenome (GOLD analysis project Ga0163111, IMG submission 109645) | Marine microbial communities from the Costa Rica Dome - CRUD Field 142mm St18 metaG | ecosystem: Environmental > Aquatic > Marine > Oceanic > Photic zone | place: Costa Rica: the Eastern... | reverse complement strand
TGATTATACGTTTGGAACTGATTCTACTAATGCCAGTGGGATTTATCCAGTCGGTACTACGACAGTTACGTGGTCTATTACTGATATTCATGGTAACGATAGTACTTGCAGTATGACTGTTACAGTAACGGATATGGAAGCTCCAGTGATTCACGCTACAGATACGACCATTTATTTAGATGCGATGGGTAGTTTTTCTATTGATGTAAGTTATATAGATACAGCTAGCACTGATAATTGTGAGATTGCAAGTATGGTATTAGACTCCACTAACTTTGACTGTAGTGAGGTAGGGAATAATGACGTTGTATTGACTGTGATGGATATACATGGGAATGTTTCACGAGATACAGTTGATGTATTTGTAGTTGATACTATATCACCAGTTTTAGTTGTTAAAGATACTATTCTACAATTAGATGATATAACAGGAACGGCTAGTTTGAGTGCTGCTGATGTGAATCTTAGTAGCAGTGATGCTTGTGGGTTTGCTTCCCTTATGATTAGCCAAACCGATTTTGATTGTAGGGATGCTGGGATGAATACATTGGTGTTTACTGGGATAGATGTGAATGGGAATGTAAGTACCCAAGAATTTGTTGTTGAGGTGTTGCTTCCTTCTTCGCCTAATATATTTGAGCCATTGGCTGATTCTCTGTATTGTGCAGCTGAGGTACTGTTGTATCATAGTGATGGCAAGTCTGGACATGACTATACCTGGCAAGTGGGTAATGGATCTTTTGTAGGGGGAATTAATCAGAGTGATACTATTTCGGTTGTATGGGCTGATTCTGTCTTGCATGGGAATGCTATCACTGGAAGTCTGACAGTTATTGATACAATTGCTTCAGGTAATTGTGTGTTGATAACAGATACAACCTTTACGATTCATCCTCTCCCTGATCCTCAAATTGCTGGTGATCAATCGGTTTGTGGCAATCAATATGGGATAGAGTATGTGACACCTTATTACGCAAATTATCTTTATGAATGGGATATTCAAGGAGGGAGCTTTTTGAGCCCTATTGATTCCTTTGGGGTTTATGTCCAATGGGATGGTATAAGCAATAGTGTGGGTACGGTAGGAGTGAATGTGACGATTAGCGAAACGGGTTGTTCGAAGCGTGAATCTTATAATGTGCAGATTGGGGGATTGTTGCCACCTGCTGTTGGAAATGTGGCTATTGATCCTGATCCTGCGAATAGTTTGAGCTTATTGTTCTACTTGGATAGTACTGCAACGAGCTACCAATGGTATTCATGTGATGGGCCTTTAGATGGAGAAACCAATCATTATTATGTGGTCTATAATGATGAGAATCCTCCTTGTGTGGTTTGGGCGGAGAGTTATCATGGGGATACAGAATGTGAGTCTCGCTCTCCTTTCTTCTGCTTGTGCGATGCCAATGGGAATGTTCTGACGGAGCCTGTGATATGCGAAACTCTTGATCCTTGTGCTATTTTCACAAATATAGAACCTACATTATTAGCTTCTTCTATCATTCGTCTTTATCCGAATCCTAACACAGGGGTATTCACTTTAGAGGTAAAAGGAGAGCAAAGAGGGGCATTTATGGTAGGGATTTATGACCAAGTTGGGCGACTTGTCAAAGAGAGCTCTTTTCAGAAGGTAGGAGAAGAAATGGAGGCAAACATGGACTTATCAGAGGTGGCAGAGGGAGTTTATTTTGTAAGGGTTGTTCATGGCTCCGAATACTCAATTCATAGAATCGCAATTGTGAGATAGGCAGTGTATAACGCTTAATTATGACAAAGATGAAATCTTACTCACTTAATTTATATCGCTTCTTATTTGTGCTGTTACTTATGTGTTACAGCAATCTAGAGGCTTTTACACAAGGGAAGGATAAGGATTCGAAACAAGATGATCAGCACCCTATTATCTCTTTGACCGTTCAAGTTTCCCCTTTGGTGTTTACTCGGATTGCAGCGAAAGGGGCGGAGTATGGTGTAGATGAGGGCTACGATAATTGGAACTCAGGAGGGCTTGAATATGGTTTTAGCGCTTTGGTTAAAGGGACTCTTTGGTTTAAGGATTCAAAGAGCCGAGCAATTCCTGGTACAGACGCTAAACCTAGTTCCCGCTTTCGGGTAGGTGTGAGTTTGGGAATTGGTTATCAACCATTTGAAACAGATATTCAGATTGATGCACATGCAGATAGTACGGCAGCTTACTATGATACTTCAGCATCTCCCACAAGAGTTGAAGCTAGACGTATTGTGTCTGGTGAAGATTTAGGAGAAACTATCAAATTGTCTTATATCGCTTTGCCTTTGAGTTTGGTGTTTGAGTATGAACTGAAACATCAAAGCTTATATGTGTATGGAAATGTGGGTGTTACTTTTCTTGTTAATATAGGAGCTACTTATAGTAATGGGAGAGGTTCATTTACTTATAAGAATAAATATAAGGATAGGGGAGAGCCTGTTGAAAACATTGTCCCACATGGTTTAGTATCAGATCATCTTATTTCAGAAGAGGCAGGAGATATTGCTGCTGGTAAGTTAGCGGGGTTAGTAATTGCCCCTTCACTTTCTGTTGGGCTTTCTAAACGACTGGGTTGTAATAAATACCTCAATTTTGGGATTGACTATTTAGGCCCTTCTAATAATGCCGCAGATAATCGCAATAATGATGATTATACAGTTTCCCCAGATAAAGATACTTATAATACGTTGTGGCAGGCTCGAGAGAAGTTTTCTCTGAGTTCTATTGGGATGCATATTGGATTTATGATGGATTTGGGAGGTTCGCGTAGGACTTATGGAGTTTCTTTGGCGAATGAGCAGGCGGGTTTCAAAAAGTTAGAAGAGATGTTGTTAGAAGAGAAGCTTCTGTTTGAGGAGGCGGAGGGGGAATCCTTTGTTCTTACTTATAACAAGAGTAAGAGGACGTTGGATATATGCTATGATTGTGGGGTGGAGGCTACTAGTAAGAAAGGAGAATTTAAATTGAAGGATGAACAATTGGAGATGGGAAGCACATCTTTTAGGGGCCGACAGTTGGTAATTCCTATTACGTTTAAAGAGGTTGTTGAGGCTAAAAGTATTGAGAAGCGTTTTGTAATCAAGGATTCCTATGATTCTAAACGAGTTGTAAATGCAAGTTATACTTTATTGAGTGTTGGAGGGGAGAAGACGAATGCTAGTAAAGTAGCTGTTCATGATAGTCTGTTGTATACATGGGAAGTTTCGGCTGACTTCTATAAGTCCAAGACGATTGAGGTTAAGGGAGCAACGCTTCGTGGAAAGGAAGTAATCAATTTAACAGACAACTTGGAGCCTTTTATGGTTAGCCTTGAAGGAATGGATGCTTTGAATAATGAAAATACTTCTATTCGTTTGGAAAATGGGATTGCTGCAGTAGATAAGGAAGGGACACGTTATCGTCAGAAGGATTTAGGGAAAATCTCTTCCTTGGCTTATGTATATGAACTGATCATGGATAAAAAGTGTAATTACTCGCTTTTTGAGAAGAATGAAAAGGGGATAAAGAAAGCGTTGGCTTGGAGTTCTGAATCCGCACAAGAAGGGAAATATGTATATAAGGGCAATGCTTCTCTTAATACGAAGGATTGGGGCAAAAAAGATGTGATTATTCGGTTGGGTTTTGGTACTGAAAAGCAGTGTTCTTATGATCTTTTCTATGTGGATGTGAGTGGGGAGGAGTCTATTAATTTGGCTAAGACGAAGGATTTTATCGCGAGTTTTATTAAGGATAATTTAGGTTCTCCTGAGAAGGAAATTGAGCTATTTGTTAGTGGTTCTTCTAGTCCCTGTTTTTGTGAAGTGAAAAGAGAGGGGGAGGATAGTCCTAAGACAGAAAAGAATACTTGTCGGAGTGAAATAGTGAGTTGCCTTACTCTTCAAGATCCTCCGATGATTTCTCGAGACATACTTTATGTAATGGGGCAAACTCATCTATCAGAATATTTGAATCAATCTTATGGAGAGGTGAACTTGCACTTTTTCTTATCGGATGGAACCTATATTCTATCGACTAAAAAACTTCTAAAAGATCTAGCACATGATTTACGGGTTTCGTATAGCATTAATGATGCTCGTAAACAGCAACTGGCTTTCTTACTTAAGGACGATCCTGACTTTAGAACAGATGTTCTTAATTTATTCGATACAGAACACACGTTTAATAAGGCTCAATTGCTAGATAAGTTAGAAATTCTGTTTGAACAGAATGGACTTTCTGTTCCAGCAAAAAAGGTAAAGTATAATACTTACAAGGAGCAAATACTTTCTATAACAGAGAGTGAAGGAGCTAATAAAATGGCTAAGGTAGATGTGACTATTTATACAAATAAGCCCGAAAAAGGGAAGTTTACTCAAAATGTCAAGAAAGAGTACAAGAGTATCAAACAACGAAAACCTTAGGAACCTGATATTATAACTATTGATCTAAATTATTAATATTTTCATGAAAAAGATAGTAATAAGCTGTTTTATATTATTTGCTTTTGGTGTTATCTGGGGGCAAAATAGAGTATTGGATATTCCTCGGGAGTTGAAGTATCCTGTGGAAGGACAAGCGATAAAGAATTTAGATGATGTAATTCCAGGAATGATATGGCAAGTTTTTTCTGACCGAGATGATAATCCAACATATATGCAGGCTCGGGTGGGGGCCTCCGAAAAAAAGCGCCTAAAATTTCTAGAGCGATTCTATGTGAGTGATTGGGAGGGGGATTTTCTACATTTGGTAAAAGACCCCTATATTTCAGAACGAGGTGAGTTAAGTGAGAGTCAAGAGGATTATGGATGGGTGAAGATGGATAAGTTATTGTTGTCTACGCATTGTTTCCGAACAAAAGATCACATTAATAAAAAAATAGCGATTCTAAATACGATTAATACAGATAGGAAAACCGATTTTTCTGCATTGCAAAAAGATGCGGTAGCTTTTATGAAGAACCCTAAGCTCACTCAAGAAACAGGAGATAAAGCCCAACTCTTTCAAATATTCTTTGTTTATAAAAAGACCGCTGAGGCTGTTTTGATTGGGAATACTGAAAAAATAAGTAGAACAGATGATATAGAGCGGACAAGAGACATTATAAAAGGTTGGGTGCCTATTAATCGAGTTGTTGCATGGGATCATCGAGTTGCGCTTGAACCTAATTGGGAAACGGATGCAGCGCAGGAACGGAAGTTAAAAAAGATTAGAGCAAAAGCATTTCAAGATATCTCAGAAGCTCAGGAGTATCACTTGGGAAAGACCGTTTCTAAATCATTTTGGGATTCTGATAAGTATGGCAAACGAAACATTGGGGAATGGCGACGTTTCCCTGTATTAGGGAAGTACAATGATAATATTTATAAAGTCGGGTTAATGGGTGAAACGATTACAACTATTGGAGCAGTTGATGAGGATAAGGTTGCTACTGCCCAACGCAAGTTTTCTGAAAAGAAGAAGGAACTTCAAAATATTAATATTGTATTTGTTGTTGATGGAACGAGTAGTATGGGGCGTTTTTATAAGCCTGTAAGTGATGCCTTAATCAAAAGTATAGCTGACCTGAAACAGCGGTATGTGAATTCGACTAATCCTTACACTATGCGTTTTGGAGCTGTTATTTATAGAGATTATGCAGAGAAAGCAGGAGAAGGGATTACACAAGTACGTTCATTGACAAGAGATGGTAACCAAATATCTTCATTTTTGAATAGTGTTGTTGCAGATGACTGTTGTGATAGAGATAAGCCAGAAGCATTGTATTATGGCTTAAAAACAGCGTTAGAACAAACAAACCTGAAAAAAGGGCAAACGAATATAGTTATTCTAGTAGGAGATGCCGGGAATCATAATCGTCTTGATCCTACCCAAATAGGATCTCAAAGTGTTTCCAAATTATTGTCCGATTACTCTTGTAACTTTTTAGTGTTTCAGGTTCGTAATGATGGACATCAAGCATATACTGATTTTGCTACTCAAACTAGAACCTTAATGGAACAGATGGCAAAACAAAGTTATGAACGAGATTTGAGAGAGTTTGGCAATAATTCGTCTAGAGGTGTTGCACCTAGTCTTGAGAAAAACGGTAATTATTATGTATTGAAGAATGGTATTGGGTATGGACGGGTTCGGGTTGCGAGTATCGGAACGCAACTGTCTGGTAGTATTCTGCAAAAAGAGATAGAAGATGCTGTTAAGTATTCGAATGAATACACGGATCAGTTACTAAGTAAAATGTATAAGCTTATTGTGGAGGGGAAAGATTTAAAAGATGTTGCTTCTAAGGATGAGTCTACAAATAAGTATGTGAATTCTTTTACGCCTGCTCTTATGCATTATCTTAAAGAAATGGCGGATGGCAATAGTTATTCATGGCTGACGAAAGCAAAGTATCAATTGTATATAACGGGTTATACTTCTACTTCAGTGGAAGGATTGAAACACCCAACCTTTAAGCCTGTTCTTTTTGTGGATCGTTCAGGTTTAGGTGATGTTCTTCGATACGTCAGAAAGATGAATGAAGCGACAGCATCAGCAGGGAATAGAAGACAGGCCTTACATGATGCTTGGATTGAGGTTTTGAAGGCGCATACTGGAGACCGAATTTCAGCGAGTGAACTGGAACGTATAGAAGTAGAAACGATTAATGAACGAGTATTTGGGTTACCAGCGATGAGTGATGTCTTGAAAGGAGTGAAATTAAACGATATCACTGCTCCCCCTCCTAATGGATTAGATGAGGTAGATATAACGTTAATTATTAATCGTCTTGAAAAGAAGGCTGATGACTTGGATCTCATCTTTAATCGGGATAATTATGAATATGGTTTCTCTTCTAATAATACCTCTTTTTACTGGATTGATGCCGATCTATTCCCTTAAGAGATAATATACTGAGATATGTTAAGACTTATTTGTTTATTATGGGGGATTTGTATCTTCTATGGTACTTTTGCGCAACAAGCTGTTTTGCCTATTCCCCAGAACTTTAAGTATCCCATTGAGGGGCGGTTAGCAATTGATGTTAGCCAAGGAGTGCCTGGATCGTTATGGATGGTTTATTCGGATAGAGATCATAACCCTATTTATACTTCGTCCAAGGGGGAGATTCGTAATGGGAGTTTGGCTTTTCTCGAGGCTGGTTATGTTGTGGATGTTAAAGGGGAGTATATGCATTTGTATACAGATCCAGAGATTTCGGTTAGGGGAGGACTAAGTGCAAAAGCAAAGGAAATTGGCTGGGTTCATAAGGATAAAGTTCTGATGTGGACGCATTGTCTGATGCATCCGAATAAAGTCGCGCGTAAATCCATGATTCTTAACCAAGTCTCTTCGAATGGGGCTTCTAGTGTGACAGAGTTAAAAGCGCAAGTACTACGTTTTGCGACAAACCCTCAGAGGTCTGTGGTTTCGGATCGAGAATCTCGATTGTTTGAGATCTTTTATGTGTACAAGGAGGAAGGAAATTCATTGTTGTTGGGGCAGGGGTATTCCTGTGCAGGTACAGAGAAGGTAAAGCAAACAATACTTGGTTGGGTTCCTAAGAGCCGAGTTGTTCCTTGGGATTATCGTATTGCTACAGAACCTAATTGGTATCATGAGGGGGCAGAGGAGCGTAAAAAGAAAGGCAAGTCAGCACAAGTCTTTCGGACAAAAGAGGATGCACAGAAGTACAAACGCAATGAGTCGGCTGCAGCATATTGGAAGGCTGATACGTATGGTAATAGACCGAGTGGATATTGGCGACGTTTTCCTATTCTGGGGAAGACCGATGATATATGGAAGGTTGGCCTTATGGGGAGTGTAAAAACATCTACAGGCCTTGCGGTGAATAATGTGAAGCTGATGGAGAAAATCACTGAGCTGGAGAAGCGGAAACGGAAAATCAATATCGCGTTTGTGGTGGACGGAACTCAGAGCATGGGTAATTACTTTAAGGCTACAACTCAGGCGATTCAAAATGCAGTGAATGAGTTGTCCGTAATGTATGGGAAGCAGAATCAAAATACACTTCGTTATGGTGCAGTAGTATTTCGAGACTATGCCGAAAAGGATCGTAAAATAGAATTGAGATCTCTCACAAGTAATCCGAATCAAATCATCTCTTTTCTAAATGCGATAGAGGCGAAAGATTATTTCGATAGAGACAAGCCAGAAGCTCTATATTATGGTCTAAAGAATACCTTAGAGCATATTGGCTTTAAAGAAAATGAAGCGAATTTCATCATTTTAATTGGCGATGTTGGGACGCATAATCGGTTGGATCCTACTCAAGTAAGTGAAAAAACGCTACAGGATTTATTGGTTAAGTATAGTTGTAATGTGATTGCATTTCAAGCGAATCGGGCGAGTCATCCAACTTATGAAGACTTCCTAAATCAAACAAAGCGATTGATATTGGCCACGGCAAAGAAGAAGTATGCAGATTCAAAAGGGGTGATGAATCTTACAAAATTGCAATCCCCTCTTCCTTCTTGGCAATCCTTCGGGAATAGTTATTATTTGAATCAAGGAGCTATTTATGGTAAGATTCTATATCCGAATAAAGGAATGTCTTTATCGCCTTCCAAGTTATCGAAGGAAGTATAAGATGCAATCATTCAATCGAATAAATACATTGATAAAATAATTGGAGATATTAATGCTTCTGTAGGGAGTGGGGGAGAAGGAGAAGCGTTGGAAGTAGGCCCTTATACTCCCGCTGTTCTTGATTTCTTACGAGAGGCTTTAAATGACTCAGAGCTGCGTTTGATTGGCGAAGAGAAGTTCCAGTTCTATATGCCTGGTTATACTTCTCCAACAGTAGACGGAGTTGAAGCGCCCGTCTTTCGCTATGTTTTGTTTCTTACACGAACGGAGTTGGGGCAGCTTGTACACGAAATGAGTGAACTCTCAGAAACAGAGGTTTCAGAAGGAACCCAGATTAAGTTGTTAATAGATGTTTGGTGTGAGATTTTAGGTTCGCATCTAGGGGATCAATATGATTGCAATCAGATTGGAGAAATGACAACTGAGGAATTGGTCGATCTTGCATATGGCTTGCCTGTTTCGAGTGGGTTATTGAGTGGCTTAAAATTAAATGAAATCTCTACTCTATCTTCTGAGCAGTTAGCTGCTTACATCAAGGAGGTAGATACAAAGCGAGCAGAACTACATAATATTTTTATGCAAAACGATTACGAGTACTCTTTTTCCTCAAATGGGCAGGTATACTATTGGATTGATGGTGCATTGTTGCCCTAGGTAGTTATGGAAGGATGTTTCTTAAAGTATCAGGCTGAATTTTCAAACTAGTAGAATCATTAATTATGGTAGTAGTAAGAGAGGATATTCTCTTTGACATACAGAATCTTAGGTGTGAGTATGACTCAGGGAAATTGGTTTTAGACATCCCATCTTTACAAATACCCAAGGGGAAATTTGTTGGGTTGCTTAGTGTATCAGGAGGTGGAAAGAGTACACTTCTGGAAACACTAGGGCTGATGCATAAAACCTTTAAGGATGGTTCTAAGATTATTTTCTATGGAGAAGATGGCAAAGAATATAATTTCTCAGAATTATGGGCAGGAAATGAAGCTGAGTTATCTAAAATTCGCAAAGAAGAGCTCGGTTTTATCTTCCAACAGGCTAATTTGATGCCCAATTTTACGGCTCATGAAAACATTTGTTTGGCTCAATTGCTAAGTGATGATGGTATGTCTGAGGAAGAAGCAATGAAGTCAGTGAATGCAATCTTAGGTGATATGGGTCTGGAGGAAATTGTGGATGATAAGAGTCGCCTTGTGATGAAGCTTTCAGGAGGACAAAGACAACGGGTTGCGTTTGCAAGAGCGATTAATTCTAAGTTTTCAGTGTTATTTGGTGATGAGCCTACAGGCAATCTCGACCCGAGTAATGCTCGCAACCTGATACAGCACTTGAAGAATCGTTTGACCCAGTCTCAATCTAGGTCTGCATTGATCGTTTCTCATGATTTGGAAATGATGTCTTCGTATGCTGATGTACTTATGGTCATTACCAAAAATAAGAGTGATGTTGGTACGATTGAGAAACAGAACATATACTATAAGCAGGAGGATGGAAGTTGGAAGGATGGTAAAGGTGCTATCTTAAAAGAAGATATTAAACTTTCTATTAAACGTTTGATGGAAGCAGAGAAAACCTCTAATTCTATCGTAACAACTGAAGAGGTTAGAGGAGCAAAGCCCCAGCTTTCTGGTAATTCTAAGGTGAAGAGAGGGTTTCAGTTATTTCGTTTGTTACCCATTCTATTAGGAATTGAAACTCCCGCAGATAAGCGGAATTTTTTCCAATTATTTTTTTCTGGAGAGACACGAGAGCTATTAGGTCATAAGAACCGTAACTTTTGGGTATTACTTCTCATTCTATTGGTGACGTTTTGGGCAATTGGGCTTGCCAATGGGAGCATAAAGTATTTGAGTGAAAAGATGAATGACCCCTATATTAATTGGTTGCACGCAGAGATTCCAGAAAGTAAATCAGATAAAATTGCAAAAATATTACAAGAGTTAAACACTGATAATTGCAAGAAGGAGTTTCAATATCGTAATATAGTTGGAGACTTCCGCCGGCCTATAAACTTCTGGAATCCTCATGAAAATTATACAACTGTGGCTGTGGGGCGTAGTATCTCAATTGATGATCCTTTATTAGAAAAGATTATTAGTAATAAGAAGATTGGACGGAGTTTTGAGACTCCCGAAGAAATCGGGGTTATTGTGACAGACGAACTTTTGAATTCTTTAGGATATCCACAAGATACTGTTCCTTACTACATTCTTCTTGCCATTGGAGATGGCCATAATGTTCCTTTACCTGTCATTGCACATATTGATAAATTGCCTGGAGTTAATCAACTTGCGTTTACTCCATACTTTTACAATCAATGCTTTACTAGTACCAGAGGGTTTCCATTTGATCGCCGCATTTATGATAGTGAGTTGATTATTTTCCTTCCTAAGGAAGATGAAAAGGAAGCGAAAGAGTTCGCTCAGCTTCTCAAAGGCTTCATGAAAAACAAAGAATTAGATTGGCGGGTTTCGGAACATCCACAGCCTAATAATCAATCGTATCAAAAGGGGTTTAATATTGAAGTTTATATAGATGACACGGTAACACTAGCCCGTATTGACTCTATCTTTGCAGAAGTATCTCTAGATAGTGAGCTTAAGTCCTTCAATCCCATTCGGTGGTACAAGTATCGATTATATCCTGAAGATATAAATTTAAAGTACCATTATATATCTGCGAATTTTGAAAGCCTACTTAAGGTTCGTGATTTTGCAGACTCTGTTCGTTCTAAATACAATATAAAGATTGATTTAGCATTAGTCGAAACAAGAGATCAATTTCGATTAGTAAGTGATTTAACTTTCATTATTTCTCTAATTTTACTTATTTTTAGTATTGTAAGTATTTCCTTCTTCTTATCTGGAATATTCCGTGTTCATTTGAATAATGTGAAAATGAATATAGGAACATTTAAAGCTTTTGGCTTAAGTAACCAAATGCTTACACGGGTATATCTAGAGATGATTTTACGGTTATTGTGTGTTGCCTTAGTTTGTTCATTAGGACTTGCATGGCTTAGTGGGGAACTTGGGGTGATTCGTTGCTTCTTATGGTTCTTAAATCCTAGCTTGGAAGAGGGAGAAAGCTATTTTTCACTTATTAGTTATTGGACAGGTATTGCTCTAATTCTAATACTGATCATTAATACTACATTACTTTATCGCACTATAAAAGGTATTTTGAATAAAACTCCTGGAGAACTAATCTATGGTCGTGATAAGATGTAAGTTGTAATTGTTTAAAAACAAGTTGTATGAGAAAACTTTATTCACATTTATTTACAGGTTTATTCCTGTTAGCTGTGATCACTGGGTGCTTTAAAAAGCCAGATTCTTCTTCTGAGACCGTTAATACAAATGATACAATCAATGACTCTGTTGAAGTTGCACTAAGTAAAAACGATTCACTCGTTACTCCAGAGGTTCCTACGGGAATTTCGTGCTCAGGTATTGATTTTTTGGGGAGATGGGATGCTGAGAAGATTGTATTTGAGGGTGGAGAAGAAAACTCAGATGTAGCTCAAGGGAGAGGTTTTACCTTTGATGCAGATTGTTCATGTTTAGAATATGGCCCAGATCACGTGGATTCTTTAATCTTTGAGTGGAATGAGTCTACTAAAGTGCTCGAAATCAAGGGAGAAGGAGAAAAAGAAATCTCTAAACGTCGTTTTAGGCTAGTAAAGCATACTGAAAGCCAACTAGTTTTAGAGCAAGATAAGAGTTTTATGGTGCATTATAGAAAGCATGTTGGAAGTTAGATAACAAGATTTCTAGATTTAAGCCTTTTTCGCTAAAACTTCACCCTTTTAAGGTTCTTGAGGGGGCAGGGCTCCTCAATTATATGTGAAAAGCAGATAATAACTTTTATATTGCATTATCAATTGAATTTAAACACTTTCGACAAGAAAAGTACTATGAGAATATCTGCTTATTTGGCAAAGTATCCTCTACTATTTATGGTTTTTACATTGCTGATTGGAGGGGGATGTAGTAAAAGTAGTTTTATCGCGGATGAAGAGTCTCTAGTTGCTTATCATGAACAGAAAACCAACGCCAAAGGATTCTCTTCGGCAAAAGAGGAAATGTATGTTTATATTGATTACTCTGATGGTATGTATACCGCGATTAATAAATGCTTCGACTTTTTTGAGACTGTACTTACAATACTAGATAGGAATAGTTCCACTTTCTTTCGGGTAGGGAAAGGAGACTTTTCCAAGATTGATGGAGATATATTTGATGTAAGTAACCCTTATAATCCACGAAAAAAAGAAAACTTTGCTGAAACACATTCGAACTTAGATGGAGCAGTAGATGAGATTATTAACCATTCTCAGACCCAATCTATATTTATCACTGATTTTGAGTTAGTCAAAGATAATAGTGGAAAGCTTCCCGTTGGAGACGATGATAATGAATCAGCTATTGACTTTTCGCCTTGGGCGGTAAAACCTTTCGAATCGTGGCTAAAGGAGGGAAATAGTATTGACGTATTCGCGAAATCTTTTGATCGATCCACCCCGAGAGGGGTTCAGACCCAATATCTGTATTTTATCATTTTTACTCCTAAGGCCTTGTTAGGCCTAAACACTAAGCAGTCTATTTTAACGCGAATGGAGGAGGAGGGTTTCATGAATCAAGGGGAATCCAATATAAAATGGATGGGGTTTGGCAAAGGAAAGCAAGAACTTACTCCTGCCTATAAGGAAGAGGAATTGGAGCAAGGAGGGCTACATATTGATTTATCTCCTTATGATTATTTTGATAGGAGCGAAAAGAAGTATGAGTTCTATCAGATTTCTATGGAAGAGGTTCAGAAGGTACCAAGAGTGTCTGATGCCAAAGCAAACCTAATCGGAGAACTTCTTTTTCATAATACATATAGCAATTTCACGGATGTATCCCTTGAAGTCAAGTGTGAAGATATTACAGATGAGTTCATTGCTTATACAGAAGGTTATGAAGGAGAGAATGCTGAGAATGCACCTGATATTTTTTCCCTTCATAGAAAAGACGATAAGGTGGGATTAAGGATGAACCCTAACTTTCTAGGTCTGTCAAGGGCTGCATCTTTATATAGAGTTGATTTATATCTTACTGATGCGAAACTAGTGTTAGACGAAGTCATGATGGACTCTATCCTGAAATGGACTGATGATAGGGGATTTGATGTGTCATCCTTGAAAGAAAGCATTAGAGAAGGAATGAAGAGACAGGAGATTGAAGAACAACTACTTTACACATATTACATTGAACTGTTAAATCAATAAATGAAAAGCTATGATAAACTTTCCATGGGATACACTTGTGAATCGCCGACCAGATTTTGATATCCTCGTTAATCAAACATGGATATTGACTATTTTATACATTGTTTTGGCATTACTCCTTACCATTATTGTATGTGAACGAATTCCTTTCCAGCCCAATAATCGGGATACTACACAGAGAAGAATTGTAACAGGCGTAATCGTATTGGTTTTTGCGTTGTTTATTATTTTTTACAACCAATTTGTCGTTACTCCATTTATTAAAAAGAAGGCCTTTATTTTAGAATTTATGGACTTGCAAAGCTTTGGTGTGGCTTGGCAGAATCTTCTAGTATTTCTAGGAACTTATCTGATTATTCTTTTTGGTCTTGCCCGAACACTCTTTAAAAATAAAAAGACGGGTACTATATTTTAATATGGAATAGTGTCTTCCCTTAAAAAGTGTAGCGATTACTTTTTTGTTTATTTAAAAGCGGTAAATTTTATATGAAATATTTGATTGCAATTGGAGGGACAGGGATGAGATGCCTTGAGTCATTTGTCCATTTATGTGCTATAGGTATGTTTTCTGATGATACAATTAACATACTACTTATTGATACGGACTATAATAATGGTAATAAGGGACGGACAGAAAGCCTGCTTGAGACATATAACCGTATAAAAGGAACGGATAACAATCCTCTTGGTAAATCGTATGCGGATTCTTTTTTCTCTGCAAAATTGAATGTGTTTAAGTTCTATCCACACTATGAGGGGGTATTAGGAAGCTTTGCTAAGATTCGAGAGCAGGCGAGCGGTATAGACTCAGAGGTCAAGAGAAAAAATCAAATGTTATCAGATTTATTGATTGATAAGAATGCTCAATCTTTTAATTTAGAACATGGGTATCGTGCGCAGACGCACCTTGGGTCGTTTTTGATGTACCATTCGATATTAGAGGAAGTAAGTAAGCGAGAAAGGGGAGTCCCACAGAAAGAAGGGATACAAGGCATTGCGGATTTTGTCAATTCCTTGACCAATGATAATAATGCTCGTGTTTTTATCTTAGGCTCTATCTTTGGGGGTACGGGAGCTTCTTCTATTCCAGTGATTCCTCGGGCTCTAAAGAGAGCAAGCCAGATACAAGGAAGTGCCGTTAGCATGAATGAGGCGATATTTGGTTCTACTTTATTGACCAATTATTTTACCTTTAGTTCCCCCAATCAAACGCAATTAGAGAAAGAGAAAGTAATCGCTAATGCACAACGTTTCGCTTTGAATTCTCAAGCTGCTTTGATGTTTTACTCTAAGGATCGTACCGTTGAAAACACATTCCAGCGCCTTTATTTTGTTGGATGGCCAGATGAACTATTCCCCTATGACAAGTCTAAAGATGGTTCAAAGGTTCAAACAGGGGGACTTGATCAAGAAAATACGGCTCATGTCATAGAATTATTATGTGCTTTTGCGGCATATGATTTCTTCAAGAGCGAAAATATACAATTTGATGCGAATGATTGGAAGTATCGATCAGTAAAACTGAATGAGGGAGGCAAACTGGTGTTCGATTTTGTGGACTTTGCAGGCAATGCTCCTAATGAGCTGTTAAGGTTTAAACAAAAACTATCAGCATTCTATGGTTTCTGTTTCCTCATCCAAAATGGATTTCTACGCCGAGAGGGAGATGCTGGAACAAAAGGCTTTTATCAGTATGCTCGAAAGACAATAAATGATTTTGATAGAATCATTGGGCAAGAGATATCAGATCAGGATTTAGTTAATCTAGAACAATATATAAAATACTTCTCTTTCCAATATAATCATGGCGCACGGACTGTTTCTGCGGGATGGCTTCATCAAATCCGACATTCAGTTTCCGACTCCCCTTTTATGTTTGTGGAAGAAGCATATAGCAATAATTTTCGAAATCTTCAGAGATTTGAGTGGGGCAATTTATTCAAGGAAGAATCGAATCGTTTTGGAAACAGAGCTTTCTGGTCACGTGGCTTTTTGACAGGAGCTTTCAATGCTTTTGTGTCTACTTTTCGCGAAGAAGGAGGAAATTTAGGGGCGATAAACTTTCATAAGCCTATAGAGAAATGGCTTTACTGGATTTATCAAACATTTAATAAACTACATAAACTGGAAGAAAACTAAGCTAGGTAAAAACAGATGAAAAAGTCACTTCTTATATCCTCTAAGGTTACGACAGCTCCTCAGGAACCAGGTGTTTGGGCTAACCTTGACTCAGTTGGTAGTTTGATTGAAGGTATTGAAACCCCTGAGGTAAATATTGATACAGATGATGTTACAAACATTATATCGGGTATCCCTACCCCTTGGGCTAGAGCGACAATCTTTCGATATGCTATTGAAGCTGGTGCTTCACAGCAAGTACAAACAACAGGAGGAATCACTACCTTTTATGATTTAATTCTAGATGAGTGGAAAGCTTTATTGGCTTTTATTGTTTTGCATAATGATAGAATCGAGGTTGAAGAGTTAGAGCTATCTTCTAGCTATGAGGCTGCTATGGCCAATCTATTTGAGTTTAAGGCAGCTCTAGGAACCATGTTATTCAATGATAGAATCTTTTGGAAAAAGCCTTCCCAAAGAAATGATCCTGATGCAAGCTCTTATATTCAAGTCATAAAATATGTCAAAAGCCAAGACCAAAAGATTGTTATTGGTGCTACATGTCCTTTCTCTTTGGTATTTACACCTCCTGAGATTTACATGGAGGAAGGAACGGCACTCAGGTTCTACGACAATCATCGTAAGCGATGGAAGAACCCTTGTGTGGGGCGATTGACTTTGGATGAAGTCCAACGGATATACGATTATGTCTCATATATAAAAAATAACTTGGGAGAGTTCCAGCATTTGTTAAATCATGGAAACAGTAGAAGTGCTGCTACGAGTTCCGTTCGCGGTGAATTTAGTAGTGTGGCGCTTGAGGAATGCTTGGAGCAATATAGCCAAGAGCTGCGGAATTATGCACAAAAACGAATAAGAGGCACAGGTCTTATATCTTCGCCTACGTTACGACTAAATAATCTCTTAAATACCCGCAAGCATTTTGAAGAGCCTTTTGATACGATCTTTAATGCTGACGCTAAATTGTATCATAACGGGACTGCTTTTGTACAAAATTGGCAGACAGGTTTCAATGAAGAAACCATTGTTGAAGATTTACTTTCGGAATCCAATACGGTTTTAGAAATCGTATTCTCTTCTCTAGATGAGCCAGAAAGATGTGGGGCATATATGCTGAAAATTCCCCGTACACGGAATGAGGACAAAGATAGGTACTTTGCGATACCTTTGTCAGATAAGGGAGTACTCCTTTTCCAAGGACAAATGCAGCAATTACTGGAAGGAAAGAATAGACAACAGGAGTTTCATCATTTATACGCTTCATTTACGGAAGAAGGCGATGTGAAAATTGTTTTGCGTATTCGGTTTTCTATTGGAAATAACGAGTATGATTATACCGAAGTAGAGAAAGTGTATTCGTTGCGAGAGACGAGTCGATTGATGAGAGAGCATGTGATGATTTGGCCTAATTTCGTATCAAAACGATGGGCGCAATATTATTTGTATTCGGATTTGCCTCACAATTCCCGAGATTCAGAGGTGACGGTTATGCCTATATTAGGAGAGTTGAAAGATGGGGAATTGAAGTTTATGGAAGACTCTCAGAAGGATATAAATGCAATACAACACAGAAGGGTTTTTTATCCTAATTCTGAGCGTGTTATCAACGACAAGAATATTACTTGCGGAGTTGTTGTCAACCAATTAGCAGGTCAAACGGATGGCTTAAGATATGAAATCTACGAGTCCAATGTGCCCTTTATTGGAGTAGAACTTCGTTATGGGAGCATCAATCCACAAGTTTCTGGGTATCTATTAGCAAAAGCAATTAACAGAAATGACGCAGGGAGTTTAGCTTTATATGGAGCGGAAGGAGTCTTAAACAGAGGAGTTGTTGGGGTTGATTTTGGCAGTAATAATACGTGTGTGAGCTTTTTCTCTAGCGAGGAAACTGCATTAAAGCTAGTGAAGTTCCACAATAGACGAGTTTCATTTCTAGGTAGTGACCGAACGTTTAATGCTACTTCACAACATAATGATATTGCGAGAGGATTTGAGCTTTTCTTTTTCCAAAAAGAAGAACCCGAAGGCCAAATTAAATCTATGTTGGTTGCCCATGATCCCAATCGCCTTGAGACCTTTGATTCTGATGTGAGTAAAGAGGTACGAGGAGGCTTTCCTGTTTTCGAGAAAAACCTACCCTTAAGAGGGATTTCCAACGAAAGTTCTGAGTTTAACTATGAGCTCGCTTTAGGTGCGAATCTCGTATTGCTAAAGCATAATATGAAGTGGTCGACATATGGCCGAAATAACGATTATAAGTACTCCTTCTTGAAGACACTATGGCTTCAAATCTTAGCAGAACTCTTTTCTCAATCACATCAAGTTACAGAATTAAAATGGGCATATCCTGGAGCGATGTCGTTGAGTATTGTACAGCATTATCGTACAATGTGGCTTGAGGTAGTTGAGTCTGTGTTGCCTATCAAACAAATGGCGCTCCCTAGAATTAATAATATGACCGAGGGAGAAGCCGTTTCTCGGTTTGCTGTACATGATAATACCGTAAAAATGCCTGGAGGTGGGTTGGCTATTGACGGAGGAAGCTTAGGTATTGGATATGATGTGGGAGGTAGTACTACTGATATATTGATGATCATGCGTACTAATTCGGATGAAAAAGAGCGAAGTCAGGACTTAAAATGGACTTTGGTTAAGGAAAGTTCAATTATGGTGGCAGCGAGCGCATTGGCAGAAGCAACTAAGAGAAATCAGCGCATCCAAAAAACCTTGCAGCGATTCTTGGCAGATCGTGGGATTCATTTTTTTGGTATTGATAAGATGAATCAAGACACGGCAGGATATTATCTAAATGCTACTTTTGATCGGTTGGATGAGTCTCAACTAAGGGATTTATACAGCTATTTCCATAGACGAGGTTGTTTGGAAATGTTTGCTATTGCTTCTTATGTAACAGGCTTAATCTTATACTATACAGGCCAATTAGCAGGACGAATATTGAGACGTGAAGGACGTAGAATCGATCGTTTTGTGAAGGGATTCTACGGAAAAGGAGGCAATATATTTAATTGGATATTGGCAGTGATGCCTGAGGAAGGGAGAAAATACTATGCTGATTGCTTCTTTGCGGGGGTGGGAGAATCTGGATATATCCTAAGTGTCGCAGACCTCAATCGAGTGCGCAATGAGTATTCGGGACATGATAGTTGGGAGGTAATTGCGCAATTCTCTTATAAAGTGAAAGAGGAGTTAAGTGGAAAATGGTTTGATAAAGAGGAAGAATTGAAGGAAGCCTTGAGCATAATTGCTGTTTCCTTTCTTGAGGGAGACGACTCAAATACTCCTTCGAAAACTCCTATAGAGAAAGAAAACGATTTTGTAGACTGGGAACTTGAGAAAACAAAACTAAGTAGTAGAGTACTACGCAAGATTAAAGAAACGGTGGTTAGTAGTTTGGCTAAAGGGGAAGATGGGAAATATTATGTAGATGATAATATGCTTGAGGCTTTAGAAGAGGTCGAACGCCCTCATATTCCAGAAATACTAATTGACTGGATTGATGATAAGTTCTTTAATACTGGTTTTGATAATTCAGCAGAGTTTGAGCAAAAAATTGCACATCTTTTTGTGAGTGAAGGAAAAACTGGGCAATTGCCTTCATACTGGTTAGATTGGAAACAAGTACGAGCAAGCCTTAGTTCGAGAAAAATGAACCGTTTCTCTAAATATCTCGAGGAGAGTATAGTATATAGAGAAAGTAAGTATAGTGTAGATTTAAATCAAGTATCGAAAAAAGACCTGCCTCATAAGCTTTTGGAGGTAATTCGCCAGTTATTGAAACCAGCGCAGGAAAAGCACAGTTTACTTGAGAATATTAAACACATCATAGATGGAAAGGAGGACGTACTCCAACTGGGGCAAAATGATTCAGGAGAAACCAAGAAGGATTCTACATTAGGATTGGTATTAGAAGAAATCCAACAAAAAATCATTGAGGTGGCAAAATGTGAGTTTAATATTAGTGCCAATACTACCTATAAAGCTGTTGCCAAACATAATAAGTCTGAAGTATCATTTGGGTTGTCGTCTCCAGAGTCTGTATACATTCCTCCTAGAAATGATCAAGATGGCAAAACGAGAGGGATCCCTGAAATTATAGGGGAGGATGGATATATGTATAGAGGAAATAAGCTATCATATCTAGACGAAATTTCTCCCAAGCTTCTGAGTGAATACGGAGGCGATTTAGTGCCTCCCAAAGAGTTTACAAAGCTTCAAGAGTATGTGGATATTTACTGTCGTTTCATTCGAAAGAATAGCCTCATGAATCAAAGTGTTATTCAAAAAGGAGTGAAGGAGTTGCCTCGGAATTATTTCGCTACTTATATTAATTCTTTGCCTCAATACAAAAAAGCAAGGGATCGTGGAGAAGATTTTGATTTTCAGGCTCCCTTGATTGTTTTAGAAGGCATGTGTCTCTTGGATAGTGTCATTTTCCCAGAGTGTTTTGGGAATATATGATAGATAATAATACGCTTATAAGATAGGATCCAATTATTTTAGTTGTTCTGATATGGATTATGTAGCAGCAGAAGTAACACTTATTCTTTTAACCAAACGTTCTGTCACAATTCAGAAAGAAGGAAGTACTTCAGCCTTTTTTCAGAAAAGTAGTGAGGAGTTTGGGGAGGAGGACTGCATAAATGCCTTCAGTCATAGAATAAATAATCCTGATGCTATATTAGACCTGAGGAAGTATCTTGATAGGGGGCAGGCCTGTGTCGTATTAATGGTACCAATACGAGAATTGGAAAGAGCTAAGAATCTTAGAAAGCGTTTAGGCAATGCCTATAAAGGAAGTTATTACTCCTGTTCCATTTCTGAGGTTCTTGCTACCCAGTTCTCTGCATCCCAGAACCAGACCGTTGAGCTTATTGTTAATAGCCTGAATGAAGAGATTATATATTACACTTCTGATTCATCCAAGCAGTTTACCTATGCTGATGTTAGTCACGCTTCTCAAAAAAAGAATCTCCTTAAATTAGTTCTTACACGTGCAAGAAGAGGTTTTGAATACTTAGATAGCATTACCCTTAAGAGTTTCTCTGAACAGAATCAATCCAAGGTAGAGTCTTGGCTAACAAAAGTTAGAAAGTTGCCCTCAAGTGGTTCTTTCATTGAAAAGGTGAAGTTGGACAAGTATAGTTTGGCAGAGGTTAATCTAACTCGGAAGGGAATTGAAGAAGCAATGTTGAACCCAGTCATTGCTAATATCGATCAGCCAATTAAAAGCCTGCTTAATAATAGGCGCGTGAGTAGTATACACATATATGGGACAGATATATGCCAAAACAACTACTTCACCAGCAGGTTGCAAGCGCTTACTAATGCTAGAAATAAGGTTCCTGTTAATAGATTGGAAGATGCTACAGAGCTTTTATTAAAGAAAGGGAAGGAGTTAGGAGAAATACGGTGGAAACAAGCACGCGAGCATCAAAAGAAGAACCTGCATATGAAAATGGGAGAACTAGTTGCAGGGCGGAGTATACAGGAAAGTAAAACCATATTAGAAGATCAAAAGGCTCATTGGCAAGATTTACAAGAAGTTTGGCGTATTTCTGAGAATGAGATTGACAGTCTTATCAAAGAATGTCTCAATATACGAGAACAAGAAATAGGAGAGTATCTGCAAAATCTCAAGCAAGATATCCGTTTGTCCATCAAAGAAGAAAGGGAGCTGAATCTAATAGAAGAAGAGGCTCTTAAGAATGGAATAGATAAGAAGGTATTCGACGACCTTGTAGAAGAAATACGAAAAGAATCATTACATAATACAGTAAACAACAAGAGTAAACATTTGGAGAGAATTACACAAAAGGCTTATCGTTTATTATCTAAAAATCCACATCGTAAGGAAGCCTCTATCGCTTCAGAAATTAGAAGTATGGAGTCTGAGGCATCTATTTTAGAGAAACTAGATGAGGTGGTAAGCAAAGCTTTTCATATTTGGCATGATAAGCATGATGAATTCGTGGAGTTCCTTAGTAGTGAGATGCTTGATTTGGAAGAAGAAGAAAACCAAAACTGGGTTTTGGAACAATATGGGAATGTTATATCAGAAAAGTACCTTTTGGCTAAGATTGAGGAACATCTTGGGGGAGGGGTAGAACCTGAGCCTGGAACGGCCTTCCTTGTGAGCCCGAATGTCTTGAAACTATTTGGGGGTATTGCTGTAATTGTATTAGTTTTTTTTCTAGTTAGGATGTTTCCTATAGGTGGCCCCCCTTTGCAGAGTGCAGTGAAAAAAATACCTGATGAGATAGAGTGTTTAGAAGGCTTAATTGCCAAAGAGTACAGTAATCATGAGAACCTTGAGGATATAAAGGAAGAAATCAATCTGCTGACAGAAATATACTCGTTAAAGGAAAAAAAAGGCAAACTAGAAGAGGATGCTCAAGCGATTCTAGATGCAAGGCATGAGGTCTATAAGACGCTAAATCAGACATATGGATTAACCCTAAACACATGTGATATCTCTTTAAAAGAGTAAGTGTAATCAATTAAAAATAATATAGTTATGTGTAGAGTTTTACTTTATTGGATAGGCATTATTGTCCTATCCCTCCCGACTTATGTATATGGGCAAGATTGTGACTGCGATATTCTAACTTTGAAAGTTAGTAAATTAACTACAAAAGCAGATCGGCTTTCTGATGAGAAGAAGAGACTTAAAGAAGAGAATGAGGAGTTGATTGCAAATTGTGATTGTAATGGAGGAGGTGGAGACTGTACTGAGCAATTGGCTGGTCTTCGGAGACAATTAGAGGAGTGTCAAGAAAATGGTTCGGGAGGAGATGCGACGCTCAAAAGGCAATTGAGTAACTGTAAACGAGAACTTCAACGGATGCATGAAGGGAGTACTCGGGTGAATGATTGTGAGAATAAATTGGCTGAGATTGAATCTGATTACATTTCTTTGAAACGTGAAGTAGAAGGGCTACAATCACAGAACAGAGAGTATTTGGATAAGCTTACTAAATGTACCAGAGCGCATGATGATCATAGTAATGAATGGGGGGAGCTAGTTGATATTTTAGAGAGACGAGTCAGTGAATGGGAAAGGAAAGCCAAGAAGCTAGAAATAGAGCTTGCCGAATCCAAAAACAAGTTGAAAGTATGTGAGAAACAGCATAAATACACGAAATTACTTGAAAACACGATGGCATCAGATATTTCGATGTATTACTTTCGGAAAGGGAAAAATACAGGAAAAAACGCTCACAGACACATTCATATTAAGCACAATACAGAGATTAAATCGAAAGAATGCCCTAAGATATATATAAGTTATAGCCCCTATTTGTGGACTGAAGAGCTGTTATATAGAGACGCTCAGGCTAAGTCATTTCAGTTTGTTTTAAAGGCGGGTTCTGAAAGCAAAAACTCTAGCTCTATTGAACTACGTAATGCCAATCATAAGGGGAAAAAAGAAGTTAGTATTGATCTTCCAATGGGCTTCCAGGGAGATGTTAAGTTCTCTATCTTATACAAGAATGAAGCGGGAGAGGAAAAAACATTGCCTATTACATATCCATTTAAATTATATTAGTCCTATGTCTCATCGTGAAATAGATTTCGGTTGAGGGGATTCATCTTCACGATGAGACATAGGTATTTCTAACGTTTGTTCCTTCTCTTATTTTGCTTTTCGGAATTGGGGTCTTTTTTATGCGATTTCCCATGTGTATCTTTTCTTTTCACGTTTTCAGAGTTTAAGGTATCTGATTTGTTGGTAGAAGGAGCAAGGGTACTATCTGAAGGTAGGGAATCTTTAACAATGGGAGTTTCTGGAGTAGGGGGCTTAGCTATAGTTTTGGGTTGGGAAGGAGTATGTTGGGTGAGTTGGGTATTGGAGGAAGAAGGAGGAGTCGTATGGTGAGGAGCAGGACTTTCAGGAAGAGGATTGGGGGAAGAAGATAAGGGGAGAGAGGGATTGAATGCTGTGATGACTTTGTCAGAATGAAAGTAGCGCTTATGTTTTAAGAGTCGATTGACAATTTCGAGTGTTTTGTGGTATACCCAGTTCTTCTGTTGACATTCATCAATTGATAAATCTTTGAATGCGATGTCAATCTCATCTCTATTTTTATATAACTGGTTTAAGGAACGCTCATAACATTCTCTCGCAAGGTCTTTCTTAGAGAAATTCTTGATGATAGAAGTAGAAGGAGAAGTGATAATGATACGAGGCCATTCTTTTAGACGATCATATAATCTAGCATAAGCATATGCATCCTCTGCTTGTAATCGTTTAAAATCGTTGGGTGAACAAGAACTACACATGTTTATATAGTAAAAATCGACATCTTGTTGGTATTCAGTATGAGTTGAAAGCTGCTTCTTTAGGGTTTTACAGCTTCCACACCAAGGAGTTGATAGGACAAAAACGGATACCTTACCAAGTTCTGCGATTCGAGAGTAGGCAATTGTTTCGTCAAATGTATTGATGTATTTCCATTGTATGGTGTCTACTGTCGAATGAAGGGCGTATGGATTTTGGGGAGCTTGTAGGTTGTCCGTATATCTAGTGGATATTGCTGTGAAGCCTATTAGAACAAGCGTTGAGAATAGTAAAAAACGTTTCATTTTGGATGTAGATTTAAGAGTAATGATATGTTGATATACAAATGGCCTAATCGATTCCTTGGAAAGGATCCGACTGTTGGATTCATGGAGCGAGGTTACCTTTGATGGTAAGAAGTCTAATCGATTGATTATTAATACTCTGATTCATCTTCTACCCCTATAATAGTATCTTCGGGGCAGTCGCATGGGCCAAGGTCTAATACATCAAGATGCTTGCTTTCAAATGTTTGTTTGATGCAACCACATTTACATTTGTTCTCTGCATAATACAAAGAGAATATATGCCCTTCATAGCAGAAGTCTTGTTTGACATAGTAGCCCAAGCATTTGTTTATTTCTCTATTGGGGCAGGGATGTAATTCATATTCACTTACAGGAGTCCCATAGCATTTATAGGTAGGATCTGTCGTTATTTGCTTAAAAGTAGGGAAAGGTTTAAACGAATTCGGTTTGCAAGTTTGGGTAGTCTGGCCAGTAGGTCTGAGAGAGACTTTACGCAGTCTATATCCTTTCCATTGATGTTTATATTCCTCATATAGCCATATGTAACCATTGGCATATGCGAATCGATAATCATTTTGGGTCGCAAAACGTGTGGAGGTTTTCCCCGTATATTTACCCGTTAGCTTGTCAAACCAATAGATATATCCTAAAAGCTTGTCATATAGGCCAATTTCATACCCTTTCCAGCCCGTATAAATGCCCGATGTTTGATTAAGATGGGAAATCTCTACAGGAATATTGCTTAGAGGCAAATCGCATAGAAGTTCCCCTGTCTGACCGTCGAATCTTTTTATATAATGTTCTCCTGTATATGCCAAGAATTCGTTGTCATCAGGATTGAAGAACAGGCAGCTTTGGGCGTCTAACGATCCGATATCTACCTTCGTTTGGGAGAAACGTGTTTGGGCATTATCGTTACACAAAAGGATTGCATCATTTCCGAAGACATTTGCTTGAACACATCCTAGTTTCTCATTCCACCAGGCTCCTCTAAAGTCATATCTCCCTTGATAATGGGCTTGATAGCTTCCGTATTTGTCAAATATTTCTATGAAAAAACTAGCACTTCCTGCATTGATACTTCGGTAAGTTTGGTGAGATGGAATCCATACTACACTACTAATATTAACGCCTTGTTCTTGTGATAGGTTCAGTGTTAAAGAAGGGTGTATACGCTCAGGAGGTATGGGTTGTGCTTGGATAGAAAGGCTAAGGCTCGCAATGATAATAATGAAAAATAAAAGTCGCTTCATTGTATTATGTTGATATGAGTTTGATATAACATCCTCCCTAGTATATAATTTTGTCTTGCAGAATGTCAAGTGATCTGTGCTCTGGAACTCCTCTAGTAAAGTGTGCCACTTTCCCCAGACTACCTGTGCAGGCTGCACATATAGTCTGGGGTTTGTCTGGAGTACCTGTGCAGGCTGCACATATAGTCTGGGGTTTGTCTGGAGTACCTGTGCAGGCTGCACATATAGTCTGGGATTTGTCTGGAGTACCTGTGCAGGCTGCACATATAGTCTGGGATTTGTCTGGAGTACCTGTGCAGGCTGCACATATAGTCTGGGGTTTGTCTGGAGTACCTGTACAGGCTGCACATATAGTCTGGGGTTTGTCTGGAGTACCTGTACAGGCTGCACATACAGTCTGGGGTTTGTCTGGAGTACCTGTGCGGCCTGCACATATAGTCTGGGGTTTGTCTGGAGTACCTGTGCGGCCTGCACATATAGTCTGGAAGTAATGAGAGCCTGCGCGCACAATGGGTATGAACTAGAGAAGTTGTTTTACTTCTATATGCGTCCCATCATTTCCCTAGGAAATGATAAGTAGACATAACTAATATTCTGCTCCAATTTCTAAATTATCGTCTTGTATTCCACAAGGAGCCAAAGGAGAAATCTTGGGAATGCCAGCATGGTAACCTCCAGCTGGACATGTTAAGGAGCCATACAAAGTTTTGGGCTCTTTGTCACAATCACTTGATTGAAAACGTTGTTTAACAAAAAGACGCTTACATTTAGGACATCTTTCGAAGGCATAATCTGATATGGGTAGGCCATAACAATGATGCTTATAAGCGAACACTCTACGAAATAGGGAATGCACTACATAAAATCGACCATCAAAGCCTTTCACAATTCCAAAGCTAAAATTGCCGGCAGGATTTTTCCCAAATTGACCATATACTTGATAGCTTGCCGTTTGTAGTAAAACAACAGGGGTAATTGTTTGACTGATATGATACATAGAGTTGCTACACTTACTGTTGTAAATCTGTTGCTTTTGTACAAACAAAGAATCTACACTATTGGTCTTACCTTCACCAATTCCCCAGTCTCTCTTTTTCGGATTCTCATGGATCGCATTAATCCGAATGACATTGGTTAGGGTATGACTCTTTAATTGCTTTTCTATTTTCGGATCCTCTAAATTAATCTGATAGGGTTGAGGCCCCTTTAATGCCGCAGATATAAGATTGTTTGGGAATAAGCTGAGGAGCAAACTACTGGCTCCTATTCCTTTGATAAATTCTCGTCTTTGCATAACAGAATGTATTATTTACAGAGTTCTAATCCTTCCCCTGTATATTGAATGCTTGAGTCTGGCAGAATATGAATATTGGCTATTTCAAGATAAGGACAATGACCTGAGTAGGTGCTCAGAGATTGAGCCGTGAACATGATCTTGTCCCAACTCGGAGACTCGCTATGGGTGTCTGATGTCCAATACTTTAGAGAGAACATAAAGGCAGAAAAGGGTACAATCTCGGTATCGGTAAACTTAGTCACTTCTCCCTGTTGCGCAGAAAGATAGGTAATAGCCAAAGGAAACTTTCGTGGAGCAAACAAAGTCTGATAAAAAGAGGCCTTAGGTTTGCCAATTTTGAAGTTCTCCACATCGGAACGATGTAGCTGTTTAGAATCCTCTAGGGTTACCATCCCATTTGCATTACAGGTTAGGACAATAGACAGTAAGTATGCTGGCTGATGTAATAGAGCTAGGTCTATAATATCCTGCACATATCGTTTATCTGTGTTACTAAGCCGAATTGTAGGGTAGCGACCTTTATTTGAAACATTGGAACCATGAGCAAGTATACATAAAATAATGATATCTTCTAGGGGAGAGATCTCTAATTTTTCTATGGTTTCTCGAATTCGATATGAGCTCAATTCTTTACCCATCACTTTGTGGGTTGTCTGACTGACTGATAAGGCGTTAGCTATGTGATTGACCTCTTCATTCAATCTATTAGACACATCACTTGCTACGGATTTGAGAGCAGGGTCGTTTGTATCCAAGATATATAATACATGTACATTCCCCATTAGCTGGAGGGGAAACATACAAAACAGTATCACATATACGATACTGCAGTTCTTAGATAAAGATGGGGATATGGATTGCACAGGAATAAGGGATTGGGCTTACTATTTAAATTGTTTATATCTGACAATGTCAATCTCGGAATATGGAACTTGCTCTTTGTGAGCAGCTCTGGCTTTTGCTTGAGTGGTTTCAGAGGTCATTTGAGCTAGCTTCTTCCAGGTACAATCATCATAAGATACTTTCGTGGTGATTGCCCGAAATGATTCTAGAAAGCTATTTGTGTATAGGCT